>Ga0224501_10004139_pt1 | contig 11448 bp, 13 predicted proteins | sample SF_Oct11_sed_USG_4_FD_169105 | JGI IMG/M metagenome (GOLD analysis project Ga0224501, IMG submission 169105) | Sediment microbial communities from San Francisco Bay, California, United States - SF_Oct11_sed_USGS_8_1 | ecosystem: Environmental > Aquatic > Marine > Sediment | place: USA...
GCATCGAGTCACCGCCAGAATTGAAGGCGTTACCACAGGCACAGTCCTCTAGGGGGGATTTAACCCTCGCGCTATTCGATATGGCGTCTTTCCATTTCGCTGTGAGCGTAGATAAGCTGGCGGGCATTCAGGTCATAGCAGACGAATTACTCATTACGCCCGATACACCAAGCTGGATGCTCGGAAAACTGGGAAAGGGAAAAAATGCCATGGTGATTCTGGATCCAAGAGGGTTTTCAGACAAGAATCTGGACCACAGTGGCCATACTCCACAATCCTTATTGGGAAAGAAGCTTGTGGTCATCGCAGGCGGGCGTTATGCGTTTATTAGTGACCATGTCGACAAGGTCCAGGAAGTTCAGGCAGACACCATCAAGTGGAACAACCATCCCGAGAATCGTCCCTGGTTAAGTGGTGTGGTGATGGCTGATGCACTCGCTATTCTAGACGCAGTCCGTATAGAAGAAATAGCAAATCAATGGCTTAGGTCGAGGTAGTCGAAAAATTGTATATTTCGGCACCTATTGTGCTAACAGTTTGTATACGAACATAGGTAAGAACAATGTCAGATCGGGCAGAACAGAAAAATTCAAATGTATTGCGCTGGGTTACGTTTCGCTTGGCCAAAGAAATCTATGGGATAAACGTTACCCAGGTGCGAGAGGTTTTGCGTATCACAGAAATTGCACCGGTTCCGGGTGCTTCAGACTATGTGATCGGGATCATCAATTTACGGGGTAATGTTGTCACTGTCATTGATACAAGAAAGCGATTTGGCCTCCCCTCCATTGACACAGATGACTCAAGTCGCATCGTGATAATCGAAGTAGAAGGGCAGGAAGTTGGTATTCTTGTAGACAGTGTGGCAGAGGTAGTGGATCTCGCAATGGATGAGATCGAGCCCGCACCGAATGTGGGGAGCGATGAAACCGCGCGCTATATTCAGGGTGTGTCCAGCATGGAAGGCGAGTTACTGATACTGATTGATCTGAATAGATTCCTGACTGAAGAAGAGCTACAAGACATGGGCGCGCTATGATAGTTCAAGCGCTGATTTTGTCTGCCATTCTTTTTGTAAATCTGATCCTGTGGATTGCGTATTTCAAACAAAGAAAAAGAATCCGCCGACTCAAAGAGGCCTTTCTCGAACTCAAGGATGATAATCGGACTTTATACAGAACAGACACCAAGATTGGTGAGGCCATATCCGATATCAATCGCAAGATTGAATTTCTGAACTTGGAAGTGGAACGCATGGCAGACAAGACACTCGATCAAACTGTCTATGAAAATGCGCTGAAACTTATCAATTCAGGCTCTGATATTGAAACTGTGATGAAGAAAAGTGGTTTAACTCGCGGTGAGGTAGAGCTACTGCTAACGATAAATGTGCAAAAGCAGGAAGTGAATGTTTTCTCCTAATTAAGCATCATCTTTTTATTGTAAAACGCCAATCACACTCTACCAAGCCGGGTAATAAACCCTGAGACTGGATTCTAGAACGCCACACCCATTTGACGATTCTTAAAGTGAGCAGCCTTCTCGATAGAATATCGCAATGCCCGATAGATGGTGAAGGGATCTGGGGGTTCGTTTAACGATCCATTGGTAATCCGTTTGACCGCCATCTCAAGCGTTATGATAGGGTTGGGACTGATAACAATTTTTCTCGCTTTGAACCAGATTTCTTCGGAAGGGGATTCAAGCATCTGAGTTAACAGTCGTTGATTTGATATGGAAAGATCCCCGTATAAATCCTGGCACTGTTTGACAAGTTTCATGCGCATTGCCTCCGTGCTCTAAACTCTCTGTCTGTTTAGGTTCCTGCAAAGAGTATTCCCGATAAATCCTCAACTCGTCTGTGTGATTCAGTGATCAGCTGGGGCGTTGTGTTGGTTCCCACAAAGGTTCCGCAGTATCTGATTCCAGATTAAGTATTCTGCACGCAATAAATAACAAATCTGAAAGTCGGTTTAGATATTTCAGGGAAAGAGGATTGGTCTGTTCCTCTTCTGTTAGTAACCAAAGCGAGCGTTCAGCCCGTCTGCAGACACATCGGGCCATATGACAAAGGGCAGCGGCCTGATTTCCACCCGGCAGAATAAACTCCTTGAGTGGTTTGAGTGACTGATTGAGCTCCTGGGCATCCTTTTCAATTCTTGTTAATGCTGGTTCTAGAATTTTATCGACACCAGGAATCGCCACTTCACTTCCGAGATCAAACAGGTCATTTTGAACCTGGTGCAGTATGGGTTTTATAGTGACGCTACTCGTGAAACTCAGCACCGCGCCAATTGTGGAATTCAATTCATCGATATCACCAATACAGGCGATACGGGTGTGGGTTTTTTTTACCCGGCTGCCATCGCCCAATCCAGTTGTTCCCGAGTCGCCTGTGCGCGTGCTGATTTTGCTTAAGCGGTGTCCCATGTGTACCCCAAGTTTTTAAAGAACGTAAGATAACATGAAAATGCCTGATGGCCGAGGTGGGGGAAGAACGGATATAAAGCATGTGGGGTCTAGGCTCGGAGTTCCAGATTTGTCCCGGCGCTATCCTTCCCTTCATCCGCTATCTTACTGTATTCAGCAATACCACGATTTTCTTGCTTGGCGGAGGGGGAGTCCTCTTGGGAGTTTTCCTTCATCAGCTCAACTCGGGCCTGTGCGGCCATCCGGGTGGCTTGTGCGGCTATGGCGCGGTCCGCACTGGAGGGGTCCGCGGGTGCCAGGGCTGCGGCGCGAATCTGATTGGCCTTCTCGATGGTGGCCTGTGGGTCGTTGGGCACGGCGCTAATATCGATGGAAACTTCGCCTCCCACTGCGTAGCGCTTACCATCGGGTCCGGTCTGATAGCTATAGGACGGTCCTCCGTTTGCCAAGCCACCCGCCGCGGCCGCATGGGCGGCCTCATGGGCTTTGACCTCCCGGTCCCGGGTCTGGAGCTTTGCAACTTCGGCTTTTTCTGTTTGGGAAAGTTCGGCAGTCCTTTTGGCAGTTTCTGACTGCTCAGCACGTAGCCTTTCGTCTTGCTTCGTCTTCTGTTCTGGCTCACAGCTGGAACAGGAACTCGTCTTTTGGGTATAAGACTGGATCAGCGTAGGATTCGCAGCACCGATCTTCATATACGATCACCACGAAAAGCATGCGGGGATTGGACTTGTCTTCTTAGTCTGAGTCTGCTCATAATAGTGCACTGAATAATGTCTCTTCCTACTATCTGTATCGGCACTTTGGGCCATATTTCAACCCCTGATGAACCTTAAAATAATCATAAAAAACATAGAGTTATTTTCTATTCTCGGCCTGTTGCTCTGCGCCGGGGCCCTCCGTGCGGAGATCGTGGTGATCGATGATTTGGAGAGAGAAGTTCGTCTGCCCACTGTGGCCAAACGCGTAATCAGCCTAGCCCCTCATCTCACGGAAATGCTATTTTCTGCCGGAGCAGGGGGACAGCTAGTCGCTATTGACAGTTACTCGGATTTTCCACAAGAAGCCAGAAAACTGCCACGTATCGGAGCCTACGATGCCGTAGATTTGGAACGGGTGTTCTCCCTAAATCCGGACCTGGTTGTGATGTGGCAATCGGGAAACCCGGCCAAATTGAGGGAAAAATTACTGAAGCTGGGTGTCCCTGTGTTCGTTAGCCAGCCCATGAACTACAAAATGATCGCGTCCAATGTGGAAAGACTGGGGCGGTTGACGGGTCATGAGCAGGAGGCCAGAAGGGAGGCGTCTGTTTTCCTAAGTCGGATGTCAGCATTTGAGAATCGACCAAAGCGGGGGGAGAGGGTCTTTTACCAACTTTCCGAGTCACCGATATACACCATTAACGGGGACCATCTGATTAGTGAGATTATTCGCCTATGTGGTGGGGAGAATGTCTTTGCTGATCTATCCATTCTCGCCCCACAGGTGGGCTTAGAGGCCGTAATTACCGCAAACCCCTCCGTCATACTCATTAACGGTACCCATGCTAACGCGCAACAATGGGCGGAAAACTGGCAGCGATGGGATACAGTCTCTGCCGTGAAAAAACGACGAATCCATTTGCTCGATGCTGATTTATTGGCACGTCATACCTTTCGCATTGCAGAAGGAGCTACAGCCTTATGCAGCGCACTGGAACAAGCACATTAGACCTTAGGCATACGTTCAATCCTCTTTCCTATGGTGTAAACCTTGCAGCGCTATAAAGCGTATTTTGTTCTGTCTGCTTGTAGGGCTAGAGCAATCTATACCATACAAAAACAAAGCGCGTGAGCTGGGAATTAGGAAAACACGATTAGGGAGCGATGGATGTCTGAAGTCAAGGCCAGTGAGCTGGTAGCAAAAACACACGATATTATCTCCATGCCTGAGATATGTTTTAACGTCTACAATATGGCCAATAACCCTCTATGTTCTGCGGTGGAAATGGCGCAGGCCATTAGCGCAGATCCGGGTTTGAGCGCCAATGTACTTAAGGTAGCGAATAGCCCTTATTACGGTTTTCCTTCTCGAGTGGATTCCATCACCCGGGCGATCGCGGTTATTGGTACGCAAGACCTGCGAGAGCTGGTGTTGGCCACATCCATTGTTGGTGCGTTTAGTGATGTATGCCAAGACACGGTGAATCTCAACGCATTTTGGCACCATAGTCTGATCACAGGGCTAGTCGCCAGGCAACTGGGAGGCAAGGCCAAAACTCCGATATTGCGCAAAGAGCGCATGTTTGTCGCAGGGCTCCTTCACAAAATCGGGGTGCTGGTGATGGCCACTAGCAAACCTGATTTGTACAAGCAAACACAGAGTCAGCAGTCCGATATCTACCATCTCCTGACTCAGGGCGAACAGGATCTCTTCGGATGTGATCACACTGAAGTGGGGGAAAGCCTCATGAAATCCTGGAACCTGCCTGATATGCTTTCAGCAGTGACACGATTTCATCTAAGCCCCACAGGATGTGACGAGTTCAAGCTTGAAACGGCCATTATCCATATTGCCAGTATGGCGGTAGCCAATGACCTGGCAATCGACACGGGCGGTTTAACTGCCCCAATCTGTGAACAAAGCTGGGTGCTGACAGGTCTGACAGAGGAGCAGGTTAACGAGGCTATTGGGAAGTCAATTCTGGAATATTCAGAGGTGGCCAGTGCGTTCCTCAGCGCAGCAAGTAGAGCAGGCTAGGGCTTCTTTTTCAAGATTGAAAAATTTTTTGTGTATAATTACCTTATTGCGAATATTTTTTCCTCAATCCACATTAAGAAATAACGATATTCTCAAGGGGTTTGTATTTAGCTCCGACAGGTACGTCAGTTTGTTAGAACTGTCGGCAGGGCAAAATAGGTGCGATAGATTCTAGTTAAAACGCAAAGCATGACATTAGGACTAGGTCATGCCAAAAACAAGGGAATGAAAAATGAAAGTTAAAGCCTTATTCATCACCACACTTGGCCTGCTCCTGATGAGTGGCACGACCTGGTCAGCCGATCCCTCTTTGCAAACAGAAAAACAAAAACTGGGTTATGCGCTCGGTTTACAAGCTGTTCAAAGTATTGCCGGGATAGGAAAGGATGAACTTGACATCGAAACCTTCAAACAGGGTGTTAGTGACGCACTCAGTGGCGCGCAGATCAAGCTAAGTCCGCAAGAGACGCAGCAGGTATTAATGGCATTGCAGAAGAAGATGCAAGACCGTTACATGGCCGTTGTTAAGAGAAATCAAAAGGCCGGGGAAGGTTATCTGTCTGCGAATAAGAAAAAGAAGGGGGTCAAAACCCTAAAAAGTGGGATTCAGTACACCGTCATCAAGAGCGGAAAGGGTAAGAAGCCAAAGATAAATGATGATGTTAGAGTGCATTATGAAGGGCGATTGGTAAACGGCACCGTATTCGATAGCTCTTTTGTGCGAAAGGTTCCAGCTACTTTCAAGCTGGCACCAAATGCCTTGATCAAGGGCTGGGTAGAAGTGTTGCCGGAGATGCAAACCGGAGACACCTGGGAAGTGGCTATCCCGCAGAATCTGGCTTATGGCACTCGAGGAAAACCACCGACGATTGGTCCTGCTGAAACACTTATCTTTAAAATAGAATTATTGGAAGTTAACCCCAAGAAATAGTTTCTCCCTATTCAAATTAATTACATGGCCCGGATTTTCCGGGCTTTTTTTGTTTCAGTATTAGTAAATCAACGGCTTACAAATTTTCACCTATCCGATTCCAAAACTGTGATTTAGTACACAACTTTGGTTTGAGTCCCCTGAATCTGCTGCCGACAACATCCATGAGTTAACACCTTATGGATTTGCTTTATCATGTTGTCGAAGAAAATCAGAATAAATACCCTTTTCTCTCTACTCCTTGTGCTTAGTTCTGCAAACGTTTGGGCGTGGACCGAAAAAGATACGTGGTGGGAAACAGCCTATATGTCGGCACATATAGCAGATTGGGGTCAGACCCGTGATATCGCAGCGCAATGTGATGCGGGCCCTTACTATGAAACAAATCCTGTATTGGGAAGATGTCCTAGCACATCTCGTGTTAACTCTTATTTTCTTGGTACAGCCTTGTTGCATGTAGGTGTATCCCATATTTTACCCGGAAAAGTGAGAAGAATTTTTCAAGTGGGAACGCTCGGAATGCAATTAAATTTCGTTTCTTCCAATGCGCAGATTGGTCTTAAAGTAAATTTCTAGCCTTAACATTTTTTCGCCTAGTTTAGAAAGAAACCAATAAACTCACATCGCTTCTATAAACTATCCTTATGAACCTTAAGCAGCACCCACTTACGTGTTAGTAAGCTGTAACTTTACTAAATCTTTAATTCATATACCATCTACTACATAAACGTTAGAAGATGGTGTGTTGAGCCCAATCTTTAATGACTACTTCGGGTTGGGGGGTGGTTTATGTGTGCGACAAGAAGCAAGCGGGATGGTATTTCTCATTTTGGTAATGCTGTGCTGTTGGTTCTGGGATTTACGCCTGGCAACATCGCTATCGCCGCACCTCCTCAGTTTCAAACGGGTACCGGTGTTGATTTCATAGACCGCACAACGTTTCAATACGTGGTTCCACCTTGTCCCAGCGGATTTAGCTGTAGTCAACTCATTGATGGCTATCAGCCCGGGAAGCCAAGTGAGCAGCAATTTCTGCAACGCGTACTCACCAATGACTTGGGTACGGAAAAATATGTGCAGACCTTTGTACAAATACGAGGGGAAGGTGCGGAACTCGAGTCCTTTAACCGGATTGATCGACCCGACCAGGGGAGCGGTATCAAGTTTGCCCAGCGCTTTCGTGATATCGCGGGTGGGCCGGTTTCCCCTGGTGACACACTCAGCCAACCGATGGTCCCAAATCCAGACCAGGCATGGGGCTCTTTCGCTTTTACTGGAGATTTTGACACGCGTCTCAACGCACCCGCTGAGCGGGATCCCGATCAAGTTGCATTGGCGCAGAACTTTGATCAAACCGATCTTGTGAGTATGAGAATGCGGCTATTTAGTGATACCCATGGTGCGCGTAGTGATACCGACAATGGCGCTGCTTCCGGGATTATTGCCTATGTGGGTGCCAATTTCGAATTTGCGGGCGTTAGTGATGCTACCGGAGAGCAACTGTCGTCTGATATCCTTAATCTGCAAGAAGTACAAATTCTGCGACATCCTTTTGCATCGACTATTCTTACCGGAGATGCATTGTTGAACGGCACCGGAAGCTATTTTGGCCCCGTGTCTGATCCGGGTCCTCATGCCAGTCGATGGCGAGCCGATGTGGAAAGTAAACAACAGTTCTATTTTCTTTCGTCTAATCTCTATAACACGGGATTGACTCAAGCACCCATCGCAGGACCGTTTAATCCCTCTGTTTGGAATTTCAATAGCGTTCCCGAAGTGCCTACGACCACAAGCAACGGCAATCAATATATTACCGGCCAAAAAATGATATTGACGCAGAACTTGGGATTTGCGGTACAACTTAATCCCAATGCAGACACACTCATCACTTCTCATCCGGGCAACACAGCGGACAATCAATGGGTCTATGATAACTACGATGTAAGCTATATGCATGTTGTAAGAGCCAGCGGGGATAAACTTACGGCCTCAACAGGCGGGGTGACGCTGGCAGGTCGTCCTGATGGCAGCAACGCAGGAACACTCTCCTGGGCTGCCGGTATTGCAGGCGATCTGGATAGACAAATTCAGAGTACCTTGATTGCGCAACGTTTCCACCCGAGAGATGGTTCCACACTGGGAATGGAATTTACATATCAAACTTTGATTGAAGAAGATCTGGCAAACGGAACGCTTTCTCAGGTGGAACAAATAGGTGGCGTGTTTATAGATATTGCAAACGGAACAAGCGATGCGAATGGAGGGCAAACCTGGGATTGGGATCTGTCGCTAACACCAGAGCCGCCGAGAGCGCCTGCCTTGGCACTTAATCCTTTTACAGGAGAAACCACTCCCTATTGTCTACCCACTGATCCCTTTCAGGCAACGGGACAGGATGGTATTTGCTAAGCTGATATTCCTGGTCGCATAAACAACGTCATTTGCCCAGAAAGCGATTCTTCAATTGGCTGAATACTTGTCCCATACCGTCCACGTTGATCACTTCACATAGGACAACAGTGATATTGTCTTTTCCGCCATTTTCTTTGGCTAAGTTTACCAACATTTGGGTGCGTTCAGTAATGGAGGGAGTAGACTGCAGCACCTGTTGAATTTCGATATCATCAACCATGTCGGTCAGTCCGTCTGAGCAGAGCAGGAAGCAATCGCCGGTCTTGATTCGACCCGAGTGTACGTCCACCTCTACTTCATCAATATGCCCCACAGCACGGTAAATCGCGTTTTTAAGCCAATGATTACTGGTTTCCTCTTTTCTAATCAGGCCCAAGTCGATTTGTTCCTGCAAATAGGAATGGTCTTTGGTGAGTTGGGTAAAGATGCCTTCGCGGAACAGATAGGTTCTGCTGTCTCCCACATGTCCCACATAGTATTCATTGTTAAAAAAGGTCAGGACTTCAGCCGTGCAGCCCATGCCCTTGGTTTCCGGGTGTTGTTTGGTGTGGTCCAGAATACTTTGATTGGCGTTCAGGAAGCAGCGGGATATCAGAGGGGAGTAGTCCTCGTTCCAACCGCTATAGCCCTCAAACTCTTGCTCACATCCCTCCACGAAGAGTCGTGAGGCGACCTCACCTGCGGCCGCGCCACCCACGCCGTCGGCAACAACGTAGAGATTTAAATCGTCTCGAACCAGGTAAGCGTCTTCGTTATTACTTCGAACGCACCCTACATCCGAGATGCCGTAGGCCTGAAACTCCATTCGATTTTAATCTCCCGACAAACTGGGTACAGAAAATGAGCACTTTTTAAAATTATTAGCCCCAACTATACCAGAATTGCGTAGGCGGTTTCCTCAAAATTTGCTCAGTGTTTGACTAATTCACTCGCGGATCGACCAGCTCATACCCCGCATCGGAGACCAGTAGAAAGCTGCTGCGACCTTTGCCCCAATCACCCAGTACTATTCTTTCAGCTTCGCCATGGGGTAGGCTTAATTTGTGGATGCCCGGCCGGTGGGTATGCCCGTGGATGAGGCGGGTGACGTGTGCTGCTTCCATATACTTGCAGACAGTACCTTCGTTGGCATCCATGATTTCATAGCCGCTGCCACCCTTGTGCTGTTCACTCTGTTCTCTGGCCTGATGGGCAAGTTTTATACGCTCCTCAATACTCAAGCCCAGGGCATATTGTTGCCATTGAGGGTCGCGCAGCTTTTTGCGGACTTCTTGATAAACCAGGTCGTCGGTGCACAACAGATCGCCATGCATGAGCAGGGTCGGAATCCCATAGAGATCAATGGTGGTTGGGTCAGAAAGCAGCGTTACTGCTGTCTGGCGGGCGAATTCCTCACCCGCGAGAAAGTCCCTATTTCCGTGCATAAAATAGCTTTTCACGCCCTGACTTGACTGCTTTTTAATGGCGGACAGAATGGGCTGATGCGCCCCAGTGATGGCGTCATCACCTATCCAGGCCTCAAACAGGTCTCCAAGGATATAAAGACTCTCGAGTTCACCGGCATAGCGTTCAAGCAGCTCGCAACAGGCGTAGGCGATCTCAGGGGTATCGGCGGCCAGGTGCAAATCAGAAATAAACAGAGTACTCATCAATTTTCGAATTTCTATTTGATGATTTCCGCCTTTTCGATAACCACTGTGATCTGGGGGACATCGGAACGGAACGGACCGCCGGAGCCGGTGGGCGTTTTTCTGATCTTGTCTACCACATCCATACCGCTAACGACCTTGCCAAAAACGGCATAGCCCCAGCCTTGCGGAGACTTATTTCTGTGGTTGAGAAAATCATTGTCCACCACATTGATGAAAAATTGAGCGGTCGCTGAGTGGGGATTGGGTGTACGCGCCATGGCGATGCTGCCACGTACATTGGGTAAACCATTATCCGCTTCATTCTCGACTGGATCGTTGGTTTTTTTCTGTTCAAAGGTGCGCGTGTAACCTCCGCCTTGAACCATAAAATTGGAGATAACGCGGTGAAAGATGGTGCCGTCGTAAAATCCCATTTTCACATAGTTCAAAAAGTTGTCGACCGATTTAGGGGCCTTTTTTGCATCTAATTCCAGGGTGATTTCACCCAGACTGGTTTGGATTCTAACCTGAGGATTTTTTGCACTAAACGCCGTGGTTGGCAAGGTACAAATGGCTAGAAGTAACAGAAAAATCGCTGAAAATTTCATTTTGTTCATGGCTTTACTTACCTAGTCTTTTGAAATAACTGATGTGGCCGATAATATAACGGTTTTTGTGGGTTAAACATAGTGTTGAAAAACCGACAGATATTGTTAGTCGTTTAATTGGGTAAAGAAACTAATCAACATAATAAATGTCTTTGATTGCTATATAATTCTCAAGCGCACTGATATCTCAAATCTAGAGGAAGAAGTTTAGTGCTCAGGCTTTGGCGCAACTATTGGTGGACAGTTAGACGGGGCTTTAATCGGGGCGGTTTTATAGGACCTGTCCAGAGCCTTTTTCTGCTATTTATTGTATTTGGCATTCCCCTCGTAGTCGCCTATACCATTTATCTCGATGTGGTGGTACGCGCCCAGTTTGAAGGGAAACGCTGGGAGGTTCCGTCGCGCGTCTACGCACGCCCCTTGGAGCTCTATACGGGCAGACAAATCAGTAGTCAGCACTTGATTGAAGAACTGGAGGCCTTGCGGTATCGTCGCTTCGTATCCGCAGAACAGCCGGGCACGTATAAGCGCGTCGGAAACCAGTTTACCATTCATCTGAGGCCCTTCGAATTTCACGATGGTTTTCGTAACGCCGCGCAAGTCACCGTTACCATCGAAAATGAACGCGTCACCAGGTTGATTGACGAAAACACCCAGTCAAAGCTAGAACTCATTCGCTTCGATCCTCTTTTTATTGGTG
>Ga0224501_10004140_pt1 | contig 11448 bp, 11 predicted proteins | sample SF_Oct11_sed_USG_4_FD_169105 | JGI IMG/M metagenome (GOLD analysis project Ga0224501, IMG submission 169105) | Sediment microbial communities from San Francisco Bay, California, United States - SF_Oct11_sed_USGS_8_1 | ecosystem: Environmental > Aquatic > Marine > Sediment | place: USA...
ACTTCCACGTGCCCGCTGCCGGCGCCGTAGATCACGGCGGGCGTGGTCATGAAAATCAGAGTCACCGCCATAGACCAGTTGATGCCGACATGACGCCGGGCAACAAAAAAAACCAACGCCGAAGCCCCCCAACCACTCAGCATGGTCCACAGCGTTGTCGCTTGCTCGCCGCCGATGCCGAGCACGATCATGTAAGTCATCTGTTGCAGCAGGGGAATCGCGCCGTCGCCGGCGCGGGGAATAAATTCGATCCCGCCCTTGCTCAGAAACAGTTTCGGGATGGCGAAATGATAGGCCAGGGTGTCGGCGTCCGCCGGCGGCGCAAGGCCCTCAAGAAGATCGCCGAATACCGAAAGCCCGATCCCCGCCAACAATATCCAGCCCCAGGCGTCCAGTGACTCCGGGCTGAATCCAGAAGCATTACCGCGAAGAAAAAACAGGCCTGGCACGAAGACAAGGCAAAGAGCGCCGAGCTCGAATGGGCTGAGATGCCCGCCCAGGGCGGCGAAAAACCCGAGCCAACCCAGCGCTCCGGTTCCGAAGACGAAAGACCAGGCGGCGCGCTCCATGGCGGGCGCATCCAGGTATGCTCCAGCCAAACGCAGGAGCACGGCACCGGCGCCGATCGCCGATGCGGTCATAAAACAAAGCGTAAGAAAGGCCGTTGTCATGAATTGATAAAAAGAATTTTCAGAATACGGGTTTAACGGAATATCCGCCGCCACAAGATGGTCCAAATGACCGGGATTGCATGGTAGGCCTTGATTTTTTTACCTTCATCATAGGTCCGGCCGTGATAACTGATGGGAACTTCATAGATAACCTTGGCGGTTTTCATGATCCGGGAAAGAATTTCAGCCTGTTGTTCCCAGCCAAAAGTTTTCAGGCTGCCGGGATCCAGCAGGGCGCGACGGTAAACAAGATAACAGCTGTAGATGTCGGTAAAAGTTGTGTTGTTGAAAATATTGAAAATAAAAGTAATCAGCTTGTTGCCGACCCGATGCCAAAAATAAGAAACCCGGGTGTATTCCGAAGCGACCAGGCGGCTGCCCATAACCACTTCCGCGCCGTGGCGCAGGATGGGCAGCAGCAGCTTGCCGTAATCGGCAGGGTCATATTCCAGGTCCGCGTCCTGGAACAGGATAAAATCGCCGGTGGCCGCGTTCAGCCCGGTGTGGATCGCGGCGCCCTTGCCGCCGTTTTTTTCCCGTCGGATCAGTTGGCTGTAAAGACCGGGGTTGCCTTCAAGCAGTTCCATCGTGTTGTCGCTTGAACCATCATCGATGACGATAATTTCAAAAGTAACGCCCTCAATCTTCTGATCGTTGACCCGGTGCAGGATATTCAGAATGGTCGCTTGTTCGTTATAGGTAGGGATCAGGATGGAAACCGTGATCATGGAAGCTCGCTCCCAGGGCGCTGGGCGACCAGAAGAATGTTTTTCCCAAGGGGTGGTTTGAGTATCCGTTCAAGGGTGCCGGTTGCCGGAACAATCCAAGAATCATAAATTCGCACCATGCGCGGATCGAGCCGGGTTTTGCCGGCAAGGGTGTTGATCAGCCACCACGGAATGACCCCAAACAGGTCGAAATAGCGCGCAACCGTGGTCGTAAATCCCACGCCTTCAACTTGGGCACGCAGATCCTTCAGGTGATAGCGGCGGTAATGGCCCAGCGCAGTATCCAGCTTGCTGAACAGGCAGGCAAGGGCGGGCACGAACAGCAGAAGGTGTCCGCCGGGGCGGAGAATTCGGAAAAAACTTTTGATCGCTTCGCCATCATTTTCGATGTGCTCAAGAACATTAACCAGGATAATCACATCCCGCGAACGCTCGGGAAGTTCATGGGACAGCATTTCAAGCGTCTCGGTAATAACCGTAACCTTCGTCGAGTGTTTGAATCTTGTTTTAAGGCGTTCGGCAAGATTGTTCGCAGGTTCGACAAGGTCGAGTCGGTCGAAATGCGGCTCCATCATTCCCGCGACCGTGCCCCAGCCGGCGCCGAATTCAATTCCCTCGCCGCCCAGGTAGGGATCAAAATAATTCATCATCGCCCGGTAATAATTCGGCAGATCTTCCATCGCTTCCAGGTCGATGCGGGGATCATAGTGATCTTGCTGAGTCATGAAATTGGGCCGGCGCCAATCAGGAAAAAATGTTGTAACGAAGGATACAGTAAATCGCCTGGACGCCGTCTTTCCAGCCGATCTTCTTTCCCTCGTCATAGGTGCGCCCGGTGTAGCTGATGCCGACTTCATAGATGCGGGGCCGGGGGCGCAGGCGGCTGATCTTGGCGGTGATTTCCGGTTCGAATCCGAATCTATTTTCCTGAACATTGACTCGATCAAGAATCTCTTTACGGAAAACCTTGTAACAGGTTTCCATGTCGGTGAGGTTGAGGTCGGTAAACATGTTCGACAGCAAGGTCAAAAACCGGTTGCCCAGGCTGTGCCAGAAATAAAGCACGCGCGTACTTTCGCCGCCGCGAAAGCGTGATCCGTAAACCACATCGGCGTTGCCGTCGAGAATCGGCTGCAATAGCTTCGGGTATTCACCGGGATCGTATTCCAGGTCGGCATCCTGGATAATGACGATGTCGCCTTCGGCCATCTTGAAGCCGGTGCGCAGGGCCGCGCCTTTGCCCATATTGACCTCATGGCGGACGGCACGAACGGCTCCGTGGGCCTCGGCAAGCGCCCGGGCCTTGGTGAAGGAGGCGTCGGGCGAGCCGTCGTCGACAATGATAATATCGAGCACGAGGCCGCGGGTATCGGCCTCCAATACCCGGACGACCAGGGCTTCGAGGGTGGCCTCCTCCATATAACATGGAATTACGACGGACAGGGTCTTGAAGGTCATGCTGCTTTATTCCGATGGCCGACGGGAGAACCATTCCTATCGGGTTTGGGCCCAAGACGCAATCGGCGCCCGTGGCGGCGGGGTCATTTAAAGGTGATTGGCATCAAGGGCTTGCGCCAATTGATCGAGGATAACGACGGTTTCGACACCCAGACGCAGGGAGGCCAGGTCATGGCTTCGCGCCCGGAGTGCGGCGGCAAACGCAGCGACCACCCGGGTGAGCGGTAGGGTGGAATCAACAGGTACCGCCTGCCCGGGGCCAAGGGGGCCGTCCGGCCCGCCGGGCAAGTCATGGCGGGTCAGCTTGTCCGGGGCGGTATCGTCATAAACCCAGGACTGACGGTCGAAGCGGACCGAAAACAGCCGTTGTTTGTCCGCCATCAGGTTGCTGATTTGAATGTCCGCCGTCAGGCCGCCGCTGAATCCCAGGGCAAGTTCCAGGGTCTCGCCGGCGCCGTCGGGGGTATCGCGGGATTCGGTTCGCCGCGCCCGGAGCGAGGTCGGCGTCTCGCCGGTCAGATCCAGGCACATGGCAATGTCGTGCACGCCCCAATCCCACAGGACCGGAGCGTCGGCGCGGAACGGTCCCCACCGGCCGGCAACGGTATGGATGGAACGCGGGCATCCCTGGGTTCGGGTTGCGGTTTTCAAGGCATTCCAGGCGGGGCTGAACAGGTGAATGTGATCGACCAGAACCAGGCCGCCCCGGCTTTCCGCAAAACACAGAAGTTCGCGGGCTTCTTCGGGGTCCAGGGTCAGGGGTTTTTCCACAAGTACCCCGTGCCCTCCTTTCAGCGCCGTTCGGGTCATGACGCCGTGCAGGGCCGGAGGCGCCGCGATGATGACGCCGTCCAGATCGCGGGCGCGGGCAACGTCTTCCCATCGGGCGCTGATACGACATTCAGGCGGCACGAGTTGGGCGCTGTCAGCATTGGTCGACGCAAGCCGGGCCAGGGTTACGCCTTCCAATGCGGCAATGGTGGAAATGTAATTGCGGCCCCAGGGACCGGCGCCGATTAGTCCCAAGCGGAGCTCACCGGACACGGGGGAAGCCACTGGATTCAGACGTCTCCGCTGTAGGCCGCATCCGACCAGGTGAAAAAGCGGCGCAGGCCTTCATCGAGATCAACCGCGGGCTCGAATTCGATTTGCAGCCGCGCCTTGCGGATATCCGGGCAGCGGCGCAACGGTTCGTCCGCCGGATAACTGTCGGGATATTCGATGACGTTGTGTTCGATCTTGCGGGCGAGAACATTTTCGATGCGGGCGATAAGATCAAGCATGGAGATTTCCGGTTTCGGGTTGCCGATATTGTAGGCCTCGCCGGGCACGCCGCGCAGGATTACCAGCAGGAATCCGACCATGGCGTCGGTGATGTAGCAAAAAGTCCGGGTCTGGCTGCCCGAACCATAAACGTTAAGGGCCGTGCCCGCCTTGATGTGGCTGGCGAAATTGGGCAGCACCCGGTAGTCGGTTTCCTGCATGCCGGGCCCGTAAACGTTGAAGGGCCGGATGGTGTTGGTCGCGGTGCCGTGGTTCTCATGAAAGATATAGCACAGGGTTTCGCCGACCCGCTTGCTTTCGTCGTAACAGGCGCGGGGGCCCTGGCAGGAAACATTTCCGCGGTAGCTTTCCGGCGTTGGCACGTGTTTTTGATCCGGATCGCCGTAGATTTCGCTGGAACTGAAGAACGTAAAGCGCGCCTGATTGCGCTGGGCCAGCTCCAGCATGTTGCGGGTGCCGATGGTGGCGACTTCCAGGGTTTGCAGCGGATAGGCGCGGTAATAAAAGGGGCTGGCGATCCCGGCGGCATGAATGACGAAATCCACTTTTTCATCCAGCTCAAGAGGCTGGGAGACGTTATGCTGAAGGAAGCGGACATGGGGCATTTCGGGAATATCAGCACCTTCCTTGCCGGCGGTGATCAGGTTGTCGAGAACGATCAGGGTGCAGGGATCCGCAAGCACGGTCTCGTTGAGGCGGGCGAAAATATCCATGAAATACCGTCCCAGAAAACCGCGTCCGCCGGTTAGAACCACGGTCTTGCCGGAAAACGCCGTGGCTGCGGCGCCGAGCCGCTCGGTGATTTCGGTGATATCGGAGGGAAGAACAAAATCAGTCATGGAATCAGCGCACCTCGATTTCGGGAAGGGGAATAATAAATCGTCCGCCGCGATCCCGAAAGGCTGTCTGTTTTTCCATGATCGGCGCGGCGAAGTTCCAGGCCAGGATTAACAGGTAATCGGGATTGCGCTCGGCGATGGCGGTGGATGGCAGCACCGGAATATGGTGCCCCGGAGAATACAGACCCTGTTTCAGGAGGCTGTCGTCGACAATGAAATCGATGGTTTCAGGCCCAAGGCCGAAATGATACATCAGGGTGGTTGCCTTGGCCGGTGCACCGTAGGCGGCGATGGATTTACCTTCGGCTTTGAGGCCCGAGAGCAGGCCGTTCAGCTCGGTTTTGATCTTCTCGATTTTTTTGCCAAACCCGATAAGGGTCGCGGCCTTGTCCAGGCCGAGATTTTCTTCCCGCGCAACAAGATCATCGATGCTGCCGTCGGCCGGCCAGGGACCGCCCGCGTGCTGCACATAACCTCGCAGGGACCCGCCGTGGCTGTCGACCCGAGCGGCGGCAAAAAAATCCATTCCGCGGGCGGCGAAGAACTTGCGCAAGGGTTTTACCGAATGATAGGCCAGATGTTCGTGATAAATAGTGTCGAACAGGGTTTTTTCATACACATCCACCAAATAGGAAACTTCAAAGGCGAACACGCCCCCCGGGGCGAGAAGGCCGCGCACCCCTTCGACGATCCCGGCAAGATCATCGGCGTGGGCGAACACGTTGTTGGCGGTGATGACGGCGGCCGCGCCATGCTCGGATAGGATGGCGGCGGCCAGTTCCGGCGTGAAAAAACCGGCGATGGTTTCAATCCCGCGCCGGGTCGCGACCATGGCGATGGCCCGGGCCGGATCGACACCGAGCACGGACAGCCCCTGTTCCTTGAACGCGGCCAGCAGGGTGCCGTCGTTGGAGCCGATGTCGAGCACCAGCCCGCCGGGCGGAACATTAAACCGCGCGCAAACCGTTTTGGCGTAGTCCTGGAAGTGCCGGACAAACACCGGCGAGGTGCCGGAGACATAAACATAGTTTTCGAACAGGATCGCGGGGTCGACCACGTCCAGAAGCTGAACATGCTTGCAGTCTTCGCAGAAAAAAACATCCAGGGGAAAAACGGCCTGCTCGCTTTGTAGTTGCGCTTCCGGAATGAAAGCGTTGGCAGGCGGGGTCGGCGCCAGGGCGAGCACAGCGGTCAGGCGGGCGCCTCCGCACAGCCGGCAGGCAGTCCTCCGATGGCAGGGTCCGTTCATGGATTCGCTTATTCTTCCGGTTTCCAGGAGGTAAGGCCTTCGGTCGGCACCATTTCGATGCGAACCACGTCGGCTTCATAAGATTCCTGATCGCGGGGATTTCGGGAAAGGGTCAGGAAGGTGCAGTCTTCGGGAAACTTCATGCCGTGGTCGACCATGGGCGGGGTGAAGGCCATTTCACCCGCGCGTACGAGAACGCATTCCGGCTCTTCCTGGCTACCGGTTGGGCGGTGGTAATATTCAATGCTTCCCGACAATACGTAACAATAATGCCAGTCGGTTTTATGATAGTGATTGGCGCGGAGTGAGCCCTTGGTGGAAGTGATCAGCACCGCGCTCTGCATCATCAGGTCGACCAGGGGCTGAATCCTGCCCCGGTTGTCGACGAAGGGTTCTTCCAGGGCAACGATCACCGTTTTCGGCCAGCTCTTTCTTTCTTCTTCGGTGACGGGTTTTAGGGTCATGGGTCAGGTTTCTTCCTTCAGGGGGGGGTAAACGTGCGTGGTTTCCAGAATATAATTCTCATAATCAATACTGGGGATGATCAACCGCTGGTTCTTGCCGCTCAATATCATAAAAGCCATAAAGATTGCCGCCATGAACATCTGAATTGCGGCGATGCCGAGGATAATCACGACCAGGGATGTCCAGCCGAGAACGAAAAAATCAAACAAAAAACGCTTGGCGATTACTACACCTAAGCCGAACATAATTACAGCAGCCAGGCCGAAAGCGGCAATCACGATGCGGACTCCCACGACATCGGCATGGACGGCGAATCCGCTAAGGCCGTGAATGAGCAGGGAAACAAAGTTCATCTTGCTTTGTCCATGCTGTCGCTGTCCCCGCTCCGTCGGAATGGCGCGAAACGGCACGCGGGCACGCATGATGCCGGCGGGAAAATGACTCCAGATTTCCGAAATGCTGGCGACCCGCCTGATCAGCCGCCCCGGGATGGCGCTGAAGTTTCCAATGGAGATCGGCATGCCGGTTAAGATCTTATAAAGATATTTATAAATTCGGTAAAACGCCATAAACGCGACGCCTTCCGATCGCTGCGTCCGTTCGGCGAAAATAATCTCGTTCCCGGACGCATCCATCTCCGCAATTAATTGGGGAACATATTTGGGTTGGTCTTCCAGATCGCAATCCATAACAACCAAGGCGTCGCATTTTATATTCGCGGCGACGTACCCCATTCCAATGGCCACGGCCCGTTGGTTGCCCATGTTGCGGGCCAGGGTCACGACCTCGACATCGGTTATCGCCGTCAATTCAAGTTTTGCAAAATCCAAGGGATCGGCGAACTCGGGTGAGCCATCATCGACGATAACGACACGCGCTTTCAGCCCGACTTCGAGAAATTCCTTGTCGAGCCCGGCGAGAAGGGCACGGGCCGACTCCCAGTCATTGTAGGCTGCGGTGAGGACGACGACCCCGCGGTCGCGCGCATCGCCGGTCTGGGCGCTCATTCAGCGGCCCCCCTGTTCTCGGGCATCCCGACGGTCATATATTGCATATCCTTCACAGGCGCTGGCCCTTTTTCGGTAGAGGTTCAGGTCGGAGCCATCGTAGCGGTCAAGGCTGTCGTTGGGAATTGCAATCGACGCGAAATGGCCGCGATCAAGCAGGCCGCCGATCCCGCCGCCTTCCTTGGGAATGCCGGCCCGGCGATCCATATAATAGTTGTAGTGCACGACGTAGGGCCGTTTTGCAGGCACCATCCAGGGGAGCGCCAGATATGGGTTGGACACGAACACCGGCTCGGACATGCCGGTCAGGCAGGCCCGATCCTTTATCAGGGAATTGTGATAGGGCCGGACCGATAGCACCCCCTGGTACCCTGCTAAAACCAGCGATACAGCCGCAATGTTGGCGGCCCAGCCTGCCGCGAAGACGCCGTGGGCGACGGAACCGGCCTCGGCCCCGCTTCGCCACAGCCAGATGTTGGCAGCGGCGAGAGCATATCCCAGAAAAAACGAAACCGTAAAGTAGTGGTTCTCGGCGGCGTAGACGACGCTGCTGGTCAAAACGGTTTCGGCCCCGGCGACGGCGACGCCCAGAAACGGAATCAGCAGAGCCGGCCGAGCCCGGTATTGGGCGCGGACATATTCCCGGAACGGCGCCGATCGCAAAAAGAAAAACCCGATGACGGCGGCGGCGGCGAGCAGGGGGAAAGATTTGGCTGCGAAATTAGCAAGGTTGGTGAGAAAAAAGCCGAGTGACAGCGCGACCTGGGAGCCGCCGAAATAAAGCTGGCGCGCATACGTGGCGCCGCCGACGAAAAGGGTCAGTATCCCAGCCGCGATCATAACGGCGCTGAGCAAGGCTGCACCGCTCCAGTCTCGGCGCAGCAGCAGGAAAAGCCCGACAGTCGCCGGAGTATAGGCGAAGTTCTGTTTGAATCCCCAAGACAGGTACGAAAACAGGCACACCAGCAGGATCGAGAATACCGGACGGGCGCCGTAATGGCGGATGAACAGGTGGATGGCGGCGGCGTTGAACACCAGCGGCCACATGTCCGGTCCGGTGGCAAGGGCGAAAAACCCGACCAGAGGCCCGAAGAAGAGGAAAACCGAGACTGCGACGACAAACAGCCGAAGCGATCGTTCCCGGACCGCGAAGACGGTGCGGAGGGAATAATAGGTCAGCGCGGCACCGGCGAAAGACGCCGCTAGGCTGGTCAGGCGGGCGATGGTGGGCAGCCATTCATCGCCGAGTGCCAGCAGCGCCAAGATGACTCGGGCGACTTCGCCGTAGGAAGCATAAAACAGCCAGTTGTAGAAAGACGCCGCGAATGGAATCCGCTGCGGGTCGGTGTAGACTGTATCGCCGGTCATGTATTTCCAGATGGAAAACAGAGGTTCGTACTCGACCCCCCGGGTCATGCCGTGCAGGGGCTCGAAAAACGAGATGGCGTAATAGCTCCTCGCCGCCATCAACAGGACGGAGATAAGGGCTGAGGCCAGGGCGAATCCGACAACGGTTCTTTGGGTCAGTGGGGGCATGGGAATTTAGGCTGTAGCGAAGCTTGAAAGAGCACTATAAAACGAACGTTGGGCAAGGGCCCGGCGGCTAAAGGAAAACAATGAATGACAGCGAATACTGCGCCACAACAAGAAACGACGTCGTCTTATAACCGACAAGCTGCACGGACACAACTGGGCGGCAATCTGCGCGAACTGCTGGCCGAACGATTTTTATTAATCGGAAAATTCGTTAAGTTAGGCGACCGGGTCCTTGAAGTCGGGGCGGGAACCGGCCTCGCCTACGATTACTATCCCGATGTTGAATTGGTGCAAACCGATGCTGAATGGAATCCCTGGCTTGACGCTGTTGCGAGCGCCGACGCGTTGCCGTTTCCCGACGCCAGTTTTGATAAGATAACATGCTTTCTCGTTCTGCATCATTTACCCTATCCGAAGAAAGCCCTCGCGGAATTTTCTCGAGTGTTGAAGCCGGGTGGAATGGCGGTGATTCTGGAATCATGCAACAGCACGTTACTGCGGTTCCTTTTGTCGCTGCGCGTCCATGAATACGTCGACGCGGCGGTGGACCCGTTCGGGGACGAAACCTGTCAGCGCGGCGAGGACAACTGGGACGGGAACAACGCCATCGGCAGGCTGTTGTTCGACGACGCCAAACGTTTTGCCAGGGAATGTCCGGAGTTCACCATCGTCCACCGACGTTACTCCGAATGCCTCTCCTTCATAAATTCAGGCGGTGTTAATCACAAGTCCCCTTATATCCCCCTGCCCGGGTTCGCTATGAGGATGCTGATCAGGCTAGATAAGCTGCTGTGTGCATTGGCGCCGGGGTTGTTCGCGCTCAGCTATGAGGTCGTGCTGCGGCGCAACTAGCACCAACAGGTCTCACCCCAGCCCCAGCGCCCTGAGGATGCCGCCCATCAGTGGGCGGAACTGATAGAGATATAAGCCGAGCACCACCGTCGCCCACAGGTAAAGGGCGGGGACGGCGAAGGCGGGCAGGGTTGGGCACGGGTCGTTCATGGTCGCGGAGTTTACGCGACTCTGCAGGAAATCGGTACGTTCTTTTGGTATCGCGAACAAGAATCTTATGCTGTGTGCGATCATTGAAAACGGCGCCCGCGCCAGGGTCCAGAGTGCGGCGGTGAATTTATTTCTCTCCTTATAAGACATCATCGCCTCAAAATGGACGGCGAGCACGCGATAGCAAAGATGCATCAGCGGCGATCCCGGCCTGTCTTTGAGCGCGCGGGCGTAATCGGATGCAATGCGTAAGCAACAGTCCAGCCGCCGCTCGGTGTTGCTCATGATGCCGCCCGGAGTGATGTGATAGCGCGACAACGCGTCTGCGAACACCAGGAAGCGGGCGTCGGGCGCTTTCAATATCGCCAGCCACAATTCGAAATCCTGAGCGTTGGGTAGGGTTTCGTCGAACCCGCCGGCTTTGATCACCGCGTCGCGGCGGGCCAGCACCGTGCAGGTGTCGATGTAGCCCTTGCGGTAAAGAGTGACCAACGGGTCCGGCCCCTGGTTAAATCGTGACGTACAGTTTATGAAAGATTCGCCGCCGTCCGGCGCCACCTGAATGCCGTCATGGGCGGTGAGGACGTAGTCCCCATCGTGCATGTGAGCGAGGCTGGCTTCCAGATGAGCGGGCAGCCATTCATCGTCGGCGTCGAGAAACGCAAGCACCGAAGACACGGCTTCCCTCACCGCACGGTTGCGCGCCGCGCCGGCGCCCCGGTTGTCCTGGCGGATCACTTTCAGCTCGATGCCTTCAAGACCTTGCGCCGCCGCGCCGGCGGCTTCGAAGGTGCCGTCGGTTGATCCGTCGTCGACCACGATCACCTCGCGCGGTTTCACGGTCTGCGCCGCGATGCTGGTCAGCGCGCGGGCGATGGTTGCGCGGGCGTTGAAGGCGGGAAGGATAACACTGACATCGGCCGCGTTCAGTACTGACTCAGGCGGCATCGGCGATTTCCTCCAGCCCGGCGGTGGGCGGCGAGGGTTGCAAGGGACGCTCGACATGAAGATGAACGGCCAGCTCCAGCATCAGCAAACTATAGACCCGGAACCCGTGGCGTTCCGGGTTGCCAAGCAAGCGGCCGATGCCGTCCGCCGTCCACCAGCCCCGGTCCAGGGCGGCGGGCCGGGTCAGCAACCGGCGCGCCTGTTCCCCCAGCCCGGCCCGCATCCAGGCCGGCACCGGAGAGGCGAATCCTTGCTTGGGCG
>Ga0224501_10004141_pt1 | contig 11447 bp, 13 predicted proteins | sample SF_Oct11_sed_USG_4_FD_169105 | JGI IMG/M metagenome (GOLD analysis project Ga0224501, IMG submission 169105) | Sediment microbial communities from San Francisco Bay, California, United States - SF_Oct11_sed_USGS_8_1 | ecosystem: Environmental > Aquatic > Marine > Sediment | place: USA...
TGATGTGATGTGACCGATTTTTAGATAATAACCCCTATAACAATATATGGTGAGAAAGGTGCAGAAGGTGACAGGGGACCGCAAGGTGCTACAGGAGCTGTCGGTATCAAAGGTGCTAGAGGCGTACAGGGAGCAACAGGAAGCAGAGGAAATAGAGTAAGTATGACTTTTAATGGCATCTTAGGTTGAGTTGCTAATTCACCTCTCAAAGAAAACAGTCCCGGAGAAATGGTTGAGATTCTTGCCATGTCATCAGAGCTTGCGGGTTACGTTAGGCCTATTAACACCACCCAGTTGTCCGCCATTAGTACACTGTAGTTTAGAATGAGGCTGAAGGCCCATACCAACTTACAATTCTTAGATACTGGCTGAGCCACCTTTACCTCGAGTGAATACCATATTTCTGATTACATGTAATCCATAATGTCCACATTCAGAATACAGTCCTGATAATATACCTCATGGACGCTTTGTAGCCCATGAATTACAACATATCTCCAACCACGGGCCACTTGAATTGGGATAATATGGCAAATTTTTGCCGGAAAAACAGTCCAATTTACAAAATTTTTATTCAAAAGACAAAATTTTTTACTCTTCAATTTCAATAGAGTTTGCCACCTTTTACATTTGTAGGGACAGAAAGGTGTTGAAGGAGATCGCGGGTTTGATGGCTTAGATTCCCCCACCGGTGCTACTGGAGCTACAGGACCGGCGGGTACTGGTGGGTTCGTTGGTGCTACAGGACCAAAGGGAGTGAAAGGACAGATAGGCTCAATTGGTGACATCGGTGAGAAAACCTGATACATATTTAATTTTTTAATTTTATTTCGGTTGATATTGGAGCATAGATGCTGACCCACGCGTGGTACTCCGTGCTAAGTGATAACTGGTGAAAAACGAGTATCTTACCCGGCAGCTTTGCCATAGGCACAAATAGAGAAGAGCTCATTATGCAGGAGTATGTCGCGCATTTTACCCATGGCTATTCCCTTTTACATGGATCCAGTGATATGCCATGCTCTCATTCAGACAGGCAGGTGAGCCCACGGGCCCCTCCCTGTAAGCCCGGTCACTGGACCCAATAGTTATAGCATGCTTACGCCCATTCATTTTGCAGGAAGCACTGGCTCAACAGGAAGTGTTGGTCCTAGTGGAGATCGTGGCCTCCAGGGGGTAGTGGGACAGCAAGGCATCGCTGGGCCTCAAGGTTATCGTGGGAGTGAAGGTCAAAAGGGCGATCAGGGCGATAAAGGAGAGATAGGAGTTACTGGAAGTCAGGGAGGAGTGGGAGAGGTTGGACCAAAAGGCTTTGTGTGTAAGTTACCTCCATTACGGTATGTTTTTATTGTTTAACTATGCAAACCCAATGATGGTCTTACTCGCAGTAGGAACGCTGTGAGACCAAATAAGGCTCGCCTGAACTCAGGACTCACAATCACCAAACAAGAGTCGTTGTTTCGTGGGTGCGATCTTCAATAAGCTAAACTACTATCCTGGTCATGTGGTCAACATCTATGGGTTTTTTGGTGTCTTCCAACTTGAGCTCTGGAATTGGAAGCGTTATACCCGAACTGCAATACAGGAAGAGTTGAATAAAGCTGGTGATAGATATCACCTTTTAGGGTACAGTAATTTAACTTGCATTCGATCCATTCTGATATCGAATGATGTTATGCTTGTTCCAGTAAGGTTAGATTAATTTTATTTTACACATGACATTATTACAACAAAATGATCCACTGACAGTGACTATTGATATCATATTTTTACAGCTTCTGCTGGCTGTCTCACTAATACAGGAGAGAATGTATGCACAGTTAGAGGTTCAACACTTGATGCTACATGTCGACCTATATTTGGTTCTGTAAACCATCTCTGCGGCTGTCCTAACGGATACCATCTCATCGCTCCTGACTACAATGAGTGTGTGGGTAAGTTGAACCGTAAGCAATTTATTCTATACTTTCATTTGAATGTCCTTTGGTTGCCGCGTACATTTATAGAAGGTTTGTTGCTCAACACTCTAAATAATACTTAAAAGTATAAATTATTATTTCTCTTGGCGTGAAGGTAGGCACTTGAATAGGATCTTCCAGTGAAGATTGCTTTGATTAATTTTAATTTCCATTGAATAAAGGTTTTTTTATTGAGCTAGGTTTCTTTGTTAATAAAACTTGACATGTACAGATATCGTCGCTCATAGCATGCTGTTTTCTGTTATAGACCTGGATGAGTGTGACTTGGACTTCTGCTCACATGGCTGTACTAACACAGCTGGTTCATTCACATGCAGCTGCCCCAGTGGATATACTCTCAATGGTACCAACTGCGAAGGTGAGAAAATGATAACCAAATCAGATTATACTGAGCAGGTGAAACCCATAAAGTGTTATTGATTGCAAATTGCTTTTTTTATTTCCATAATTTTTTATCTATAGATACCAATGAATGCGAAACTGTTGGAATATGTGATGATTCTCAGACATGTCTAAATGGAATAGGAAGCTATATCTGTGCAGTTACTAAACCTGCTTCAGGAAAAGCAGGTAGGCCAGATACCTGCATCAGGAACACAAGACTAGGTCATAGAGTTCTATTCGAATAGCTAGGATTGCCAACGGCTCGTCTTGCAGATGGTCCATAGAGAATGTTTCTCCGTCACAATTCTATTCCATTGAAGATGAAAGACAAGATTGCACCCAACAGGTCCCCAAGCTCAGGCAGATTTCTGACATTTTGGTAATGAGTAGTTTTCTATTTGATGTGCTGTCCGGCAGCAATGAAATTCAGTAGTGATATAGTGCAAAGAGTCTCTATGCTAACCATTTGATATTATGTACTATTTTACTATCTTTCGTAGGTCGCCTGCAAGGACTACAAGTTCTTTATAATGACGCATTCTTTATTGCAATGCTAATTCTACTAGCCTTCCTCACCATCTTACTGATAATTGTGGCGAGTTGTCTTCTCGTGCGACACAGGAAGCGATATACGCTGGAGAAACGACGAAGGCAGCTCATGGCTGACCAGGCTCCTCCAGTCTTTTATCCAGCGTCATCTGTTTTACAAGATGGATATTATTAGCCGACCAGCAGACACATCGCGGGCAAACCTGTTTTATTTAGCATACCTAAGTATGGAAAAAGTGCCATTCCAAGCGGGACTAGATAGATGATATGATTAAAAACAAGCTGAATTAGATATTTCTTAAACTCACTCTGTGACTTCATACCTCTGTAATACTCAACCATAATGATTTTTTGTAAGTGGGAGCTGGTATTTCGGGCCTTTTTTTACGAAAGAGGTCACATTTCTTTATAGGATACTTTTTTCCAAAAGAAAAATCTTGCCCATAGAGTACAGCACCAGCGTGCCAAGATTGTTTCTAGTTGCAGCGATATTACCTTTTCTAACACCGTTATAATCAAGTTGATGAGTTGTTATGCACTACCCTCATTTTAATACACTATTTTATCGCATACATACTCGCATACAAACTATTGTTCATAGAAAAATAGAATAGAAAAATCTGGTGTTGAGCTCTGAAACCATGACCCACGGGTTAGTATGTGCAGTGGGATGTGCATACCATAGAGGAAATGGAAAACTTCCTAATTCATCTATATGTTGTGTACTCGGCACTGTGAAGCTGACTAGCCAAATAGCCATTCAATAAATAAAAAGTAACATGACGCCAGTTAGTAGGGCACTTGATAAAAACAAAGCTAGCTACCTGTGTTGCAAGAATCTCATAAGCAAACACATCATACATGTACAAACAGGACAGTGCTTCATGGAAGAAAATGAACGAAGTAAGTTTTACTGACCGATTTGTGAACAGAGACATGATTATGAGCTCTATGTCTATGATTATGCCCATGCTCATGAGAGCGTAGACATAATCATGTCTATGATTGTAAACATCAAATTTGAGCGTAATAATTCATAGACAACCATTGAGTAATCCTCCCCTCGATAACTCTATGCAGAATAATCCAGATTCGAATAGAGCTTATGAAATTACAGATAGGTCTGAGCTGATAATATGTGTAAAAGAATTATCACTATAAATTTTCCCTATCATGCCATCCTTGCGCTGCGTCATGTACTGATGGCACCGTGACAGTTTACCCTACGTAGAGGTGCGCTGCCCATCCGTATCGCTGATGCACCGTGATATGGAGACCATGAGGTAGTGGCTCTATTCTCACCATCGCTAAAACCAAATATGACAGTACCAGTGATTGTCATACGGAACCATTCATGGTTGATAATTACCAGGGGAACGAAGCTGCTGGGCTGTTACTGCCGGAAGCTGGCTCTCATGGTGCCATGTTTTATTAGTAGTTTAGTCGGACATGAGACCCAGCTTGGTAATGGTAGCGGCTTATAGACATGTTTGTATGGGTGATCAGACTGTTGCATGATACTTTTTGAATCTTTAGCGACATACAAGCTGGAGCGTGTCAAATGATATCCCCATTGGTAGCCATCATTAGCTGTAGATAACATTCAACGAAGCACGCGTGGTACAAATTACTGAAATTAAGAAAATAAATAGCATCCCCAAGAATGGGTGATTTTAAAAAGACATATATTAGATTGCTTAAAGTTTTGTTTTGAAGTTCGAATACATGTACTTAAATATCAATAACAGAGAGCTATCACTGGTTTAGTCTCTGGGAGTTTCTGGTAATTTGTTTGGTACAGGTTTACAGTTACCAAGACAATCACGTAATCTGTAATACACCTAACAGAAATATAAGACTTATACAACGACTAGAACACCGAGGGCATTGAGTTGTTAAGTTAGTTGGAGTTCGCGGGAAGAAAATATACGCATGCATTGTATTTCCGTAAATGGTCAATATCTCAATACACTCAAGGTCGTAATGTTGATTTTATTTAGCATGATGTTACTGGCATCTTTGATTTAAAAATTTTTATTTAACACAGGTAACTTAAATAGTTCTGTTTTACATTAAAATCCATGGAAAACAGAGATTCTATTTAGTCAAGCAAAACCTGATGCCAGAAACAGAGTCCAGTATACAACTGAGATTTTTAAAAGATGGCGACTTGTTTCCTTCTTTAGGGAGATACAGTACATACATGTCAATGCTTAGTGAAGACAGAGTACTTAAAACGTGTACACTCAATCTCATTACCATGTTACTGACTAGGAAGTGGCTATGCCCGTCATGTCATCTCCGTGGGCAAGTGAGAATCAAGCCTCTAGCAGTAAAGAAAAGTATCAATTTATTTGAGTAGCTAGTAGTAGAGAGGTTATTTTAATGTGCCTTCAGGCTGATTATCCAGGGAGCCATGTGGGAGCCAAAATTTAATTCTCAAAAATATAATAAAGTTATGAAGTATAATAAAATAAAGTATCTTTTTGTAAGCATCTATGGGACAGATTTCGCTACTAAACTGTTGCGTGTTTCCTGATTGCCGCCATTTTATTGTAGCTAAAAGGCGATTAAGAACAAGGGGAGACAACTCCAGTGAATCTCTCTGATTCTGACTGGACTAATACAGCAGTGTTGAAGTATTACCAGTATTACCCACCTGGAAAGATAAAGCGGACGTTCTGAAGGCTGATGGAAAGACTGTTGGCTAGAGCAAGACTGCGTTTCTGATCCAAGTTTAACACTCTGTGGTCTTTGGATTGTAATAGCTTTCTGATGACCTGATGTATCATCCCCTGAGTCTCCGAGAGATTTCTTGGCTCTATGGTGAGCAGCCCACCAAGCTAAAGCCTACAAGAACATCTCCTAGTTGCAGCAAAAGACAATTTATTGGAATGATTGTGCAAACATTGTGAAGACTGAGGGGCAAGTACTTGTTCGAATCCTTATTCAATGTGAGATAACCCCAGTGGATGGAGCTTGTTTGGAGATTTGAGGTTCTAGTAATGGCCACCTCACATTCCACATTTGAGGGCCTCCTATAATCCTTAGGCTCCCACCGCTTCAGAACAAGCCTGAGGCTCACAAGATCAGCCAAACAGGATAGCCAATTACAAATGCAAAGAATGAAAGTCATAAAAACCTAAAGAATCAAGTCTGCGAAAAGAGTAAACACGAATCTGCAAGTTTACCTGGCCATTTGGCTTGCATAGGACTGTGGTACACTCAGGACCTGTACCCCATCTATCACCGTCCTTCCATACAAAAACTCCATTAGGCGGATTAGCCTCAGCGGCCGGAGTGCCTTTAGCGTAGACAGTCAGGATCGATCTGGCCATGAAGAGTAGACGAGGCGGGAAGCGAAAGAAGGCAGCTGGCACACCAGCCACATTCTGCTGGATGATAAATCCACCAAACTCTGCATCCTACAAACAAAGACAACAGTTCAAAGATTTATGTAACACCATCTCGCTTGCAGTCAATATTTTTCCACAAAGGAGCATTCTTGGCTCAGAATCTAAGTAATTTCAGGGCTACCCAGGTGATGGACTTTCATGCTGTGGTAGACAATGTGCTTTTATTAATATGATAACATGATAATCAGAAGAACCGGGATTGTCATTATTATTATTATTGTGAGCATCATAGACATACACGTATAATATATTATAGCTGACAATAAACTGTTCCAGGCGAGTAATGCTTTTATAACAATAAATCACACTCACCACACGGTGGGATGTGTTGAGAATTTTTATGTATTTTCCATGTGGCTCCAGCTCCAGTATTCGGAAATCACAGATTGTGCTAAAAGCGGTGACAAAATTAAATTATTTTCTCATACACTGTGGGGTTGAGCTTTCCTTTTCCAAAACTTGCTGTACTCAAACTCACAAGCTGCGCATAGAGTCCAGAGAATGCTCTGCAATCTACAGTTAATCTGAAGTCCACGATTAACAACTGCAACCTATTTAATCTCAGATCTGCTGGGATATTTACCATGCGAGTGAAGATCGCACAGGCTCATTAGCCTTTCAATTCCAAAAAACACAATACTATTATAGAAATCATAGGCAGGTAGCTAACGTAGATGACTGGTGAAACTTTCTGTACTTTAGGACACAAACTACTAACCTGCTATGTTTATGGGAATAGTCCTCCGCCTTGGTGTAAACACTACTAACCTGCTATGTTTATGGGAATAGTCCTCCGCCTTGGTGTATACATTATGAACTTCCACTCTAACCGGAGTTCCTCTCGCTGATTTTAGATTCCCGTTCTCATCTTTAAACATTTCATCAAAATAATTTTTTCCTTTGCCCAAGTCATTCGGAAGAGTTGCCGTTCGCGTGTAATGCCCAAGTTCCACCGTCTTCTTATTCATCTTCACTGCAGCAGAAGAGAAAGTTCAGGAAAATGTTGCAAAGCGTGGTAGCATTGAGACGCGATTTGGTAGACGAACTAAGGAACTCCACCACACTCAAGGAACCGAGCTGACTTCAATCTACTGTAATTTGACATATTGATTTTGAGATTTTATTTCATATTGTGACATAATCGCATTTATATTGTTTTTAATATACACAGCCTTATTGAATGGCTACAGTCCACTAGCTGCAGGGCAAGGGATTGAATTACAGTGTCAGGGAAATTAATTGCACACAAAACCACTCCCAATTAGTTTAGATGGGTGCAAAACCACTGAAATCGTAGCAACGACAATCTATTTGCAAAACTTCGGGCCAGTCCGGGAATTGAACCCGGGACCTCTCGCACCCTAAGCGAGAATCATACCTCTAGACCAACTGGCCAACCATGACAACAGCAGTCGTGGATAAAATAATTGGATTGCCGCGCGCATGCATGAATGCCTCCGGAGCATTGTGCGAAGTGTTATAAAAATCTGGCAGTTTGACCATAGTAGAGCATTTAATTTTCCAATCTGCATTACCGTAACTGCAGCTGAGTTTGATACAAATCCATATGGCCGTAATAATATTGTTCTTTTTAGTTATTATATTATACTATGATTCTAAACACGCACGGAGAGAAGCCACCAACCTGGGGCTGAGAAACATCTCTGCTTTTTATGTGGTTTGAGTCGTCCGCACGAGTAGATTTCCTTTGATTGACCCTCGGTAAACGGTCGTGGCTGAGTGTATGTTAGTGTGACATCACATGGCTCCACTAATCCTGCCTCATTTAACGGTAGGTAAGTCTGGCGAGGAGAGCAGGTGTGCCCATCCGTGGTGGTAGGGCGAGAAAAAGGGGGTGTGTAGCCTATCGAGGATGGTGACTGCTGCAGAGAGACAGCCATGTTCATCCTACATCAGAAAAGGTGGGTTATAATGAAATAATGAAATAAAGCACAGCGCAAGACCACAAAGGATGTGTAGCACAGAATGTTTAGTGCCAAAGTATAGACAAATACCAACCCGAGAAGCCTTCTTTTACCATGGCATCACAGGTTTTTTTGTAGGTACACATTATGTTGTACCGGAGCACACTTTCCACTTTTTTCTGATTTTATTTGGCTCCTGAGCCTCAACCAGGGAGAAAAATACACAACCCGCATAGAGAATAACTTACGCGGTATAAACAGGTAATTTAATTCATGTTTGCTACGCTTTTGGAAAATAACCAAGTTTGGTTGGCATTTGAGCTTTGCGCAACAAGACTGAGGCGCTCTCATAGATTATAAATGAATGACCATACCTTTCACCCTCCTCAGATATAAGTGCCTTTAGGCCGTTGGCTTCAGCACTCAGTGGTAAGTTTGCACACTTCACAATACTCAATTCTCTCATTTTGGAGTAGAGAGTCTCCTGGAGATCATTGAGTTGGGCTTCGAGAGACTGCATGTGTCTTTTCGCTCGATCCCGCTCCAACGTTAGGTTTTCTTCTGAAGCACATTTGCCTTGTTGCAAGCAGAGCAGCTGCAATACGATTAGATCTGAATAAACTTTTACACTTCAAGACGCTGGTCTAGTCTGTAGTGAGATCATGGAAACTTTTGATTAGGTTTACTAGTATGGAACCCGGGTCTGCGTAGTCCCCATGTATTTTCACAAATGATTTTGATTATGTTTGATGATTATCACTGGGAGTCAAAACTTAAAACATTGAAACCCATTGCGGCATCAGATATCTCCAAGCAAGCTTCATGGTACCCGCCCTGCCGAGAAACTGGCGCACAAAGAATGTGCTGTATGGGAGTTATCTATTCATGACCTGAAAAACAGCCTGAGGCCTCCATATGTTAAGTACAGCAAGCAAGCTGAGACTCCGTGAGAAACAGAGTACTGGACATCAATTTAAAGGATGACGGCAATTGCATGACACTCTTTGTAGCAGCCACAAGAGTAGCAATTCAGATTTTCAGTTCAAGAAAAACAGAAAGGCCAATGGGAATTTCCTTAGTTAGCTAACAATATGCAGCTTTAGGCAGAGGTTTGTTCAACCAAACAATGGCGTATGGGTTTTGGATTAAAGAGGGTATGATTAGTAGGGATTATTGCTTACCTCCCCCTGCAGTGACCTGATTTGAGTATTGAGCTGCTCAACTGTAGAATGCAGAATCTTGTTTTGATCTGCAGCGGAGTTGAACTGCTGTCGATATGAATCCATCTGTACTCTTAATTCTGTCATCTATAATAATGTTGGACATATCAAAGGTTCTGCACTCATGTGAATGAATTCGAAATCATTCATATGCACAGTGAAATAGTCACTGAAAAATAAAAACGGGATTTTAAATACATGTACTACCCAGTTGGTTATTTTTAAGGGATCTGTAACATTTGCTACATCTTGTGGACTATTTTGAAAACAAGGCTCTCTTAATAGTGATATTTTTGTAGACTAAATCGATCTTATCCATTATTCGGTCGCGAAATCTGCTAAATTGTGCAAGAGCGTGACCAAAAAACGCGATCCAAAAAAGCATCTTTCATTTTCGGTCGCGGTCCGCGACCAAAGCACGCGAACAGAATTTCGCGACCGAAAGTAGGCGTTGGCCTAGTAGTTTAGGTAAATGTCAAGGTTACTGCAAAGAGGCTTGATTACTACGTTGAGATAACGAATCGTGAATGATCGTTTGGCCCAAACCGATGAGTTAAATTTGGGAGCGGACATCTCTGATCCCATCAAGGTTCATCCTGCATGAACTCGACGGCATTTCCTCACCGTGACCGAGTGTTCGCGTGCTCGCGACTGAAAATTTTCCCAAATTCTCGGTCCCGAACACGCAAATGCACCTATTATCTTACATATTGAGTTTGTCTCCTCTCTGCCTCCCGTTTGTAATTACTAAGCTCTTGGTTCGCAGTTTCCTTGATGGCAGCCAGAGCGTTTTCAATATTTTCTTCTTTGCCAGTTTGAATGAGATGAGAATTTTGGCCTTCGAGGTTCAGTATTGCTTTCGTGGAAGAGCCCAGTTGGTTCTATAATATTATTCAGGGCATACAATCTAATTTTCCTGTCCAGTGTCAGGGATATGCAGAAATAGGCCGGGTACAACATAAGGGGACTTTCTGCTTTCGCAAGTCGCGAAAGAGTCGTAGTTCGCGATCCTAGCCACACAATTGGGATTACTATTCGCCAACTACCAGGGTTTTCCGCTGTCACATGAGAGAGGCCCAGGAGGGTGCGTAGTTGGTGTCGTATCGGGGTTCTATTTCCAGTCAAACTGTTGTTAGAAGTCGCGCATTGGGATTGTGCTCATAATCAGACTCGACTAACCGCTACTTGCGGGTAAATTGGGCCAGATTTTATTTAATATAATCGCCTCTGATGTTCTAATTCTTATATGAATTATGATTGTTTCTTGCTCTGCGATGATGACTGCTCCCAAACTGGCTCAGATAAGGTTTCAAATCAGATGTAGTTGGTCATTCTGACTTTATAGCCTGCGGATTCCCATATGCTATAGAAGTGATTGAGCCACTGGGAGTGCACCTTGTAGGCGCAATTTGTGACTTTATTCAGCATGGTAGAACTGCAAGTTTCGCGCGAAACAGTTGTCGCAAATTCGCCATAGTGTAGCAGGTCCTTTACATTTCATGTTGGTGCACTTTATGGACCCCGTGATGGAGGGATAGGGTACCTTTTCAAGCCCCCCCAATAAATACGATTTTGGGCGGCACCCCACCACTCTATTCAGCCCTAAATGAGATTTCGAATTCAACAACACTACACACTGTGTTTATAGTATATTTCTAAATAGCCTAAATAGACTAGTAATACATCATTGTAGTTCAAAGGAAATAGTATTTAAATGATCAGTGACGTAAAGGAATAATGAAGGAAGTTTTATGGAGCAGTCGTGGCTTGATTGTAGAATACACAGCTTGCATACTGCGGGCCTTAGGTTGAAATCCCAAAAACGTTAATGGTGGTGGTTGTAGAAAGGGGAGCTGGCCGTAATTCACTCTTGGGTGCCAACGATGTCTCTCTGTTAACCGGGGAGAAACCTCCACTGAGAGAATAACAATGTAAGCAGATGAAAAAAAAAGCCAGCGTACTTTTGCTTGAAAA
>Ga0224501_10004142_pt1 | contig 11446 bp, 8 predicted proteins | sample SF_Oct11_sed_USG_4_FD_169105 | JGI IMG/M metagenome (GOLD analysis project Ga0224501, IMG submission 169105) | Sediment microbial communities from San Francisco Bay, California, United States - SF_Oct11_sed_USGS_8_1 | ecosystem: Environmental > Aquatic > Marine > Sediment | place: USA...
TTTCTCGTACTGTTATTTGCGATCTTTCCACGTGTTTATTTTTTTTTCTAAATTCACCATCGTGTGGCAGGCCCTTTAGTGACTTACAGTTGAGGTAGTAACCAGGTAACCAGGTAACCAGGTAACTTGAGAGCAATTGTGACAATACTTTGCTATCCCTACTCTCGTGTGAAAGACTTTTGACGATGTACCGATAGCAAACTGTGTGGTCTCACATACCATTGTTTGAATGAAAAAAGCAAAGAATCACCAAATGCCTAATTTGTCATAATAATGTTAATGCTAATTAGAGGCTCTAATGTAACTGGTTGATGCACCACTTGGCAGTGCTCACGCTTCGGGGTTATTGTTGGAAAAACCGAATTGAGTTGAAAGTAGATTGATGATCTCTAATCACTACGTCCAAAGCTCTCTGCTGACGCGAGTTGGTGAAACTAGGCATTGCATTAGCTAATGATTTACCCATTCCCACAGGAGTACAGGAGGAAGGTTGTGGAGGAAATAAAGAGCAAAGGAATAGACGCCATTGTTGGTCCTGCTATGCCGATTCCGGCTATGAAAGCTGGCACAACTCAGGAAGCTACAGGTCAATTTCAGATCTAGCTAAATACCTTTGTGACTTGGCGCTTGGTTAACTTGAAATAGAAAAATTTAGGGCCATACATATGAGTTCACAGCTGTGTAGCAAGCCTCAGGGGGTCCAGATGATTGGCCTAATGCTTGTACTGTGCAATCATGAAACAAAATAATCTACTCATTGCCTGTGCTTTTTGTCAGAATGTTGAGGTAATCAAATAGTTCATTTACTGGCACTGGTTTTTCAATGATGAAGCGGATGATGCTCAGGAAAGTTGATATGAGTGTCATGTTGGATATGGTGGTACCCGCTTTATTGCATCATCTATCACGCGGGTTTTATGTTCTAAGAATCTCACTTGCCAATTCCATGCATTTTAGGCGTAGTGTCATACCTTGGTCTCATGAATCTCCTCAATTTCCCCTCTGGCGTTGTCCCCATCACTAAAGTAACCAAAGAGGATGTTGCATTCGATATGAAGGAGTTTCCAGACAAAGATATGTGGCACAAGGCAATGAAGAAACAGGTAACCCGTACGCTTCGCTAAAAGAGCCCTGTGTCAGGGTAACTCTGCACTGGTACACTTGAGAATAGCTAACTTTGGATTGAACTGGTTATTCTTATTGTTTTCAGAGTATTATGGGAAGCGAGGGTTTACCAATGGCTGTGCAGTGCATCACACTTCCCTTCCAGGAGGAACGTTGTCTCAGACTGATGGCGCAACTTGAGAAATCCATCGGTTACAGCGTGCGGGCTAATGCACCGTCTATGTAGGGAGTTATAATGGTACATGCTGTGGTGATAATTTGCGATAAACTGAAGGATATTATAATCCAATGCAGCCCACGCATAAGTTCATAGTAATTTGTGAAGGAAGCTATGATTAGCATCGATTATGGGAAGTGTTCCTGATCCTAGTAATTGGCCAGCAGGTCTTGGCTCTACATTTTGGTGCTTATATAATGGACATTTCATGCTGTAATCTCTGAGTATTGAAAAAATAGATAATATAATTTTTACTATATAAACTTAGATTTTATATTTACCATATAAAAGTTTATTACCATATACAAGTTTGTCTATCATCAATTCTGCACTCTAGTAGTATTTACTGTATCACCAGTAGAGCGTTGACATAATGTACAATAATCTATGCATCCGCGCATTCACACATACATTGTGATGTGACTGCTTATGATGGGCTCTTGGAAGGACTTGCCTTGTGAACAGGCTTCAGAATCTTTGTTATTTGAGTCACAACTTTATCTACAAAAGAAGTTGAGACACATATAGCAGCCAAGTTCTATTCGTTGCCTGCATGCCAAACACAGACGTCTCCTTTATCAAACGCAATACATCATTCTACATAAGGCATATATTATAGCATATCAATGAAAAATACCCGTTGCAGCCACTTTCACCTACCACCTGGTTTCCATACATCATACATATTTATATTTGCCCAACCAACGATGCATGGGTGAGCAGCGCATATACGCAACACATTCTGTACCTCATGAGGAGAGCTCCCCTTGACTTGCATCACATTCTTTGTGTTAGAGTTTGAATAAGTAATGGAAAAAAGTCAAATATAAATAAAGTCCAGCTTTATTAAAATGTACTCTATCAGAACCTCAATAAAGTTCTACGTGCTTTGGGGATAACCGAAACATAGATCTTGTGGCCACCGAGTGCTCGTGAATGCGCCTGAAAACAACATCTGTGGTATTTACCTGCGTTTGCCGGTATATGAAGTTTATCGGTGTCTGTGATACGTATCCCATCCCTCCCTCGTGACCCATATTCAATCTCCACCACATCTGGCATCTTGGCTTTCTTGATAATCTTCATTACGCAGTTGAGTTTGCGGCGGGCTTTTACCACAAGCTGTCCCTCTGTCTCAGTATTTCGCAGGATATAAAGAAACTTATCAGTCAGAATCAAGTGGCTAAAAATGGATAAGGTAACAGGAGTGTGATTTTATTGCTAGTCTCAAACATTGATCCGTGGTGCATGAGGCACCAATCGAGTCAGACAATGATGTAGTCCAGAGTTAAATGCTCCTTGTATGGAAAGATGCTCAAAGGATTTGACAGATGTCTATCACTACCAGTATACCAAAAACAAAAAACCTGGGCTTATTGAATCAGATACAGAAAACCACCTACCATGAATCATACAGCTAATTTCATCGTCTGAATGATGAGAGACTGTGATTACCTGGGAATGAATTGTTCATTGTCCTTGATTTGAGAGCACCGACATTGGAACCTGGTTGTGGGTTTGTGAGCCCAATCATCCAAAGTAACCACCGAGCCAACCTCACTCCTCTCATCCAGTAACCCACTGGCTGCAAAAACAGATATTCCTGAGCTAGTTACTACCAAGCATTGCGGAATTCTCCAAGGACAATGAGATCCAATCGCTCTGGCGATTGAATGCCTTCTAAATAGGTGTTTCAATTCTAAAAAAAAATCTCAATTCAACAGTTCACCTTCACTGAATTCAGATCGCGAATAAAGCTCACCCATAGAGGTAATTCTCTAGAAGGTTTACCATGAATCATCCTACAGACAAGCCGTTAATGTTATCCATTTAACAGAATGTTGGCATGAGTATAGTCAATAACTTACAGCCAAGCTGGAGTAGAGTCATGGTGGAGTCTCTGGTTTTAAGACGCGCTCCATCTGTCCCGCTGGCAGCTCTTCGATTTGACATTCTGATCATGTATAATCCAGGCATTTGAATAACTCAATTATATATACCTGCAATAACCAGCCAGATACCATTAGCGCATAATAAAAAACTGCACAGCATTAATTCACGCTTCGAGTGTATTGATTACAAACCGGTAATATAGTTAGACGGGAAGTAAATTTGTTTACACGATGAAAAGGATTGCTCCAAGTGGGTTCTTTCTGATAAGCAGATACCACGAGTGCTTTCCTCTAACAGCGCAAGTATTTCCTTGTTCCTTGTTATAGCCTGGATGAATGCGCTATACAGGTATCCCACAAAGCGTATACCCGTAATATAGTTCTTCACCCAGACATCTGGTAGGCTATGCTTGTCTGTCAGTTAGAAGTCCGTCCGTCTCTACATGTTTCTTGAGCAGTTTATCCAATCCTATCGGCTTGCTAGGCCTGTCATAGATGATTCGGGTCTGCTAACTAGTGCCTCGTCAAGGTTACACAGATCCTATATAGGTGGAATATCAGCCACCTATATAGTGAACAATTCAAAATGAAACACTTATTCTAAGAGCATTTTACCTGCTTCCAGTGAAATAACACTGAATTCTGCTGGCTGTGAGTATGATGGGTGATCCTTGATTGACGCAACCACTTGTGATTACTCAGTCGTACGAACACAGTTATACTTGTCCGTATTGATTATTCTGAGTTTGCAATCCATTGTGTCACAGTTGGCATAAACCAAGCCTAGGGCTTTCCCCTATCACAATCGCCATTACCTTGCAGTTCGTTAATAGTGACGTTTTCTATTTTTACATGTTTTATTTATAGTGTACATCAGAGAGAGCCCCAAAATAGAAAAAGCGCTATTATTATTGTTGTTATTATTTTGACACTATATGGCTATTACTGTACATATAATGTGCTGTCTCATGTAACATGTAATTCCATTCCACAAGAACCAAGCCATACATAGAGTAACAAAAATAGTAATAAAACTAAAATAAATCAGTTACATTCACCAAGCCATGAGCCAGCGATTTCATAATCTATTGGACTGAATCGTTAGAATATGCCACCAGGTGTTGGTATAGACTGTAGAGCATAATTTTCCTCTTGGGAGATGCTCAATCAGTAAAGGCCAGTCAACAAGAGACTGAAGCTGTACTAATAGGAATGCCACAGATAAATTAGAATAATTCGTTAGCACCTCAATCCTGACCAGACGTCGATTCATGTGACTCTTCCTCTAAATCCAGCAGTTTTACTACCTGCAGCTTCACTGCCTTTACAGCTTCTCCTGTAATTTGGATTAAACTGACGCTGACGCAAGTTCTGCCAATTAATGTTTGCGATTCCTTTTCTTATATCTGTTAAAACTGTGCTCTTTGAAAATGTAAGCAAATCTATTCAGTCAAAAAGGGAGTGGTCATCACTATATCTTTTATGGGAAAGTAATGAAAAATAATTTAGCTACGCGGACACCCCTAAGTCACAGAAAGTATATATAGACAACTGAATCCAGTAATGAACTGGTTTCAGTAAGGGATAGCACCATTAAGCAGATGCTTGTTTCTAGGATGATCAATAGCATACATCATAGGGAAGGCTACTTCATAGATGGGACTGTGGAAGGGCAAGTCAAATTAATGGACCAATCAGCATGGGAAACTAGTGGTGGTGAACCAGTGCCTTGCCTTGGTAGTCTACTGATTTCCGAGTCAAAAAACAAATCTCAAGTCCCCAAGACAGAACAGCCGTCAAGAGTTGTGCAGAAATTGGCCTTCCGACTATATTTGACACAGCGTCTCCCAGGGTGAATCATTAGGGAACTTTCTGTTTACACTCGTGTTCCCCAAAGGAAAGGTAGCTCAATGGATGAGCCTCCGAATCCGCAATCCGACACAACTGAGGGTGTTGCGACCTTTTTCCCGAACCGGAGATCAAAACCAAGGACCCCTGGTCCAAGGCCTAGTACGCTATCCACGAAGCCATCGTTTCACCCCATTGCCATAGTAGTGTGTTCCTTTGTTTGACAGCAACAGGTGCCTGGGCTATAATATTAGGGGAACAGAAAAGTTGTGTCTGTAGGCACTCACCTGCTTTCTCAATGATAAACCGCTCGCCATCCGTCACTGCCACGCCCTCGTCACCACTCGATCCGTACTTAAATGTTATAAGCTCGGGCATCTTTTTCTTGGATGTTATCTTCACTATATTTTTTAGAGGGCGTCGGGACAGCACCATGCACATACCCTTCTGTCTCAGCATCTCCCTCAGTACATACATGCACGTATCGGTCACCAGGAGATGGCTATAATAAGATACATGGGGTGAGATGGCTCACGGACAGCGGGAGTAGCCTAATTACAAAAGAAATTCGCCGGTAATAAGCCAATACTAGTCGGGTTTAGAATCTATATTGCATGACGAGAAATCCCCGTCAATGACGCTTTGTCAATACTACGTGGAGAATTTTCCTCGTGGCAGCACGGGGTGTTCCACTCAATCGCGTCATGAAAGTAGAAAGTACCGGCTCCACAGTCAACAAAGGTGTGAAGATGCAATCACATGCAATAATTACACCAAGGCTTGGCATGTCCTAACACTCACGCTCGACATAACGCAAGAACACATTCATGCCATTCACATATATAGTCTGACAGTATTGAAGTCACCTTTGGTCCCTCACTATCAATACAGGAAATATAAGCAAAACAGGGACCGAACAGGAGCATTTATGATGTTATAGGGGTGGTACCTACCTAGGAGCTAATTCACCATTGTCTTTTATCTGTTGGCACTTGAATGTATGCTTGACATCGGGTTTGTTCATCCATAGTTCGAGGCTTACTATCTCTCTGTCATCGTCATCATCTACCAAGAAGTTTGCCATGAAATTAAAAGGTTCAGAAGAAAGTCTTCGATTAGCACGTTTTTGTCTCAAATGACGTCTTCAAGGTACGGTAAAGCTGCCGAGTTAGATACTTGTTTTTACACCAGTTACGATTTGGCATGGAGTACCATGAGCGGGTGAGTATTAATGCCCCACCTCTTAGTGAGGCTTGTTTTGTGAATTATTATTGATGAGGAGTAGCTCACACTCACAACGACAACCCGCCATCAGTGGTGTTCAAACCCAGGTTTTTTGCAATTGTGAGTCTTGCATTCTACGGATGAGCATTTCCGCCATCCCGTTGCACAGTGACGCGAGTCATTTTCGCATTGCGGAGTTAGGCAAATTGGGTTGTTTTATATAATCCAGAAAGTTGCCTGGACACAGCTTTTTTAGAACTATTTTGATTCAGGCTTTACCATCATCATCGTCACCGATAGAGAAGACGGATGCCATATTTTTGTACCCTTTCTCGACACGATCCGATGCTCTGATGTGCCTACAAGACGGACCAGTTATGAGACACTAATTGCGTGCATTGATTTCCCCCAGCTTGTTAATTACACCACTGCTTCCTGCCAAAACAATGCTAACCGCATCTATAATACCCCAGATATTGGTTTTTCATGCAAAATAAAATCAGCTTGATAACCATATTTATACTCACAGCAACATACTCATAGCCACATGATTTCAAATATATGCAGTGTGTAGATTAGCCATTATTGGGAACGGAATTGTCACGCTTAGACATGGAAAAGTACATATTCAGTATCTCAATAACAAGACACAAAATAATGATACATGATGAATATGTTAAACCACACAGAGGTGGATGGGATAAATAATATGCGTAAGTGCTACCAAAACAGTCACAGTGCGTGCATAGAATAATTCACGTAAAACTGTCATGTGATCGCGCGCGCGTACATCCAGCTAGGCAATGGAGCGCAATTTGACACTACATGTACAGACCTTTCTTCTGGGGGAAATTCATTCTTCATATAGCTAGTCAACTTTTCTTTCATGTCCGCTGATTTGGATTTGACTGCCGAGGAAATCACTGACAGTTTACCCAGCAGATTCTCAGTCTGTGAAATGGACAAGGCGATTACGTACATACTACAAAGACTAATGTCCAATTATATTGGTATAACACACAAGAGGTTTCATATATAACAATCCTCATTAGGTGCGGGAAGTTTGGGACAATCCAAAAAAAATGATGGATATGCGGGCATTGGTAATCACTGATTAGGGATTACTAATTTTACTGATCACTCTTTACTGGTAATTACACAATACATCGGTCAAAAAGGCCAACTGTACCTTGAGTTTAGGGAAGTTAAACTCCTTAGTGTCTTTGCTATTGGAGGCATTTGGGTTACAGACAATGCAGTGCTTACTGCTGTGATCAGATATACCATCAGAGAGATTATCCGCAACTGCCTGGTGCAGAGCTGAAATGAAACTCTGAGAAGTTACTGGCGGCAATGCGGTCTCAAAAAATATACATACTATACAAGGTCTATTAATCTAACGAACTTGATTACGGGGTCACAGTGACAGGACGACGGGGTTTAGGTCACACCTTTATAGCCACCACGGGCAAAGCTGACATATTTGGTCTTCTTTTGTAGAAAGTTTGCCACGACCATGTGAACGTACTGATCCTCTTCCTCGCGTCCGCTACCCATAAAGCACAGGTGATTCCCTGCCGCATTCGAGCCTACAAATAAAATCAATCTAGTCAGTCATGCAATTAATTACAATTACATGCGAATGACCCATGGCCGTGAGTGGAGAGGTTTTTTCTCTGTTAACGTTGAGAAATGTCATCTCCCTCGAGGCGGCGCTGCCCACATTGCTGTGTGGATGTTAGCATTTACTCCGATTCATTTGGGAGGTGCTGTTGATTGCATTCACCCTGGGCCAAGGATGTATCACAATCCGGGTGAAGCCGGACAAGCGAGGGCCTGAGTTTACCTGACTGTAACGCTTGCTCCTGGGTAGCGGTGAGTGCTTGGATAGCTGTAGCGAACTCAGCTGGGTTTTGCAGCATCAGATTAGCATCGAGATGGAATGCAGTAGAGAGGTGTCCGGCGTTATACTGCTCGGCCGGTCGGCAATCCACCACAAAATATCGCACGCCTTCACCCTGTAAAGCCAAACTCCAATCATGTCAGGCATCACAAACCCAGTCACAATACTAGTGCAAGGCATGAGCGGCAATTTATGAACAAATAAAACCCAATCAGGCACACTATTGACTACACACATTAGAGGAGTCAAGATAGTAACAGGGATAGGACTGGTCGAGGCTGGAGAGAGCCAGCAAATGCAAAACCAATGTACACGGTCACTTTATCAGGGATTGGAAGTAGTCTGAAGATAACTTACCCCTCCGAGCTCGTTCGCGTGTTGTAATTCTTCTATAGAGACAGGTAGACAAAGAGCCTGTGACTCGGGGAGGTCGGACAACTCCTCGCCGGAACTGGATCGAATAATGCCAAATAATGGATTCTGATAATGCTGTAAAAAGATAATATAAGGGGCGGTCAGAACAAGGTGCCAGGATATTCATAGAACTGTCCACTATGCAGTGTTGACACACATTTTGATAAAAATGCATTGGGATTAGCGAATGAAAATCTCAGAAATACAAGGTTACACTCTCAACTCAAACTGATGGTCCAAAGAAAGCACTGTTTACATACCCCAGTATACAGCTGTAGATAGATAGGAAGATAGGGCAATGGTACAAGAGCAAACACACCCATATGCATCATGACAAAGTAATATGCTTGATTTTTTAACATTCCCAATTCTATCACCAGTATTACTGACCCTTCTGAAAGACTGAGGCGTTTTAGATGCATAATATTGAGCGAGCGAACAAAAATCTTCTATATCTTCAGCTTCCAGAGCACCGGGTGATGACTGCAGGGTGGAAATTATTTCCTTCTTATCGGTCATCTCCATTATCTGTTCCCTAGAAATGTCACGAACAAGATGACAGCGACAGTGCTACGCTCTGATGGATGCAGTACAAGAAAAGCGTTGAAGAGCGTGAATGATCCTGCTCCTTAGATTCAATGAAAGATATGACTATCCTGGAGCACGAAAAGTATAGACTAATCGGGCCTTTTTATTTACACTACATGGATTATATCAGGTGAATGTATCTCAATACAAAGGCCCTACAGTCAAAATCATACTTGCTATGCGCCGCCTTTGATTCTGAGCATAGTGTATCTTCACTTCATATTGGTTCACAAATACGCAATAATTGGTATCATAACTACAGCACTATGATCCCAGGATGGTTAGTCACACGACACAAAATTGATTAGAAATTGATTAGAGGACTGATTTGATTTTCCGAGGGACAATCCTTGATCATAAATCACTTGACAAAAGATCTAATCAACACTAATGCCACATATACTGAGTGCGGTAGTCAATCCTACCAATGGGCTGTAATCACAACATTTATAATCTCCACATTATAAGTGATCGCATTGAAGCTTATCAATAGTTTCGGTGCAAAGGTGACTTACTTAGCATTGACCAACAGCACGAGGCCGAGGAAAAAAAGTAGAAATGGGTCGGCTTGCTGCAGGTAGACATCCCACATGTTGAGGCAGACATCGATATCACAGATGCGAGAGAACAGACCCTGGAACTATAAAAAGCAGTGGATAAGACTGGGTATCTGCTAGCACATCAACTGCTCTGTTTATATTGGTGAACCAATGTGAATTGTAAGTGGTACACAGGAAAGGTGCATGAAATGGACTACAAGAAATCGGTTTATTGCTTTGTGTTCAGATGTGTCCACTTACCCAAGAGAGAGCGTACAGGTCTGGTGTTATCTTGAGTGTGTCTAAAAAGCTGCACAGCTCCGGATCGTGATAAAGTAGCAACAGCCGGAACAAGTGAAATGGTCGGCCGTCCTTATGACATTCCCTGTGAAATCAAACGGCTCATAAAATAAATATATGCATGATCACTAATAACACGCCTATAATAGTTTGCGTAGTAAGTCGCATATTCATCCATCTGTCCCACCGCCAATAGTCGCTCCTACGGACTACTGGACTGTGATGGTTGGCAAATAAGTTACCGTTCAAGTGTCTATACAAGCGGATGATAAGGCTTCCTGTCAATTGATTCCAAAGTTATTTCCGAAACTAATTCAGTATTATTTTAGCATATACCATCAACCGAAATAGGGTGAGCACTGCTAACCATGCCATTAAAATTTTCAAGAGTATAGTTCAAGTAAACCCGTTTAAAAGCCTGAAGACTGTAGATGACACTCACTTTGGTATGTAGCGGTTGACCAAAGCATGGAAGCAGTTATAAAGCTGAGGCTTTGGCAGTTTCAACACTGAGAGTAGCTGCAGCAGGTCTGTCCATCCATTCTCCTTTTTAAATGGAATACCAGTGGACTTGCTGTAGAATGTAATAATCTCTTCAAGATCGCTGACTAAGGCTACTTTTTCTGCATTGTCATTGCCCAGTCGATCTATGGAAATCAAAGATCTAAATAAATAAATATAGTTAATGACATTTGCGAGCTGCCTGCACATGCATCACTGCATGCTGGTGCTGGCTAGAATTTTCTATACATGAACATTTGTGTGATATCTTCTTGAATAGGGAGGCAGAAGCTCTAGTGATTCGGCATCTGGTAACCAAAGCTGTGTAAGTAGTATACCTATCCGAAACAAGGTAGGATCGTGAACGTCTAGAATCTAGAGCATGGATATTGGGGCTTTGGGTTGAACGCTAATCAGTCCATAAGTAGGAAAATAAAACGCCGTCTGGAATGTGGGTGAGTCAGTCGCTAACTACTAAGATGAGACTATAGGGATCAGTTGGCTGGCATGCAGCAGAAGAATAATTCATGCCAAGGACAGGGTGTTTTCATGGGAATGGGATTGCTTGGCTATCTCAATCTCCTGACCATGGGTTACAAGTTGCCCACCCTTGAGAGTCATAAGCAGCCTACTATATAAAGCTTTAGACCAGAATAGAGGTGTGCTGCTTAACATAGTTCAGATTATACGTTGGCGAACCTGGAGCCCTAATCTATGGGAAAATTAAGATGAAAATCCGTACTGTCCTACTTCGCTAGTAGCAGGAACTGACTAAAACAGTCTATGCCTTCGAATCAACAGAAACTTCATCTCTGGTTGGACACACTGTACAACTTTATCAGGAATACACAAAACCAGCGCTGGTAATTGCACTTACCGACTAGCTCTTTACACT
>Ga0224501_10004143_pt1 | contig 11445 bp, 11 predicted proteins | sample SF_Oct11_sed_USG_4_FD_169105 | JGI IMG/M metagenome (GOLD analysis project Ga0224501, IMG submission 169105) | Sediment microbial communities from San Francisco Bay, California, United States - SF_Oct11_sed_USGS_8_1 | ecosystem: Environmental > Aquatic > Marine > Sediment | place: USA...
CGCGATGCAGACAACGAGTGTCGCGACGATTACATGTGCTGCCGGCATCGGTTGCGTAAATCTCATGGTGTCGTTCGCACCAACATGAGTTGGTTGTGCACAGTATCGATCGTCACACGAAAGTGCCCCAAGAAGCTGAGCCCCAACAAACCCTCTACTCCTGCAGGAGCGTCCGGGAGATCGTAGATGGCAGCGGCAGTCCCTCGGACTTCCGCCTCCGCCACTTGGATCGACTCGATAGGGACGACCTCGCCGCGTACCGGTCCTCCGACCGTCTGCATGGTCACAGGTGTGGCCTGTGTATCAGCATACAAGCCCAGGTCGAGGGCAATCCGACGGGACAGAATCGTATGGGAGGCACCCGTATCCACAATCAAGCGGGCCTCACGGGTGTGGTTAATCGTAAGCGAGACAACGAAGAGCGAGCCGATCCGCTGGAGGGGGACCATGATCGTCGGCGGTGATAGACGATCCGGTTGCGGTGGTTCCGGTTGAGATTGATGGGAGGACGGTGGTCCGGGTGGCGGGTCCGACAGAGCCGGTACCGGCGGGGAGGTGTCCGTCGACGGGTCTCCCACCGTCTGACACAGAGTGAGTTGCGCGGGACTATCGGTGATAACAATGACTCCGGTGGCATCCTGACATTCATACAGAGCGCCGTAGAACGAGTCACTATTTGGAACGGCAAGAATGATGGCGAGGGTGACAACAATGACGCGGAAGCGGGCCATGAGTCTACCACGTAGCATGTCGCATCGTGTGCTCATGAGTGGAAGACCGGATCGACCATGCTCATTCCTGAGGTCCGTATGTCGAGGAGGCGACAACCTCATCGGAGAGGCCGGTCAGTCGCGCAACGATACCGGCTCGGGTCGTCACGTTCACCTTGAGCATGATGGAGCGAATATATTCCTTGACGGTGTGGGGACTGATGTGGAGTTCCGATGCCAGTTGTTTATTGGTCAGTCCACGAATCAAGCCTTGGACGATCGCAGATTGTCGTTTACTGAGGGTGGGGTACCTGTTACTTGGGCGCGGCTGCGCAGCAGGAGCGGGCTGAGGGGCAGGAAGCTCGCAGGAGACAAATTCCAACAGGACGAGGAATTGATACTCCGTTCTCGCATTGTTCGCAGGGAGAATAAGGCCGCGCAGCAAGATGATGCCGCCGGGAATCGGAACGACGGATCGGGCGTGATGATCTTCCCACGTGTCCGTACGAGATGAATGGCTCAGTTTGTCCAGGAGTGACTGACGCAACGACGTGATCGTTGACGGCAGAGAGTCGGACTCCGGACGAGCTCCCGGGAGTGCCGTCAGATGTTCCAGCAGCAACTTGGCATGCGGGCTCGCATACAAGATGTGCTGTGTGCGACTCATGAGGAGGACGCCGGCACTTTGAGCCGCGGGGTGCGGGCCTCCTGGAAAGGCGAATGACGGCGGCGAATGAGTGACAGGCCGTTGGGTGTTCATCCCATACCTTCATGTGTATTGCCTGTTGTGAGTGAGTATAGTCCGTCCGCACTCATTATTGTGAATGCGACCGAACCGTACGTGAGGGATACAGAATTCTGCAATCCCCCCATTTAGGGGGACCCGTGGAGGGAGCCATTTGTCGGGGTTGTCGGAGTGAGCTGGACAGGATAAGTGGAAGGTCTGACCGGAATCAGGTCAACCGATGTTATGGCCAGGGAAGGTGACGAGCGCGTGGAATCAATGGACCCTTGTGATGAAGTGCGCCCGCGCATTGATCGTGTGTCGTATGTCCGGTCCATCAGCCTGGAGCGGAGCAGTCTGCACGACATGCCGGAGACGCAGCGCGCTATGAGATCTGTGGGCCTCACCATCAATATGAGCAGCCGCGGTCTCTGTTTGTTGCTCGATTGGGTGCCCGTAAAGGGAGAGGTGCTTCGCGTGCAGATGCCGACCCCGGTGACGACAGCACAGACGCCGACGTTGGCCGACGTGCGATGGGTGCGTTCGGTCATCTTTCATGGCAAGGAGTTGACGCTCGTGGGTTTGAAATTCTTGGTGTAGGACTCCCCATGGAAGATACACCTGCATGGCGATGGCGGTGTCTGGTGCTGGTCGGCATCGCCGGTCTCATGGTGTCGTGTGCGTCACATGAGCTGCGGCAGGCCGAGCAACTGGCTGCGCAAGGCCAATGGGACCGCGCGGTGGTCGCCTATCGAGAAGCACTGAAGAAGGACCCGTGGTCTGAGACGATTCAAGAACAGCTGGAGGCCGCAAAAACCCGCGCGGCCGAGGCGCATGACGCCGATGGTCGCCGCCACTTGGCGGCGCACCGCCTGCCTGAGGCGCTGCAGGAATTCAAGCTGGCGGTGGGGTTGGATCCGTCGCGGCCGGAATTCCAAGCCGGTTTGGCGGAGACCCTGCGGTTGAAAGAGGCGCGTGATCAAATGCACGCGGGAGACAAACTGCAGGCGCTCGGCCGCTTGGAGGAAGCGGTCACGGCCTATGAGCGCGCGTTGAGCCTGGATCCGGATCTGCCACATGCCGTGGCGGCCATCACGGATCTCGAACAACAGCGTCGTGCGGGCAAGATCTTCGGTACCTCAAATCAGCCGATCACGCTGCGGTTTCAAAAAGCCAAGTTGAAAGAGGTATTCGAAATACTGGCGCGCACCGCCGGCGTGAACGTGATCTTCGATAAGGACGTTCGGGATGAGCCGGTCACGATCTTCGTCAAGGACCTCCCGTTCGATGAGGCGATGCAGCTGATCTTAAATACCAACGGTCTGTGGATTCAGCACGTGGCGCCCGACACGATCTTGGTCATGCCGAACACCAAACAAAAACAGGCCCAGTATCAGGATCTCCTGATGCGGACGTTTTATCTGACGAACGCCAAAGCGAAGGAGGCCGTCAATCTCGTGCGGACCATGTTGGAGAGTAAGAAGGTCTATGTGGACGAACGGGTCAACGCCATTCTTGTTCGGGAAGAGCCGGCGAAGCTGCAGTTGGCGGAGAAACTGCTGTTCGCGATCGACCGGCGTGAACCGGAAGTGGAACTCGATGTCGAAGTGTTGGAAGTCAATCGTACGAAAAGCCTGAAGTATGGGATCAACTTTGCGAAACAAGCCGGGTTCGGCATCCGGCCCGAAGCCGGGAAAGGCAGTATCTCCACCGCGCCCACGCTCTTTACGCTCGAGCAGCTGACGGCGCTCAGTCCGTACAGTTACATGTTTACGCTGCCGGCTAGTCTGATCACCGACTTCTTTAAGCAACAATCCGACGCGAAGACTTTGGCTTCGCCTAAATTGCGTGTCCTGAACAACAAATCAGCCTCCATCAGCATCGGGAATAAGCAGCCGATTTTGTTGTCCACGACGAATGTGCTGCCGGGACAGGCGGCCACCGGCGCCATTCCGACGACCTCGACCGTGACCTCGATCGAGTTCAAGGATGTCGGGGTCAAGCTGACGGTGGAGCCGTCCATCAACGCGCTGGATGAAGTCGCCCTGAAGCTCAAGATCGAAGTCACTCGGCTGGGGGACCAGGTGATTCTTCAGGCCAGCCCGGAAATCAAACAGTTCACGTTCGGCACGCGATCCGCCGAGACGTTTTTGATGTTGAAAGACGATGAAACCGTGGTTCTTGCCGGGTTGATTCAGGGGGAGGATCGGAAAAATCGCTCGACAGTGCCGCTGCTGGGAGACATTCCGTATCTCGGCGAGTGGCTGACGGCCACGACCGTGGATCATGTCGAAACCGAAGTGGTGTTGACCATCACCCCGCGTGTCGTGCGCAGTATGACGACGGCGCCGATCGCCGACCAGGTGTTCTGGTCGGGCACGGAAAATACCTACGCGACCAGCCAACTCTTCGCCCCGCGTGCGCGGTCCGTCTCCCATGGCCAAGAGGGAGCCACGCCGTCGGCATCGGGCGACCGTCGGCAATCGATGACTGAGGGAAAAGAGGGGATCAGGCCGAGTCAGAATCCGGCAGAACCGCCGGTTCGCCCGTCCGGCGGAGTCCCGTCCGGTGCGGAAACGCCGGCACGTCCCTCGGGAGGGGCGGAGTCGGCGACAACCTCTTCATCGCAGCCGGAGGGCCGCGGGCCCGTCTTGCTTGGGTGGCGGGAGGCGGAAACCACGGCCACACTCCACAACGAGATTCGGCTCGATGTGATCGCTCCGGACGGTGTCGCGCTGAAAGACATCATGGCGACCGTCAGCTTCGACCAGACGAAACTTCAGTTTCAACGAGTCGGTCCTGGCGCGGCGGCGGTGTCCGCTCGGAGTCTGGACGGACAGGTTATCATGACACTCAAAACCGTGAGCGGTAAGCGGACGGCAGGATCCCCCGTGGTCAGCATGTTCTTCAGTCCCAAGGTGGCCGGTCGCCATAGTGTCGTCATGCGCATAACCAACCAGGAGTCGGAGGGACTCGAGTCGGGAGCCGACCAGACGGCGATGATTCATGTGAAATAGGGAGAGAAGCGATGCGTACGCAGGCAGGATTCACGCTGTTGGAACTCATGCTGGTCGTCGTCATCGCGGGTATCCTCGCCACCGTGGCCGAGCCGATTTGGGAGCAGGCGGCGACGCGGGCGCGCGAGGCGGCGCTGAAACAGACGCTCTTCACGCTACGCGAGATATTGGATCAATACCGTGCCGACCGCGGGAAATATCCGCCGACCTTGGCGGAGTTGGCTCGCGAGCAGTACCTCCGGAAGATTCCGGACGATCCGTTTACGCGGACGGCGACCACCTGGCAGGAAATTTCCGATGACGCGCAAGGAGGCATCGTCGATGTGCATAGCGGTAGTCCATTGGTCGGGCTCAACGGCACGCCATACAACGAGTGGTGAGGGGTTGGTGAGCATGTCTGTCCTGCGGCTCTGTCTGGCTCTTGCGGCACTGTCGGCGGTCGGATGTACCATGGTGGGGGAATCGACTGTGCCGCTGCCTGAGGTGCAGGAATCGCCGATGGCAGGTCTGTTGCGCGAACGGGAGGCGCAACTGGCTGCCTTGCGTGCGCAATTGGCGGCGGCCCACATCGCGTCGGCCAAGCAGGAGGCGGAATTAACGGCCTTGCGTGAGCAGGTCATTCAGCTGCGCCGTGAAGGCATCGAGTCACGGCAGCGGATGCTGGAATTGCGCCATGAGGTGGAGGAGGCCCAAGCCAGGGAGGCCGCTCCGCGATCTGAGCCAGGCGAGATGATCGTGTCCCAGCCTGCCACCGAGTCGGCGCCGGACGAAACGGCTGCAGACTGGCGGCCGGTCGTATCGGTCTTGATGCAGGAAGTGAAGCAGCTGAAAGAGGAACTCGATGCCGTAATCAGGACACCACAAGATCCGCCGACAGAACAAACTCCCAAGCGTGAATCGCCGTCAGGTGAGGGACTGGCCGAAAGCGAAGGCGACCATTCAGCGAACAAGGGGGTGACGGCGGCCTCTGCCGCCGGGAGTCCGAAGGACATAATCAAGTTCTCCGATCAGGCTTCGAATCGGATTAGGGTTGTGTCCGGAGATTCCCTCTGGAGTCTCGCGAGGAAACATCGGACCACCGTGGAGCAATTGCGCCGCGCCAATCCGCATGTGTCGACCTGGCTTCATATCGGGCAGATGCTGGTCTTACCACCGTCGCAATCGAGCCCTTCGGATCGATAGGAGGAATGAGCGGATGCCGACACCGTTGCGACAGATGGCACTCGTGGACCTGCTGCGGGATCGTGCACAGCTGACCGAAGCGGATGCCGCGACGTTGCGTGAGCAATCGCGCGGCTCTCAGCGGGTACTGCACAGGCTCTTGCTGGAGGGGCAGTATGTCACCGACGCGGTGTTGGCGGAGGCGCTGGCCGACCAATGCGCGGTGCCGTTTACGCCCTTGACGGATTTCCGCGTGGACTTCGACACGTTCGCCGCGATTCCCATCGAGCAGATGCGGGAGTATGGGTTCGTGCCCATGGAGGAAGACGAGGGCATGTTGACGGTTGCCGTGCCGGACCCGAACGACCTGCGCCTGCTGGACCGGCTCGAAGGCCTGCTGGGCCGTCCGATCCGCATCGTGGTGGCGCCCGGTAGCGCCATCGCGGAGACGCTCAAAGAGAGTGAGCGCAACAGCCAAGTGGTCGCGCGTGTGAAGGACGAGTTTCGGCCGGTCCTCGTGCACGAGAACGAGCAGGGTGAGGAGGTGCTCTCGGCGGAGAAGATTCAAAAAGACCAAAGCCCCGTCGTCCAACTGATCGACACGATCATTCTGAATGCGTTACAGAAGCGGGCGAGCGACATTCATCTTGAACCGAGCGACGGCGCGACCCACGTGAAATACCGGATCGACGGCGTGCTGTATCTCGCCATGGAGCCGCTGGACCTGCGGTTCCACAATCCGCTGGTCTCGCGCGTGAAGATCATGTCCGAATTGGACATCGCCGAACGCCGGGTGCCGCAGGACGGCCGGTTCAAACTCCGCCTCAATAAGCGGACCGTGGACTTTCGGGTCTCCGTCATGCCGAGCGCCTTCGGGGAATCGGTCGTCGTCCGCATCCTGGCGAGAGAGGAGTTCGCCGCCGCGCGACAGGGCATTCATCTCGAATCGCTGGGCTTAAAGGCCGAAGATTTGGCCCGGTTTCGGCGTGCGATTACGGCGTCGTACGGGATGGTGCTGGTGACGGGGCCGACGGGAAGCGGCAAAACGACGACGCTCTATGCGGCGTTGAACGAAGTCCACACGACGGAAGACAAGATCATCACGATCGAAGATCCGGTGGAATACCAATTGAAAGGGATCGTCCAGATTCCCGTGAACGAAAAAAAGGGACTCACGTTCGCCCGGGGGCTGCGGTCGATCTTGCGGCATGACCCCGATAAGGTCATGGTCGGTGAAATCCGCGATGCCGAAACGGCGCAGATCGCCATCCAATCCGCCTTGACCGGTCACCTGGTCTTTTCCACCGTCCATGCCAACAACGCGTTCGATGTGATCGGCCGCTTTGTGAACATGGGGATTGAGCCCTACAATTTCGTCTCCGCGCTGAATTGCGTGATGGCGCAACGGCTCGTACGGACCATCTGCCCCTCATGCAAAGTGTCGTACGTCGCGAGTCCGGCCCAATGCGAACAATGGGGCTGTGATCCGGCGGTGTTTGCCGACCGCCCGCTCTATGAGGGGAAGGGGTGTGTGGACTGTCACGGCCTGGGATATCGCGGGCGGCATGCCATCACCGAGTTCCTGCCGGTGACCGACGCGATCAAGGACATGATTTTGGATCGGCGGCCGCCGTCGGAAATCCGCGCCGCTGCCGTGGCCGAAGGTATGACCAGTCTGCGGCAAGCGGGTCTGGAGAAAGTGCTGGCCGGCGAGACGACCATGAAAGAAGTCAACCGAATGACCTTCGTGGGGTGAGATGTCATGCGCTCCCTGTTTCCCGCGCGCCGGCCGCGCGCCGGCTTGGCCTTAAGCGAATCGACCATGAGTATGGTGGAATTGGCCCCTCGATGGCGGGGCGCGATTCGGATCTGCCGTCTGGCGACGACGCCGCTGCCGCCGGGGTTGGTGCGCCCAAATGCGACCGGCGCCAACATCGCCGATGCCGCTGAGCTGACCAGGCTTCTCCGCGATCTGCTGCGTGCCACGACGCAGCGGACCTTGGCGATCAGTCTGCCGATGGCCTGCGTCCACGTCGCCCTGTTTTCCTTCGAGTCGTTGCCCGATCGGGAGTCCGACCGGCTCGCCGTCCTGCGGTGGCGGTTCCAGCAGGATGAACAGCTGGCCGTCGGCGATGCAGAGATTACGTACCGCGTATATCCGCGGTCGAGGATATCCCGTGCCGAACAGAACGGCGGCGCCGAGTCGACCGTCTTGGCCGTGGCGATCCCGCGCGCCGTGCTCCATCCCTATGAGACGGTACTCGAACAGGCCGGTGTGGTGCCGGCCTGCGTCAGTTGGTCGACATTACAACTGTTCGACCTTGCGCAGCCATTGATGGCGTCGGCAGCAGAAGTCGTGTGTGTGCACCAAAACCCGTACAGCTGGGTGGTGATCATTGTGCGAGAGGGGCAGCCGGTCTTCCTTCGAGTGAAACCAGGCCGTGTTCCGCCGGAGGAAGAGGAGGCCGCCATCCGCGGGACCCTGCATTACTACGACGACCTCTATCCGCATGCGGCTGCAGATGCGGCGTCACAACCGGCGCTGTTGTATCACCTGCGCGACGAGTGGCTTGGCGGCAGTGAACAGGAGGAGACCGGGCGCATGTTTGAGCCGGTTCCTGGTTCCGCATGGCGGGTTCAATCCGACGTGCTGGCATGGTCGCGACTCTGTCTTCAGGGACGGCGTCCCACCGGTCCGTCGGAATGGTCGGCACTAGCCGGTGTGTTGGCCTCATGAGGCGCCGATGACGATCAAGTGGGATAGGACGCCATTTGCCGCCATGATGCGGCCACGAGGCGGACCGAGGTTGACAGTCGGGATGCCCCTTCCGGTATTCACCGCCGTGTGGTGGCTGCAGGGCGTGATGGTGGGGACGGCGGTGCTGGGGTGTACTGTGGCGGGTTGGTGGTGGGTGGAGAGTCTGGCGATGGAGGATGAAGCGGCGCGATTCGAAGCGGCCACTACAAGGACACAGGCGCTGACCGCACAGATGACCGCGCAGATGGCGCAGGAGGGTTTGCTCCGGCCGGCCGAACAGACCGTCCGGATACGCAGAGAGGTGATCTTCCTCAATCACTTGGCCGAGCAGCGCACGTTCTCCTGGGTGCAATTGCTGGACGACTTGGAAGCGACCGTACCGATGGCCGTGGCCATCCTGAGCATGAAAGTACAGGTTCGAGATTCGACCGTCTTGCTCACCGGCCGTGCGCCGGATCTCCAGACCCTCAACCGCTTCGTGGCGGCGCTCCAACAGCATCATGCGTTCGGAAAGACCACGCTCGTGAATCACCAGGTGCAGGACGACGGCGGGTCTGTGCCACGGCGGGGATCGGAGGGAGAGGAGCGTCAGGCTGCCGGACCGATCGAGTTCAGTTTGGCGGCGCACTACGGACTCGTGGGCGGACGAACGGAGGTGAGATGATCGGGCAGGGACGGCCGACATGGTCCGCAATCTCACGACCGTTGTTGACGAGATTGTGGCCGCTGGGTAGCGTGGTGCTGGTGGCGGTTGCCGCTGCCGTGACGGTCTGGGTGGGATGGCGTGCACCGGCGGAGGCGTTGGTTGCGGAGCAGGAAGCCGCCTACCAGGCTGCGAAGCAGCAGCAGACCTTGCTGCGAACCAAGCGGACGCAGCAGGAGCTCGTCAGCGCCGCCCACCGCGAGATCGAGGTGCAGCACCGGCGGTTGCCGACCCAGCGGGAATTTGCCGCGCTGGCCGTCTCGATTTCTCAACTGGCTCAAGCCGAACGGGTCGTTATTCCCGGCATGACCTTCCAGATTCAGTCGCGTGAGGGAGATCTGCCTGCGAAAGCGAGCATGCTGTTCAAAGTGACGGGCAACTATGCGGGGCTCTACCGCTTCATGCAGCGGCTGGAGCAGACCCCCTCGTATCTCGTGATCGACAGCCTGGACATCGCCCGGGTGGATCAGGCCGCGCGTGCACGCGGCGCCCGCGTGGTGGGCAACATGAAGGTCACGACCTATCTCCGTGCCGAGGAGGATTCGGGAGAGCCGTCATGACGAAGATGCGTGTGCAGCAGCTGGTGATCGGACTGGCCGGTCTGTGGGCCGGCTTGGTGGGCGTACGTCTGATGACGAGCGAGCCGCCACAAGAAGTCCCGCTCCGTTGGACCTCGACCAGGCAGCCGGCCGCTGAGCAGGCACTGCCGGGAGGCCAGGAGTGGCGGGTGCAGTCCTTGGATCCACCTACGCGGGATCAGCGGTCGATCCCGGGGCGCAATATTTTTGCGGCAGGGTCGGCGGCGTTGCTGGTGAAGGATCTGGTGAAACCTGCCGTCAAAAAGAAATCGCCGCACCCGGTTCCTTCATCGGATGACGGCGTCATGATCGGTCCGCCTGCGCCGCCCGAGCCCACGCCGGAAGAACGGGCCGAGGAGGAGGCGCGACGCCGGCGCGAACGTGCCGTCGCACAGTTGAAGGAGCAGATGGCGCAATACCGCTATCTCGGGTACCTGACCCGGGACGGGGAACAGCATGCCTTTCTTGGGAAGGGACGCGAGATCTACATTCTGCGGGCCGGGGACAAACTGGAAAACACGGTGGTGCTGGCGTCCGTCAGTGCCGCCTCGGTCACCTTGCGCGCAGCGGAGTCGAATCTGGAAACCGTTCTCCAGCTCAAGAAAGAGAGTGGGGGAGGGGACGGGGACACACCCTCGTAACGTCAGCAACAATCCGAACACCAGAGTCAGGGAGCCATGCCGGCATTTACCTATCGCGTCTCTCGTCGTGACGGCACCACACAGGACGGGTGTATGGACGGGCTTGACGAGGCCGGAGTCCGGTCGTCGCTCGAACGGCAGGGACTGTTGGTGCTGGAGATACGCCGGCAGGGGAGTCGGAGAGAGATCGCCCCTCGCTGGTCGGGCAGTCGGCGGCCCGTCACCGCGCAAGAGCTGTTGATCTTCAATCGCGAACTGCTCGCGATGCTCAAGGCGGGCCTGCCCATGCTGCGGATCTTCGATCTCCTGATCAGTCAGGCAAAGGCCGGGGAACTGCATGACACGCTGGTCGCGGTGCGGGAGGATCTGCGTGGCGGGAGCGCGGTATCGGACGCCTTGGCTCGCCATCCGCAGTGTTTTGCCGGACTCTACGTCGCGACCGTCCGTGCCGGGGAACAGGCGGGAAACCTCCCGCAAGTGCTGGCCCGGTACAGTGCCTATCTCGCGTTGATGATGGCGTTGCGGCAGAAGGTGATGAAGGCGCTGGCCTACCCGGCCTTCCTGGTCGTCGTCGGTGTGGCCGTCGTGGGCTTTCTGCTGGCGTATGTCATGCCGACGTTCGTCAGTGTGTACGGAGAATCCGCCGCATCGTTGCCGGCGCCGACGCAAGCTCTGATCGACATAATCGAGCTGGTCCAAGATCAGGCGATGGCCTTAGGTGTGGGCGGCCTGGTGACGGTCGTGGGGATACGGACCTGGCATCGGACGCCGGCGGGTCGGCTGACATGGGATCGATGGCTGCTCCGGCTGCCGGTCCTGGGGGAGGTGGTGGTCCAGCACAACACCGTGCAATTGACCCACACCTTAGCCACGGTCTTGGCGGGCGGCATCCCGCTGGTGGAGGCGCTCGGCTGTTCCGGGGAGGCGCTGTCCAACCGGCACCTCATCCAGGGCATTGCGCGCGCGGTGGAGGATATTCGCCAGGGCGGCACGCTGGGCGCAGCGCTGAAGGCTCATGGCATGTTGCCTACCCTCGCGGTGGAAATGTTGGCGATCGGGGAAGAAACCGGCTCGCTGGAGCCGATGCTCCGAGACGTGGCGGAGTTCTACGAAGGCCATCTTGATGTGCGTCTCACGCAGCTCACGACCTGGA
>Ga0224501_10004144_pt1 | contig 11445 bp, 12 predicted proteins | sample SF_Oct11_sed_USG_4_FD_169105 | JGI IMG/M metagenome (GOLD analysis project Ga0224501, IMG submission 169105) | Sediment microbial communities from San Francisco Bay, California, United States - SF_Oct11_sed_USGS_8_1 | ecosystem: Environmental > Aquatic > Marine > Sediment | place: USA...
TCTACAGTCCATCTGTATAATAGCTGCGGATCACCATCAGCGAGCCCTCCAATATCAGGTATAGTGATATTTTTTGAATTTTATTCTTGATCTTCAATTATCATGATCATATTTAGTGGGGGGGGGGAACACAAAAAATGATCCCGTCCCCGGGAGGATTCGAACCTCCAACCTTTCGGTTAACAGCCGAACGCGCTAACCGATTGCGCCACGGAGACCTTGTTCCCTGGTAAATTAGCATTTAGATTTTGCAGCCAGGGCAGAATGATGAGGAAGTAGAAATGAATAATTGCTTTGGTCTTTTTGACATTCCAGCAGTAGTGCTGGACCAGGTTTCTCCATTGCCATGACCCGGCTTCATATCCAAACCCTTCAAAATAGTGTACACATTTCAAAACGCAGATGTCATGTAGCACATTTGTTCTCAAAGGATTTAAATTCAAATGCATATCTACTATCTAGTGCCCTTATATGCTTAATGCGGAATCACAACATCACATCTGCCCCACTTACATATGCTCTGATTTACTTGGAGAAAGTGTTCACCTATGATTGAGATCGTTACCCATTGTATTCATTATCTCTGCATGCCTAAAATGCATGATTTTTACGCGTAGCGATTAGGGCGGTGACAGTGTCTCCGCTTTTCTTGCTTTTCTTTTCTTTTCTTGTCACGAACAGTTCTATTGAAATGCCGTTGACTGGTAATTTGTTGGTGTTGAGGTATCTGGTCCGATCCATATTGAACACTTCACTCTTTCGGCCTTTTGTCTAATGGAGAATTAACCTGTTGCTAAGTTTGACACGTCCTGTTTTGGTTTAGGCGACACAGTCAGTTGACAGTGTGCCCCTGCCTTCACTGATTGTCTGCCCCTCGACTCTCTGTGGCCACTGGGTTTATGAAGTGAAGAAGTTTGTGGATGAGGAGCACCTATCCGTGCTAAACTATAGCGCTCTGCCCGGAGAGAGGGTCAGGTAACTGTCATATAGCTAATGGGGTAGCATGAGCTTGTTTTTTATCATGTGGCTAAATAGCATGAAAAGGTGGTGATTCAATTCATCCAGGCAATGCACCAACGGCTTATGGTTATTTCTAGGACCAGGAAACACGTCGTTGGTGCCAATTTGGTGGCTAAAATTACTTTGCTTCTGAAATGTTTTGAGAACAATTAGCTGTAACAGAGAGCTCCTGCAGGCGCTACTAGTCACGATCTAAAACCCTTTTATGTGAGTTGATGGAGCGATCTATCTGTGGATGAATTTATATCTTTTGGTTAATGTATTATAAGATAGGATACCTCTTTACTAAAGTGATAACCAGTTCACGTGTTGAAATCCACCAGACTTGACTGCATTACCCTGCTCGTTTCTGGTTGTGTAGAACGATTACCCGTCCCCTTCCAGCCAAGCCGAAAGTCAGTTCAGTCCTACACAGATTAGATTTCGTGAACCAACTGTTTATTCTATACACCAGTATATGTAGGTTTGCTTTCACATGTACTCATGGTAACACTATCTGTTTCAGGTTGCGCCAGTCATTTGAGAATCACAACCTCATCATAGCCTCCTATGAGATCGTCAGAAATGATATAGAGTTTCTGAAGACAGTCAAATGGAACTACTGTGTGCTTGATGAAGGGCATGTTATCAAAAATGCTAAATCCAAGGTGGGCTCACCCCTCCCCCACAATGCGTCTAAAGAGTTCGGGTAATACTATGCAACTTAGTGCGCACTTCAGGTGTCGCATGTTTGGAGTACTTCTTGCCCTAGTTTGTTGAACATTGCCTCGTGTGACTTTTAAGCTTCATGTTTTCAGACAACACAAGCAGTGAAGAAGCTTCACTGCAACCATCGGCTGATACTGACGGGTACTCCTATACAGAATAATGTGCTCGAGCTCTGGTCATTGTTTGACTTTCTCATGCCGGGATTTCTTGGGACTGAAAGGCAATTCTCTATTAAGTTCAGTCGACCGATTCTTCAGAGTAGAGACGCCAGAAGCTCATCTAAAGAACAAGAGGCTGGTGAGTAACCAAACAATCCCGTCATAGACCTTCGTCTCAGTGATTCTACTATGGAGGATAGGGCTCCCACGTGTCCGAAAAGTCACAGATCACTTCATCGCTGATCGGCACGTTACAGGTCTATGGGATAATTCCCATGTGCTCTTGTCATGAATAAATACAGTGAAATAATAAATACTCTCATTGGTTTAGATATAAAATCACACACCCTCTTACCCTTTTACCTTGTCGACGTAGGGGCTCTTGCTGTGGAGTCTTTACACAAACAAGTGCTACCGTTTCTGCTACGAAGACTGAAGACAGATGTACTGAAAGACTTGCCCCCAAAGATAATCCAGGATTACTATTGTGAACTTTCACCTCTCCAGGTTGGTTAATACGGTGACACACAGTGACACCTCCACTTAAAGAATGGTTTGGGAGTTCATTGCACGGTTTGTCCCTCAACAAATATGTGACCAATTCAGTGACTCAATTCAGACTTCCATTTCCCATATTTCTTGTGATTGCTGTAATTCAAATGTTCTAAAATTTCACAGTCAGCCCGCTCGTTAACTTTAGCATCCGACAGTTTGGTAACACATTATGCATATATATTGAGAGGCCCCATATGAATGCAATCCTTCTAGATGAGTCCAGATATCTGACCTATGATGCACTGTGACAGATTGCCCAGATTCGTAGCTCTACGTGGACAGATATAATGTTATATATGCATCTTGTGCCACCATTCTTTTCTTTTTTCCAGGCTCGGCTTTACGAAGAGTTCGGTCAGTCTTCAGCGGGCCGAACTGTAGCTCAGTCCATAACAGATGACTCTTCAGATAGTAATACCGGGGTCAAAGGTCATGTCTTCCAGGTGAGCCTAACTCATATAACCAGTAAAAGCAGTAGAGGTGACCATTGGCATGTAATATAAATCTCTAATGGAGAGAATGGATTGAAAATTGTTAATCGCTCCCCCATGGAGTTTTAATCGGCTGTTATGACTAAGGTGAAGAGCCCTGTACATAAGTTCACGCCGTGTTATGTTTTAGGCGTTGCAGTATTTGAAGAAGGTCTGCAACCACCCCGCATTGGCGCTACAGCCAACACATCCAAAATACAATGAGATCTGCCGTAGTATACAGGCTTCGGGAAACACTCTGAGGAGCATAGAACACTCATCTAAACTCAAGTCTCTTTGGTATGTTCATTTCCATCTCTCTTACTAGCTGGGTGTAAAATCACACACTGTGGCATGTTGTGACAGCAAACAACAAACCCTGCCTACAATCACTAGCATCTCAATGGCAATTTTGTTCTTTTGTGCAGGCCACTTAAATCCAAAGGTGCTATTTTAGTCACACTGCCTCTGATCTGCCTTGGATCAGACAATCGAAACAAATGCCCAACTCCCAAGAAGCCTCGCGTGATCAACCTGGGACGGGCGTCCAAGCGTTTGACTCCCAGAGACAATATGCGTCCGATATGCCTCGAACGTCCAACGTATCAACCAATCAAATTGCTCGCTCAGAAATTACCTAGCAATGTTCGCGTGTTTCTGGTTTCGTACTGGGATCGTCGAAAGCTTTAATTTATTTGATTTCACTTCAACATTCACTCAAAAACAACATGAAGTTGCACCAAGAATAGAGGCAACTTGGAGTGAGAGAATCCATGAATGGATCAACTTTCTTTTGAAATCTTGATCGAAAATAGTTACAGCTTCCGGAAACACCGCTTCGGCACCGATTATTGGCTCACAAGTGATCTGGGATCGGGCATCCGAGGGATCTGTTTGAAACTATAAAAGCACCTCAGATCCATCGGGCGTCTAGTCCGAGATGGACCGGACGCAAGGTCACTATAAAAGCACCTCAGATCCATCGGGCGTCTAGTCCGAGATGGACCGGACGCAAGGTCACTATAAAAGCACCCTAAGTTATCTTGGCCCTATCCTTTGTAACCCAGCATGCCGTGACAACATTCTATTGTCCATGAGCAACTTTTTTCTGGAGACAAGACTAAGCGAAGCGAAAGTTGACCGCGATTTTTGGTTATTGATTGACCTGTATGAGGTGCATAGGGTTTCCTCTGGAGCCAGAGTGGAGGTCGGGCCATTTGACTTTTATCAGCTTTTTTTCTTGAAGCCTGGGACACATTGATTCTCCGTTTCAGCATCACTAACCACGCTTGGTTAACTATGTTATCCTCCCATTCCGAATTCGTATACCATCGTCTATCCGACTATTCAGGCAGCTACAGGAGAATTTATCATGTATTTCGTGGCTGTGGACGTGTAAGCCTTGGGTGGTAACAATAGGTTGTGCACACCCAACCTACGATTGATAAGCAATTGTCTCCTCGGTTCTTGTCCAGTAACCATGAGCGGAAGTGAGTCTTTTCTCAATGTGCCCTGCCTATCTCTGACATACCGGAGGTAATTCTGTGTTGCAGTGTGCCTATTGCAATAAAACTTTGGATTAATGTTGCTCATCTGGTTTAGATGCTGGGAAAGTCATTTTTCAGTCGGTTCACCACATAAATTCTTCTGTTGCGGATAGCGCTTGAGCCGGACTGCCCATGTAACTGATATATGTGTTTTGCGTAGTATACATTCAGCATACCTTCATTCTTCCTTTTGATTTAACAGGCAGCTACTCCAAGATTGTGGAATTGGTACTGGAAGCCAAACCGAGGTGGTAACTCAGCACAGAGCTCTCATCTTCTGCCAACTCAAAATGATGCTCGATATAGTCGAGAATGATTTCCTGAAGTAAGTATGCGAGCCATTCTGCCTTCCAAGCCTTACCCCGCTAGTTCCACGGAGACAACCGCCTAAAACCCAGCAAGTAGAATGCACTGCGCCTCTAAAGTAGCAATTGGGGTCACATTTTTGTGTTTACATATTGATAGTTCTTGGAACACAAATCTCTCCCAAATAATGAATGTAGTGTATTTATGGGATTGTCAGAATTTTGGGGAGTGTTGTTGGGATCACAGTTTTGTATTTATATTTGTGAGGATTGTTCCATTTTCTTACAGGAAGTTGATGCCAAATGTAACCTATCTGAGGATGGACGGGTCTACACCAGCTAACAGTAGACAAGATATTGTGCACAGGTAAACAACACAAAATGACGTTTGTCCCCCCTGGCCATTCTACTGGAAGCTCCCAAATGCTGCGGCAACCATTATCAATACTTTGAACAATCAGTACTTGAATTGTTTGCCGTTTGATTATTTGAAACTAATATCCATTTAGGTTTAACAATGATCCCTCAATTGACCTGTTGCTGATGACCACTGCGGTCGGCGGCCTTGGACTTAATCTCACTGGTGCAGATACTGTTATTTTTGTGGAACATGACTGGAATCCCATGAAGGACTTACAGGTAAGATTATGGATAGGAATATTTGGCTGATGATTCATCCGGAGTACAAGGTCCACTCTGTGGAAAGTCTCAATGAAAGTTCCTACATCATCAGAGGAAATTCTTTCATTAGACTTCCTGTCAATTTTGCAGACAACTCCCTAAATTGGATGCACACTAAATCGAAACTGTTTGCCCTTTAACATAAAAAATTACAATTCGTAATAAATTGCAGCCATTCATACGAAGTTCACATCTAATTTCTAAGACAAGGAGTGAAGTAGTTCATTTGACCTTAAGATCGACGATTGCTCGTCCATTTATTTAATCAATGTGCATCATGTACATACGTACACTGCCCACACTTTGGTTTAAGTCATTTGTCAAGGCGATATAGTTGATAGTGTAAGTGAACCGAAAAACATGGTCTCACAATGTCCCCTGGATCTCATTTCTTGGACGATCTTACTCAAAACCTGGTGCCTCCAGTGCCTGATACCATATGACATAATACGATGGTGGGCGGAGCTCAGAGATGCCCGTCAGTTTCGTCCCGATCTAAACACGGATCCGAACGTCCAGCTGCTGACTCACTACAATGGCTTATATGACCTAAACAGAGACTAAAGTTGTTGTTGCTGTATTAGCAATTGGTTCGAAAATTCACTCAATGTATGATGTATTTATGATATGAGCCATCTTTTGTGAATTTTTGATGAGTTTATATGAAAAATTATTTGGAGTTAGCATGGCCGCCGATTGATTTCGCTGATAACGTTTCGGTTACTGCATACCAACTGTTAGTGGTAAGTATTACCAATAGACTAACAATTAACCACAGGAATCTCATCGCCCTAGCCATCAGACATCATGAATGCCTGCCCGCAAGTGGTAGAAAAAAACATCGCGTGTTTGCTAAGTCAACAACTTTTCGGCGGCGGGAGAGTACAACAAATTTGACTAGCGCCAGCGGTGTTTTTAACGACTGTCCAAGGTGAATTCGACGCGATCGTTGATATGCTTCAATCAGGAGAATCCATGCAGCGTTATTTAATTTTGGGTGTTGGACTTTTCTTCTATTTAATTGCAGGCAATGGATAGAGCTCATAGAATAGGCCAGAAGAATGTTGTCAACGTGTACAGACTGATTACAAAAAATACACTGGAAGAGAAGATTATGGGGTAGGTTTTCTATTAGCTATGCTTTTTCTTTCATTCTGGATATTACTGTTCTTCAATGTCCTGCGCATATTTAGTAGTTTAGGTTTTGACCATCTGCTCATAGCAATGGATTACTTGACGTTTTGCGTCGTTTTACAGACTGCAGAAATTCAAGATGGGTATTGCTAACACTGTGGTAAATCAGGAGAACAGTTCTCTGTCCACCATGGCTACTGATCAACTGCTAGATCTCTTCAGTCTAGAAGATTCTAAAGATAAACCTGCAGCGGGCTCCGTTCCATCTAAAGGGTTGCAGTCAATGTTACAGACAATGACAGAAGTGTGGGATGAATCGGAATATGAAAATGAATATGATGTTCAAGCTTTTATGGCTTCTTTGGCTAAATGATGGAATGAATTTTATAGATGTTTTTTTCCTGTATTTATGTGGATGAAGTCCACAAACGCATAATTGCATGGTATCGCCGATGCTACAGTCAAATGACCTTAGGAAACTCTATCAATGTCTGCAGTTTATCTCCAGGAGTTCAATAAAAGGGTTCGCCCAATATGCATTTTACTCGTCTCATGATGTCGCTGGCCTCATGCTATTGACTACCGGAAGGGCCCCCAATGGTCCTAGATGTAAGAAAGCTTAACAGCAAACAGGGACTCATTTTCTGCTATATAAACAGTATAATTTGTACACTTCACGACACTCAAGTTTTGTCTAGAACTGATGTTGCTGGATTCTAACAAGTCAGTTTAGCACGCACAGTATCATCTCAAAAACTGGTAGCAGTAATAAAATGTTCGGCCTAAGTTCAGTTGTTTACGCATCAAAGAAGGCAGTGTCTGCAACAGCCTCATCCTCCATAATTGCTTCTGAGGCAACATCTTTAGCTTCTACCGAAACTCCAACAGCTTCTAAGTTTGTGTCTGCAGATAAACGCATGATCGTTATTTGATACAGCATCACTGAAGATTATACCAATAAAGTACAGTCGGCCCATTTCCCATATATCGCACGCAGTCAGACTATAAGGTCAGGATTTTGGAGTTTTGCAGGGATTCTAGCAACGTGAAGCACTTCGATGACCCTAAGGCGGCGAATTTTCATTTTTTTCTAAAAGCTATTTGGGTAACAATCTTTCAATGTTCACAGGTTGTCATAGTGGAGTCTCACACTAGCTTCTATCTACTTTTTACTTTATTTTTCTGCATGGGCAAGTGACCAGTAGGAGCTAGGAATTATGCAGGCAGCTCACACTCATTTAGGAGCCCAACATATATGAAGAAGCTGACCCCAAAATTTAAGGAGTGAGAACCGAGCATTTAGTCCCTGAGCCATTATTATTACCATTAAGGTAAGACCAAAGAGTTATCCTCCACTTTAACTCTATGGGTACAACATCAACTACACCAGCTATAGGAAATTAGTAAAGAGAAGTTTCAAGTGCTGTTACTGGTCTGTTTCCCAGCATATGTACCTTTGAAGTTGAATACTGGGAACTTGGTAAAGTCTTGGCCAGCGACAGCTCCGAAGGTTTTTTCAACTCGCTCAACCTCGGCCTTAAATCGAGCCTCAACTTCAGGAGTGGCATCTACAAGTTTACCTCCAGACGCTCTGCAGAAAAAAAGAAGTTACTCGAGGGTAGTCAACTCAAGTATGTATACTTATTTGAACGTAGTGATTGAGGTTTTCATGAATAAATCATCCATAATAAAAGAGAAAAGAAGGAGAGAATATGCACACAATGCAGAGTTCAAACATAAATTACCCTTTTATGTAAGAACAACGTTACAAACCATATTCAGAAGTAAAAGCCAAAACTTACTGGCTTTTGTTGGCATATGCTCTAACTTTCTCTACAAACAGAGCCTGGATCGGGTCACTAGCTTTTGCTGCAGCGGCGTAAGTAGTCGGTGTAATCGTGAAGCTTCTGTGACTTGCTACCTGACGGCAGATCCTTAGAATGGTTCCAGCGTTAGTGAGCATGATTACGCTACTACAACAACCAAGATGAGATACGACATCCGAATGAACTTAATCACTTGTACATTTTCCGTAGCGATGCAAACCGAGGTCATGGTCAAACATCTAGTCATTGATTAAGTCTAACACAGAGTCAAGCGAGTGGCTGATCGCAGAAGAACCCTAGGTTTTACCTATTTAGTCACCGAGTCAGCCCAGTATGATGTATCATTTCAATACATCAATGTCACTCAGTGGAGTGAGTCACTGTCAAAAGCGAGAGTGAGTCATGGAAGCGAACGCTAGCAATCAAAGAAAGTCATACTACAACTCAACTCACTGACTCTCACTCAGTCAGCGGTGAGTGACGAGTGTCAGTGAGACTGGAGTGGGTGGAAGCCGAGTGATCATTCAGTCGAGTCAGTGAAGTGACTTTCATGATGATGCAGATGTACCGGTGCATGTGCGCTAATAGCTGGACTCCTGATTGGGGGTATGTAACGTATTAACTAAGTTAGCAAGTAACTACTAAACTAGTAATACTAATAGTTCAACCATTCTGTTGATTGACCAATTTACTAAATCACTATCACTATGCCTAGTCGTCGTGAGCCGGTAACAGGTAACTGGTAAATTAAATTGTCACAATCGATCTGATGATGATTGTTAAGGAAAGGAGTGGGTAAGACTTAAGAGTTACTTAGAAGTTAGTTACTAGTTACTAGTTAGTCTTGACTTAAGACTTAAGTCAAGAGTTAGAAATAGAATTAATTAGATTCAAATCTGCGATGCACATTCCCCGAATCAGTTTCGCTCGGTCACGCACAGACCGTAGCTTTCACTGAAGGAGGTGAAATCGTTTGCAATTAGGTTAATATTGCCAGTTCAGTCTAGACGGATTGCTACAGGTAACAGTTTGAAACTTACGAAATGTTCACCAAGTCGCCGGGTTTGCGAAGTGTGCAAAGCAAGCAGCCGGATATTGTTTCTAGCGCAGGCGCAACAAATATCGGCGGCCATAAGAGTACAACAACATGCTAATCACGATATAAGGTGGAATGGCTACAACTTCTGGGGTCAATGCTCTAGCGTGATGCGAGGTGGGCGGAGCCAGCGCCATTTTGGTAGAGGTATAGGTGTAAAAGTTCCCATTCCAGCGTGTATGAGACAGACTCGCCTTTGAAGATCTCAAACATCCAAATGAAAGCTAACGACTCAGTTTTATGATAAAATAATCAGGTTTTAAATATCTAGCATTTCCTTTTTTCAAAACCCTACTGTGTACATTCGTACATGGCGTCCAATGCTTGTAGTTCCCATAAAAAGTAGTGGTTTTGCTCTATCTTGATCGATTAAATAGCCTTCTGAGTACATTATGCTGGATATGCTGAGGTATGGAATGGAGTCATGTTGGAGATTACGCTGTAATGCCAACAGGTTCATTTGTGGCCAACAAACAACTTCCTCAATCCTAGTTCATGACATGTGCAGTAGATAGCCATTGGGTGTAATGTACATGTAATGTAAAGCGGAGTTTACATGAGTGGTTGCCACTTAAAAAAACTGCTGAAAATGGGTGTCAAATGCCGGCAGTCCAGCGGCAGAGAGCCGATGCTGCATGCTCTATTTAAAACAGACTTTGTTTTCCAATGACAATCGGGTGGTGACCAAAGAGGCGTTCATCTTTTGACTCAGTATCTCTAGAATATAGGCCTTATACTTTGTGTTTACTCTAAAACATCCTTATTTTGCTTAGATAAAATACCATACCACACTTCACAGCCATGAAAAAGTTGGGTAAAATACAGCTTGTATAAAACCGTAGTATAACCTATCTTGAAAAACTCCAGGTTTTGCCAATTGTCTTGATAGCATAAACACACCGGGTGCATTTTGTGTTCAACGTTTTTGGCGATTGACTATGCCGAGCACTTGAGTAGTTGGTACAGTCTCTAGTACTTTATGGCTGATTTATACACTGCATAGTAGTACGCACTTATAGTTGGATATAACCACCAGATAGATCATGCATGCTTTAGATTGCACAATAATCATGGCAAGAAGAAGTCCCATACCCAGCAGCTTTTAGGAGGATCATTCCTGATCATATAAAAAAGTCTTTGGGGTGTATCATTTATTTTGAGGATGGTGTTGTCTCATGCAGTCATTTTACCTGCTTCACCATCGGCTTCCGGCCTAGAGGCGGGTAACACAGACCTGGTAATTCAGCATGCGTTGAGTAGCAGCGTAACTATTCGTTTTAAACCGCGTACGAATGGACCAGGCTAAGATCTTTTAAGATCAGTCACAACCGTATTATAACTGTGCTATGGTAACAATTATCCACCTTCACAGCAATTTCATGCAAGCCATCTTATGAAGTGACTGGGAGAGAGAGAAAGCGAGTGCAAGACAAATTAAGGGAAGGAGAAAGAGGAAGAATGTGGAAGGGTAACAAATTCCCAAGCCTTCACATAAACTCCCAGAATGTCTCAGGGAGTTGGGACGACTTCTGGATGGAGTTTTCCATTGCGATGGAACTCCAGTGCCTTGAGATTTCTGAAACAGGTCCTATGCCCGATCGGAAAAAGAGTCTTATCCTTCTGAATGCAATAGGCAGAGAAGGGATCCGAGCCTTGAGGACGAAGGGGTACAATAACCTGACTTCCAGTGAATCGCCACTGAAATATGATCAGTTGGTCAGGGCACTGAATGACTTCTTTGCACATGAAGAGACTTCCAATGTCAAAACAAAGACTTTTGTAAGTGTTTCCCAACTAACCGGGGAACATAATCGTAGCTACCTCCGGAGAGTTGAGGAACTTTCCCGTGAGTTGCCTTACTTTAAAGCTAAGCCCGAGTATACCAAGCAGACTGTTACAGCCTTGAACACCGCTCGGGAAGAAATGAGTACGGTCATCGCTACTA
>Ga0224501_10004145_pt1 | contig 11443 bp, 8 predicted proteins | sample SF_Oct11_sed_USG_4_FD_169105 | JGI IMG/M metagenome (GOLD analysis project Ga0224501, IMG submission 169105) | Sediment microbial communities from San Francisco Bay, California, United States - SF_Oct11_sed_USGS_8_1 | ecosystem: Environmental > Aquatic > Marine > Sediment | place: USA...
ACATGGATAGCGGAGTGGAGCACATACAACAAGCACTACATAGAATAATAGTGATATAAAATAGGTGCAATAATGGCACAGTTGGAAGGACATGTCAGAGAAAAGTTTGCTCGGTTTAAATGTGGTCGGTTAATGGAAAAAATCCCTAAATGGATGCACAATCAGTGAAAACCGCCTGGCTCCGTACAGGTGGATATTTGATTGAAACGAATTTTCACCCATTATTTTAATCTGTTTGAGATTTTTTTGATTCAAATGGTTTAGGATTTCACAGCGCAAGTGGTTGTTATCTACGCTATAAAACTCGACTGCTGTTTGACTTTACCGGATATTCGAGAGGCCTTCTCGAATATTCATTCCCTCGTTGACCATCATTCATCGATCTTCATACACGGTATTTTAGTCGACAAGAGAAGACCGTGAGCTACTGTGTATAAATTGGAATATCTCAAAGTTCAGAAATCATTCTGTTGCAAGTTTTGATACCTCAATAGTAGGCCAGCGATAAAACCAATAAAGCCAGTTGCAGCAGCCTAATTTTAGTTAAGAAGCCCCAGTTACCCTGAGCGCTTCTCGTCTGTTGAATTCGAGCTTAGCCATCTCGATGCTGACCCAATCCGGCACATCACTGATCGCCATTCGTATAGCAAACTTCAGACCAAGCACTAAATGCTGCAATGAAAATCTTGTTTTCTTAAAGAGATGATAAAAGGATCAATATACATTAAATGACAAGACCATCAGATTTGATCTTTTTATGCCAAAAAATTATTGTCAATGAATTACAGTTTCTGCAGAAAAATGCGTCACTAGTGGGGTAATAAAGTGGTTAGAGCACATGGCACGGGCTAGTTAGATCCTGCGTCCTGATGTGAGGGTTACTCATATAATTACCATCACTTACCGCCTGAAGACAGGCCACATGCTTAGCTAGGAGGCCCACATAAGAGGATGACCAAGTAAAAAAAAAAGGAAAATTGAAAAGTTTGTGTCAGTTTCACAATGATCTACATGGTTAAGCCTACCTCCATGACAACGATTAGCAGAAGTCTTTGCGTGGAGGAGAGATCTGGGAAAATTCTCTGCATCGGACCAGAGATACCGATCAGAGCTGTATTCACTATGATGGTAAATATACTCATTACCTCCAGCACAGTCTGTAACACAGTAATAGCAGTAGAACAGATGAAACCGGTAGATAGAGTTATCATGGGAGGACAAACGTATGTGTGAACAGTACAGTGGACGCCCTGTCTGTATACGGGCACACGCTGTAGTATTACCCAGTATTATTATTCTCTGTTACAGCAGTGAGCTCATGACCTAATACGTTTATGGGTCTGGACAGAACGGTTTCTTGGGATGCTGCTAACTGAGTTGGTTTCCTGTAAGAGAGGCTAAGAAGCTGACCTGCTGAGAGGCAGCATTTAGTTATGCTGAGCTGGGGTGCTTCTCTCCTCTGGGTTTTTGAAACCGACATTGCCCATACCTATGGTTTCCAGACTCGCATAGAAGGTAACTGTATGGGTGGGCCTCCTTTATTTAATGTCGCGAGACCGAGGAGGGTGATGCGAAAGGCAAAGTTTCACCCGAACTCAAAATCAAACCCAGACACATGGTCCTAGCTCGCTTTCAACTAAGCCATCGCTTTACCCCTGCTAGCCGAGCAGGCAGCATTGCTAGCATTGAGGGTTGGGGATTCAGAAAATGCTTGATCCGTTGACAAGGCGATATCAGCAAATACTGTTATAGATGCAATGAACACATCATAAAGACTTGCAAAATGCTTGATTTTAAACTTACCTGCCATGCTCCTATATTTCTGACTTGCACTCCGAAAGGACGTTGAAAAGACATACAGATTTTGAATGCATCGCTTCGTATCTCCATAACATTGTTGAGTAAAGCGAATAGACCGGCCAATGGGAACACTGATGAAAACCATGTGACATAACTGAACTGTATGACCATCTCCAGATAATCTTCAAACGTTCCATCATACTGTGAATAGAATAAAGTTTAGGTGAAGAACAATCATAATGGGCTAATATAGGCAAGAATATAGGTCTAAAAAATCAATTTTTGATTGATTGGTTTGTACCCTTGAGATGAATATATGCAAAAGCAATCGCCAATCTCAAGGTCAGACCAACTGATTCACATCGATCTGAGGTCACAAACCTACGTAAACTTCGCAGGAATTGTTACAATTATGTCTTGAGGTGTGTTTGTGAATTCAATTTATGGTGTTGTCTACTATTTCACAAACAATTTACGTCGACTCCAATAACCGGGTATTCTGCAACCTCAAATCTGTGGAAAGGCAATATTAACCGCGCAATCACTGGTTCGAAAAATGTTGAGGCGTGTATCATGCAAAAAATGTGTAAACCGTTTTTTTATACATATAATTTTAATCACTCTGTTCTCCTCTGTGTGTGGGAATCAGATGAGATGATTGACTGACCTGTGGCAGCATGCCTTCAGCTTCAGCTTGCGTCAGCTCTGATAGTTTACAGTGAACCTGCCCCGCCAAGTCCTCCATCTTCGAGTCATTTTCCTTTTCTGGCACTTTTCGCTGGGCTACTTCCTTAAACTGTTTTACATGATGTAGTAATCCAGCTCCTATAAGTAAGAAGTAAGCGGAGTCAAGATGGATGATCCATATAAACATATGAATACCTATGAATACATTTGGTTACAGAAACATTTGCATTTTAATGTACACATGTTCCACTGACTGTGATCAATTTACCGACCTGATGCTCCCTGAAACTGCTTGAATTTTGCAATAAAGTAGGAGAGCAAAGACTCCTTCATATTTCCGACCACTTGTCTCACCACAAACAGCACAGCCAGTTGCTGAAACGGAAATAAACAAAACAGTTCCTGCAGCTCCATACAGCGTGCCAATGAGGCTCAATCGAAAACATAGCGGAGTCACTATTCAAGGATTGAGAGTACGCTTCCCGATGCAGATCGAACCGCGCTTCTCTACTCCATCTCTGTAGGATCGCGCATTCGTCCTGAGCTTCTGATTCGCCCCTTAGGCATTACCGTGTAATGCAAACCAACAATATGTACACATAGCGATTTGCAATTGGCATGTACTCACATTTCGAAGTCTATTGAAGTCTTGGATGTAGAATGCTGTATAAAACAGTGACAGAAATGAGTTTGCAGACTGAAACTACAAAAATAAAAGATGAGGTTACATAGATTGACATATACATCGGACCCCTAGTGGCTCGATGTGATTTGGTGGTTGTGGGTTCAAGTCCTACCGGGGCCAATACATGTGTTTATGGCATGCTCATTCATAGTAAAAGTAAAACTGCAATCAGTGCAGCTGAAGAATGCCTTTACTGCTGTCCCGTAAGCACAGATCCGTGACGATAGTGCGTCAGACTTCTAGTGGCTAGATGCGATTCAGAGGTTGTGGGTTCGAGTCCTACCAGAAATCTGTAAGTTTTTACGTCAGATTAACTCATAGAAAAAACTGCAGCCGGTAGAGTCGAAACATGCCTTGGCAGACATGCTGTGAGCATGGCTCCGTGGCGCAATGGATAGCGAGTCGACTTCTAGTGGCTAGATATGATTCGGACGTTGTGGGTTCGAGTCCCACCGGAGTCGATAGTAGTCCTTATGCCATTTGGTAAGCAAGGTTTCTCATCAACTTACCACCATGAGCTTCACAATAAGCTGATTCTTATACTCCTCTTCACTTCTATAATTCTCTACAAAAGAGGTTCACTCGCCCAAATGTACGTTTAACATGTGGCCGACTGTTATAGTTTGCTTTGTACATAGACAAAATAAAGGCTATTTATTTGGAAGGTATAGAGCAGTACAAGCAGACCCAACATATATATAAGAAAAATCTGTTATGTAGTTGGTGTAACCAGCAGTTATTTCGATCTGCTGTGGAATGGGCAAAATGATTTGACTAAAAATCTGACACCAATTTTACAGAAGACTGCAATATCGACTCAAATTTCTAAATAATTGTGATTGAAGGTTTTTAAGGAAAGGGCTATGCTGACAGACTTTACCACAGCGAGGCCATTTCAGGAACCGCAAGACCCTTGGGCCCGAAACTAAGGCTGGCCTACAAACGCATACAGGAATTGTTCTAATGTCTCTACAATACAGTGCCTAGGCTAGGCTCAAGATTGAAGCATTCCGAGTTCAAGCCACGACCATGTTGGGCTCCCATGGTGAGTATCAGGTGCTCAAATAATTCCTAGCTCCAACCGCTCCATAAGAAAAGTCTCAAGCTTGGGAGTTGTGGAAAATAGGAGGGCCAAGTAGTACCATGTTTGGAATAATATATTTTTCTAAACATGGTACTAATTGTTTTTTTTCTTATATATAAGAAAAAAGACCACTAGTCTTACCATTGTCATTGAGCCACACAGCTATCTTTCCATACACTTTATCCATGATCATTATGGCCATGGCTAAGAAAATGTTTGGCACAGGCTTAAAGATAAACGAGAGTTGTCCACTCTTTATGCTGTCATTGATTGCATCGTATCTGCAAAAGAGGAAGGAGCACTACGTTAGACCAGTAACGAATCATTACCTAGACAGAGTGATCTAGGCCCTAAGTTCATATATTTTTTCCTTGAAGTGGATAGAAATTCCTTAAAACGCAATTTAGTGTTTTCTAGTTGTACAGAAAGCTTTGCTTGCAAAGACGGAATGATGGAGCCAAGAACAGCGAAATAAGGGTTGATGATGTCATTAACTTTGAGAAAGAAATCAATTATGATGTCACAAATTATGACATCATAGGAGTTAACCATTATTGTGAGGTCATAAATCATGAGAGGTTTTTAATCTATGTACCAGGATATGTTTCAAAATTCAGAGCTCCCATAAGGATGCTTACCACTCACCCATAGCTTCGCCCTAGAGTAGCAACAACTGTGAGAATATAGCTTACAGGGAGAAGAAGTTGAAGCATACTAGTACGATGAAGCAGTGACATATAAACATGACCGGTATGCTAACTCCATAGAAAAACATGTTCCTCTTCCATTTAGGATAAACTGGTTCCAGACGTCCAGTCACTGGACTTTCCCGAAATTCTCCCTAAAAAAATCATTGAATGTCAGATAGATGGTCAACTACCAGGTATATCATTCAGCCATACTTTAGAATTCAGCAATCGCTAGTCGACAATTACAGTGGGACAGATAAACTTTACGTGCCTAACGAAATGGTTGAAGTCGAATATTCAAGGAACATTCAGAAAAAAAATTTTCTATCAACTTTGCCAATGATAACATTTGCAACATGGCAATCGAAACATTTTGGTTTAGCTGTCAGCTTAATTCATGATGCTTTTGTCCATAGTCAGCAAAACATATAGCAATAGGCGGGTGTACAGTTAGAAATCTTCGCCTACACCCTTGGTCAGACCTGACATTAAAATTATGCGGCTGCTGACAATCGATGGAAGTGCAATCACAGACTAAAAACTAACGTAGTATAATGACTAGAATATACGGCTTCTGATGTATACTGCTTAGGTAAGATTTCCCATGAAGTGTCACAGTCACCGTGCTGTGGGATATATAAATTTTGTTATCCGTTTGAATATTGAGAGATCCATCTTACGGTAAACTGTACTTACCACATAAAGGGGGCGGGGTTCAGTAATTAGGTCATCCTGTTTATCTAGTGTGCCCCATTTATACGCGTGCTCCGCCTCCTTTCTCTTCCATAACTCCATATATATGGTGGACCAGATCACATTGAGTACACCAAACACTACGAAACAGATATCATCCTGCGCCTGCAAAACCGATTATAGTGATTAAACCAGCAACTCAAATCACACTGATCATTCATTATCTTAATTTGTTCCTACTTTTTTTATCAAAGTTATTTTTATTTCAACATTTATGTAGTTACAGCTACTAGGCTAAATCCTGTTATACCTTCTTTTTTTATATTTTGATAAGCTTCAGGGGTATTGTATCAACGTTTTTCCGGGTTTAACATCAGAGAATGTTCTGCTTTCACTCACATCCCCCCATAGAGAAGGTTACTCTATGGGGGCTTCCTTTAATTAACATCACTATCCAAATGACCTATGGGACAAGCTCGACAAATATTTGTGTAGAAAAGAGGCTAAAACTGAAACAATGAGACAAGCATTGTTATTTACTGTTAAATATTATCATTTTAATTGAATTCATATAAATCTGTTTTGGAAGTCCCGTATCAGATACCAAAGCAGCTGTGGCTTAGTGACTAGAATTTGCAAACTCTCCACAGTCGCCGTGATTCCCAGAAAAATCAATAATGATAGCCTACCTGAATTCACCCCTGAGGTTTTATCGATCGAGTCTTCCCATCACCCAGGGAGATGACTCTGCAGAGGGACTAATAAAATATAATCTTTGAGGTAACCTCTAACTCTAACTCAATGAGAGGATTATAAAGAGAACAACCTTTTTTGTCTGTTTTACATTGAGGCGTACGTTATTGGCAAATGATAAAAAATACCTGATTAGTTCCAGAGTAAAGCCAAATTATAAGTCCTATCACAGCGGGTATGGACAAGGCCATGGTGTAATGCCCGAGAAAAGCAAAGTACATTCCAATCTGCACCCCATAGTAGTCTTTAATCTTATCTAGAAAAGCAAAGATTCGGCATATACAAAATATCTGGCAACATAACTTTCAGGTGATAAATACAGACACTCGGTTTTCTTTCATTTTACAAACCATTTCAACAGGGTGTGACTATTTTGCCTACAATATCCCATTTCCCAGTACAAACCCCTTTTAAATAGTCAACATATGACTGTAAAACTATATTGCGACAGCAGTGTGAAATTGGTCATTATCAGCATTCGCTCTCGTATACGCTGAGGAAAAATGATCTGAATTCCGTACACAGATTAAGGATCTTCGGAGACAATGATAAAGCTCGCCAGAAACCTTTGTGATTTGCGAGCTGAATATGAAAATCGACCTGGCTCTTGAATCAATTTGTACACCTCTCAAGTGATTGGGGAACACCGGACAGCGAGAGTTGGGAGTTTACACTTGCTAGTGTTCAGTAGACTTACCGAGTGGTTGTGGAGCAGTGATATCAAACACCCAGCCGTTAACGAGCTCTTCTAAATCACCTTTATTATGCAGTGGGTAGACCTGCTTTATCAGCTCCGTTGTTACCATACGTGGCACTAAAATCCAAACACTCATTAGTTTTCCTTTGCCAGTGTATTAGGAGTTATGCGCTATATAAGACAGGACAGACTGGACACGATAATCTTTTTTGTCCCGCACAGAACCCCTCAGCCTGAGGCTTGTTGAAGCGGCAGGAGAGATTATGTGAGGAGCTCATACTCAGATTGTGTGCTCTCCATGACACGAACTCGGGATCTTTCAATTTTGAGCCAACCGTTCTAATTATTGACCTATCCCGCTATTTTATTTGGCGTGAATAAGTAACCTAATGGCTAATGTCAAGATGGTCCAATCGTGAATCCCATAAAGGAGACTGGACCTTCAAGATGCATGCCGGGCTCCGAATATGACAAGGAGGAACAGATTAACTGGTAAAAAAACCGGAAGTTGAACCAGAGAACTCGGCTTAGCTTATGGGTCCTAAAGAAGGTTACTCCATGACTGGGTCTTACGTCAGATGACCAGCAAGATGAGGGAACTGGGAAGAAAACCCAGAATTTCCAATCCTCAGCAAAGAGTGCTGTCTACTGAGCCATCATTTTACTCCCATCAACATCTGGCTTTATACCCAAAAACACTCCTCACCATAATGCAAGGTCTACCGAGTCAAATGATTTAATATAGAGAGCTGGTCGAGTATTTGATAATACCGATGGAAGTTATCAATTTACTAATCGACAGTTGAGTTAATGATACACATAATTATTACATTAAAGTTAATCTGGTTGAAAACTGCATGGGATTGGAGGATGAAACAATCAGGGACTAGGACAAACCTTGTGTCATCTGGCCATAAATGGAATTGTGAAAAGCGATAATTTATACCATGATGTGAGTGAACATTTTAACTGCCAGGAGGTACATGTAAAATGTAAGTGATCAGGCGAAGAGTATGATAAAATTGTACAATGAGTCACACGCAATAGAGGGCAAGTCTCCGTCAATAAGGACAGTTTAGCTCATGCCTTCCAACACCCTGTTTGCACAAAGCTTTTAGCAAATAGGTCAGAGTTATGCCAATACCACCCAATATTAGTTTCAGTGTAAATTTTGTTAAGTCTTAATGATTTCAAGTTGCTGCATCAGTTATTGCACATATGCAGAATTTTAAATACAAAGCCATAGAATTGTGGCCAAACCTAGACATTGTATTTCGTATGATGTTTTTACCGCTATTTTGAAGCTGTCGGGTTGGATATTCGTTTTTTATCAGTTGCAGTTTACCAAGGAGTACCATGAGTGTGTTAGTATGGATGCGTTTGGATACCCAACAGCTTGAACATTTTATTATTCCAGCTACTAGGTATTCAAATGCACCTCATGAATGCCCCACTTCATAACAATACTTTGTTTTTGTTCGAAACCAGGATAAATGTGAGGAGCTCTTAGTCACAAGCGGAAACCGACATGACTGAGATTCAGACCCAGATTCTCAGGATTGAGAGCCCAGTGCACTACCATTGACCTATCCCATTATATCAGATCCAGACAGATTGGAACACAAAGTATGTGGCACTAACTAGTTACATTTGGTATATTGACCGCGAATAGGTACCCTGGAAAAATATTGTTATCACGTATAGATCATCTACTAGACAGGATAATGTTGCATGTAGGTGTACAGTAGCACCTTGATATATGCTATTTGAGTAGTCTAATTAACCGCTGGGTGATGATTGCATGATGATACCTTTCTCTTGAGTACACACAGTCGACATAATTTTCGTAATGAAGAGCAAACTACCGCGATCAGTCGTAAAAATTATCCTTTTTTCTTCTAGGGAAGAAAAATAACAGATTGTGAACGAACGGAAGTAGGTGAACCTAATATCTATGCACTATAGGGGCTTAGTAACGACTTAACCTTTTCAATGGCAGTAGTGGGGGAAAAATGGACCCTTGTGACCAATAATGAGTGAGTGACAACTATTGATAAACTACTGTGTGTACTTTCCTTACCAATAGCTTGGCCTCGGATGAACCTGTGTCCCTGAATACATTCATGAGGAGTCTTCACTCTAATGTTATTCAGTAGATGTAGAGTAATATGCTGTCGTTCCTGACTAGTAAAGAATGTGGCTGGGCTCTCTATTCCTTCATACATATGAGCGTCATCAGTAAAAAACTCCCGCAGTTGACCGCCATATCGATCTTCCAATTTCTTTTTCAAGTTCAATTCCTCGGCTCCATTTAATAAACTGCATAAAACAAGAGCTAGGTTAAGCAGCTTTTTTGACATCAATAATACTAAAGAGATTTTCTTGGAGGTTGAGAATTTTGACTCTTTAGGGGACGATTTATGGTTTTTTGTTCTGCTGGGGCACTTATCCACTTATCTTTAATGAACCTTTTAAGCCCGGGGCATAATCATAATCACAAAGGCTCAGGATCTTTTGCTCTTGAGGCAGGTGCTCTAGACACTGAGCTATCCCGGTATCCCGCCAAACTAGTCAGACCGTTAAAAAGTACAAGCAAGCAGCAGAAAAATCCTCACTATATGCATTGGCGACTTGATTAGTTGCCTCTTGAATGCATAAATAATTCGACAGCTGCCAGGCTGGTATAGATCACTAACAGCTAGTTGCGACAGACTGTATAAATTAAATGTCATTGAGTCATCACGATGAACAGCCATTTGCTGAATTTGAATAATTCGCACTCACCTCTCAAACTTAGCGGAGCATATAATGTTAGTTAAGCCACTGACTCCATGCTTTCGAACATTACAACTTAGTCCCGTTTTCGATGTTGATATTTTGTTGCATAGCCACTGGACGGTGAGGTCTTTAGCACCCTTGGGAAGCTGAACAACTACATCACAATCTGTGTCAGTGTATGTATTTAAAGCTTGTGTCACCAAGCTCTTTGCGCTGTTGAAACGATTTCTAAGTGATGACCCACATGCAGCTGCAAAGAGAGTCAACCAAAATAAACAGTAGATGGGGCAACCGGTCCCATTTTCAGTCAAAACATAGATAGCGAGGACTTCAACAGATTGAATGTAAATGAGCCTACAGGTCGATTGTAGAGCATCTAGAGCTATTCTCGACTCATTGCTTACTGCCAGAATCGTACACTATACATTTCTGGAGAGAATAGGTTGATTTTATTTTAAATGTGGATGTCATTATTTAAGCTTTGTTTACAAAATGTTCCACAATGAGGTGAGGGTTTGCGCACATTCATTGGTGTCATCTACTACCATCGCCGGACCTTTATTTGACATACGGACACGGTCGAGTGTCATGGATAAGATGCATTGTTACAGTACTGGAAACTTGGTAAAAAGTAAGAACCAAGAGGCTTAGGCCACTTAGCTGAGATTAGATTATTCACAGTTTTGGTGTCTACAATTCGTCATTAGTTATTTGGTAGCTTTAGACCAGGCACTAATAGTAGTAGGTAGCAGCTATGGGTTTGTGGCATGATTTTGATGTGCAATCAACTACAACTTGTCAAGTGATTTTGTATTCACTGCCAATCAGTAAATAAATGTAATGCATCTCCAGCAATGAGCTTTGTTTGACAAGCAGACTGCAGAACTAGAGAGTGGTTCCAGTGAGCAACAGTAGTGTCAGTCGAATAGTCGCGCTAGTTAACCGTACCAATTATCATGTCCTACACTAAGAGAATAAAATACATATTCTTGTACCATCAATTATCTCTCATTCTGATTCAGCTAGTGCCTCCTTTAGTGATGAGATTGCTCTAAATTCGTTGGCCCCAGCTGTTTGCTTGTTGGTGTATCGCTGGCTCGCTACAGTCTCTAGCTTTTTTCTAAACTATACATCTAGACTAAGAGTAATATAGTATATAGTGGATATTATAATATATACACTAGACTAGTGTTTTGTTACGTTGGTATGATCGTAACTTGCAAGTCAACTCAATAACTTACCCGGGCTAGATTTCGAGTCTAAAATCGGATTACCAGACGCCATACCAACGATGACGATCTACTGATCATTAATTTACATAACTGGATCTGAATGCTGCCAGAAAACAGGTTAGCGAACGGTTATGAGCAGAGAAATGTTGACCGTTCCGATTTCTGGGTTAGTCCAGGGGATTCCGGAACTATAGTGTCGATCCGCTGTATTTAGCGCTAGGAATTCCTATGATACCTCTTTAGTGATACCATTTTCTCGTTTAACTTTTGCAAATAAAATGATTTGGAATTATTTTGTCGGCAAAATTTTATTAACATACTGAAGTATGATAATTGTCAAAAACA
>Ga0224501_10004146_pt1 | contig 11443 bp, 9 predicted proteins | sample SF_Oct11_sed_USG_4_FD_169105 | JGI IMG/M metagenome (GOLD analysis project Ga0224501, IMG submission 169105) | Sediment microbial communities from San Francisco Bay, California, United States - SF_Oct11_sed_USGS_8_1 | ecosystem: Environmental > Aquatic > Marine > Sediment | place: USA...
GGTAAAGGAAAAGCCGCAGGAAGGAAAAGCAAATCAGGCAGTGATAAAGATTCTGGCAGACTATTTTGGCGTTGCCAGATCTAAAGTAATCTTATTGAAAGGCCAGACCTCAAAGCAAAAGATTTTCGAGATTAAAGAATGATACAACATACCCCGTTCACCAAGAGTGAACTACTCCACAACAAGCTATAAGATATTAAAAAGCATAAACAGTCACAATGTCATTGCGAAAAATCCCGAAGAATTCGGGATGACGAAGCAATCTCAAATGAAAAGATTGCCACGCTACGCTCGCAATGACATCAATAGTTGAATTCTCTCTACGCTCTTATTTCAGTTTCTTGCAGAGTTCTGCCACACGAGCACCAAGTTTGAACGCATCAGCGGCTGTTCTCTCATCAGGTGCGCCGACACAGGCAACCCCGTAGTGGCCAGAGGCACTCATGGGATCTCCCACTACTATCATGCCGTAGATGAGCATACACTGGAGTATCGATATGATGGTGGTCTCTTTTCCACCTGTATGATGTCCACCTGTGGCGAAGGCAGCTCCTACCTTGTTTTCCATCTTACTCCGTGCACCCACGAATTCATCAAAGACTCTCTTGAGATCCGCAGCCATGACTCCAAAGTAGACAGGTGAACCAGCGATGATTCCTGCAGATCCCAGAAAGTCCTCTCTGGTAACCTTCTTCGTACTCTTAAGAACTGCCTTTACTCCTGCTGATTCAACTCCTATTGCCACTTCTGCTGCAAGTTTTTTAGTATTGCCTCCCTTAGAGTAATAAAGAATGAGAACCTGCATCATTATCCTCCTTTAAAATCATCCTCATGATTGTTTATTGAAAAAATCAATGATCCTTTGAACAAGCAATTTTTTATCGTATACCAGGGCTTCTTTTTCATCCTCTTCATAAGGGACTTTCTTTTTTATACTGGTTTGAGGAACATCTCTCAGTTCTAATTTTGACAATACATTCGGGACATCAAGAAAACGTGAAACTTTATTAAATTGAGTGATACCACCCCTTGTCCCTTCATGATGTAATGAAAGGAAAAGATATTTTTTAGCCCTGGTAATACCGACATAAAAGAGACGCTGCTCTTCCTCAATCTCATCCTCATGATCCAACGCAAAGCTTACAGGTAAAACTCCATCCGTGAGACTTATCAAAAATACACACTCCCATTCCAGACCCTTTGCTGAGTGGATTGTGGACAAGGTGAGCGGCTTCTCCTCTTCCTTTGTTTCCGGTTCAACTCTCCACACTCCTCTCTCCGGTGGCTCAATCGCAAAATCCTCTAATAGTTCTTCCAGTGAATCATATCTCATTGATATCTGCCTTAACGCTTCCAAATCATTGACTCTTAAGTGCCAGTCATCAAATTTGTCTATTAATATCGGATTGTAATAGTCGAGAATAATGCCGAATTTTTCTCCAACATCAATTTTTTCATCACAGGCTTCCCTTAATGCTGAAGATAGTTTTATCAATCCCTCTGAATATCTGAAGCCTTTATTGAATTTATGAAACACGGTATCCAGAATCTCACGAGGAGATGCAGATACAAGAATTTCTTCTAAAATTCGCTCTGCCGTCCTCGGACCTATTCCTTCAATACGCATGAGCACCCGATTCCAGGCCAGCTCATCTTTTGGATTTGCGATTACCTTAAGATGTGCCATGACATCTTTTACATGAGCTGTTTCATAAAATTTCAGTCCACCGAATACTTCATAGGGGATATTTCTCTTGCTTAATTCAGCCTGAAGAGGTATCGAGAGATAAGAAGAACGAAACAGAACGCACTGGTGGCCCAACACAATACCTGCATCCCTCTGTTTTTTTATATGCTCTGCTACCCATTCTGCTTCTTCATACACATCCTTGAAAAAGAGTAAGCGCGGCTTCTCGCCTATCTGCTTTCTTGCGGAGACAAGGCATTTGGAATATTTATTTTTCATGTTTTCAAGCACCGCATTCGCAACGTCTAAAATGGATTGGGTGCTTCGATAATTTTCTTCCAGTTTGATTATCTTGCATTCCGGAAATTTTTTCGGGAACTCCATAATATTCTCGTGAGATGCTCCTCTAAACCCGTAGATACTTTGTGCATCATCTCCGACAATCATCACGTTCTTATGGCTCTCGGCTAATAAATACGTGATGTCTCCCTGTAATTTGTTGGTATCCTGATACTCATCAACCATTATGAATTTATATTTTTGAGAAAGCCGGAGTCTGATATCTTGATTTTCCAACAGGAGCGTGAGATAAATGAGTAAATCATCATAATCCAGGTAGTTTTTCTTAATCTTATATTCCGCATATGCTTTTCTCAGATTCTCTATATCAGGTGCATATTCGAGAAAATGAGGGTATTCTTTCTTCAGTACTTCACTCACAGAGATATTCTTATTGACGGACATACTAAGGATATTCTTCAATGTATCTTTTCTGGGAAATCTTTTTTCTTTTTCAAAGAAACCCAGCTTCGTACAACATCGGTGAATTGCTTCTTCAGCATCACCTTCATCAAGGACAGAGAATGAATCAGGAAATCCCATGGCTTTCGCATATTTTTTTAATACCTTGTACGCAAATGAATGGAACGTGCCGCCTTCGACATTTTTGCATCTCGGGTCATGCTTTGCAGCACGTGCGAGCATCTCATGAGCAGCCCTTCTTGTAAACGTCAAAAGCAGGATAGAATTCGGACTGATTTTGTTCTGTACAAGATGTAAGACCCGATATTCGATAACCCTTGTTTTGCCGGATCCTGCACCAGCGATAACAAGAACAGGCCCGTGAATGGTCGTAACCGCAGCAAACTGCGAAGGATTCAGTTGTCTTTTGATATCAACCATTGTTATTCCTTATCTTGCCATTCCAAGGGCATCTCTGGTCATTCTCTCAGCAGTCTCAAACACAGCCTGTTTGCCTTCTTCTGTTCTCGCTTCTATATAAAATCTTACTTTAGGCTCAGTGCCTGACGGTCTTATCATAAGCCATGAGCCATCATCGAAAACCAATTTTATGCCGTCCTCGGTTATCACATTCTTCACAGTCCTGCTGCTCTGCCCCATAGAAACGACATCTCCTTTCTTATAACGTTCCTCGATAACTGAAATCTTTTTTATGAGAGGTTCTCCAACAAGGGTCGGGTCCACAGAGATACCTGAACGGTCAGGATAGTAATATCCAAATTCATCCATCAAGTCCTTGAGATACTCACTCAAATTCTTTCCTGTCACTGCCATCATCTCTACGGCAAGGAGTAGGCCAAATAGGGCATCCTTTTCAAGTACATGATTATATGCAGATATACCATCTGACTCTTCAAAGGCAACTATTGCTCTTTCACCTGATGTCTTTAACATATAAGGTCTGAAGTTCTTAAATCCAATCTTTGTTTCCTTTACAGGCACTCCTAATTTCTCTGCTATCGCATTTACAAAATTGCTTGTTCCGACTGATTTTGCGACAACACCGGGAATCTTTTTATGTTCATGAAGAAGATGAAATGCCATTGCTCCGAAATAGTTCATCGGTATCTGCATGCTGCCATCAGCGTACCTGATACGGTCACCATCAGGGTCCATAACAACACCCAGCTTAAATCTATCTTTGCTTCCCTTTAACACTTTTTCAACTCCCTGCATGTTTTTCTCAGAAGGCTCCGGAGCAATACCACCAAACAGGAAATCATTCTCTGTTCTCAGATATGTGATGTTTTTGCATTCACCGAGAATCCTTTCAATGCGTCCCCTTGTTGATCCGTGCACATTATCAACACAGATGATACAATTTCCTCTGTTCACAAAATCACGGATCTTTTCGATATCCAGTGTTTTCCTCTCTTTTATAAATTGGATATAAAGCCCTGTAAGGTCAATTTTTTCTACGTTCTCAGGTTTTACCGGTTTAATGATAGACAATTTATCCATCATCCTGTTCGATATCTCTTCAATTTTCGTCGTGATCTCAGTGCCTGCAGGCCCTCCATCCGAAGGGTTGAACTTGAAACCAGAATAATTTGAAGGGTTGTGTGAAGGAGTGAGGTTAATAGAACATGCAGCGTGTACCATCTCAATCCCCGCAGAAAACTCCGGCGTGGGAGTCTCTCCTGCGTACCATGTTTTAATTCCCTCTTTTTGAAGAAGTCCTATAACTTCCATAGCAAACTCAGGGCCAAGAAAACGATTGTCATGTCCGACAATAACTCCGCGTTTTTGAATCTCCTCAAAGCCTGATATTCCCATTGTCTTCATCACAGAACTGTCATTGCCTTTAAACATTTCTATAATAGCTGAGATTACCACACGCACATTATTGAAGGTGAAATCAGATCCTGTTTCACCCCGCCAGCCAGATGTGCCGAATACTACGCGTGCAGGGTTTGTGTTCTCTCTTGCAAATTTTTCTATGACAGACAGTAATCCCCTGTTTCTAAAAACATCTGACATTATTGCTTTCCAGCAAGAAGCAGCATTTTCGAATCCCTGAATCATTCATCCCTCCTATGAAATTGTATTTATGGATTCAATTATAAACAGGGCTGGCTTGAGCGACATTAGAGATTTTTCGGTAACAGTTTTTAGTTAAATGGAGCGGCCACAGCCTCGATTGTTTGAGTCCCGAAAGCTTTCGGGATGAGTTTCGAGGCTGTAGCGGAATGAACTTAGAACTGTCGAAAAATATCGTAGGAAGCGAAAGCCAGTTCTGTTTTAAAATCTTTATATTTAATTTTAGGTAACTCATAAAATCTTTAAAAAATAACCTTAAAAACCTCATCTGTTTGTCTCAGAGTCTTTATAATCCCTGAAGCTTCATCGGGCTTCAACTCCCCAATCGTAACCCCTGACAATACATCATACAACCCATCAAACGCCTCTTTTATATTAAGATCATTATCCATCTTTTCTATAAAAACCTTTTTCATTTTCTGTACAACCCTTCCCTCAAGATCAGGCTTTTTGTGCGCTCTTTTTTTAATCTCATAAACGTAATGTCTGAATATTTTCAGTCTGTTTGTTATAGAGGTCATAACCTTATCTGAATAATAGAGTCTTTCACGATAATGACCATAAATAAGGAAAAACCTTATTTCATTGAGGGTATAGCCCTGTTCAAGAAGGTCATCTGTATAGTAAATGTTCCCTTTACTCTTAGACATTTTCTGGCTGTTTATATGAAGATGCTGGCAATGAAGCCAAAACCTTGCAACCGGATACGGTCTCACAGATTCAAGGATTGCTATGGTATAGTCGTGATGGCGAAAGAGGTTGTCAATTCCCCCGCAGTAGATCGAAAGTGTCTCCTGGAAATGCTTACTGATCATACCGGGGTCTTGAATATTCCAGGCAGGCCTCCCTTTACCTATCTTTGTATCCCAGTAAACTTTGTCTTCTCTCTTATATCCATGCCACAAGATAAAATCCCCCAGGTTCCACTGCATTCCCGGGTAGGTATCTCTATGAAATCGTTTCTTTCTTTTAGGCCATTTGCTCATATCAAACCCATAAAGTTTTCCGAATTTCGGAAATCGTAACGGATCGAAGTACACATTTCCTTTATACCAATATGCAATCTTCTTGTCCAAGAGACGTTCAATAATATCAACAGTTGCATCAATACTCTCAGAAGCTTTCGGAAGATAATCAGGCATCTTTATTTTCAATAGATTCATTTCACTGATAAACACTTTAATATTCTTCTCTGTGAGGGTCTTCACGCTCATCCCTCTCTTTTCAGCCTCTTGAAGCGCCTTGTCTTCAATATCAGTTAAGTTCATGCCTTTCTTTACCTTATAGCCTGAGTACTCCAGAAATCGTCCAAGAATATCTTCAAATAAAAATGTTCTGAAATTACCGATATGGCTCCTCTGGTAGACCGAAGGGCCACAGGAAAATATGTTGACTACTTTTTTATTGGCTGGATGAAACGTCTCAGTCTTTTTCCCGTATGTATTGAATAACTTTAACATAACGTATACTTTTCTTTCTTCACTCTACCTTCAACTCCTTCCATCGTCCTTTATGAAACCTCCATGCCATGAGTATACCCTGAAAGGTCATGGAGGCAACCATCGCTCCCCAAACCCCCACTGCACCATAATTCAGTATAAAAGAAAAAAAATAGGCAAGCGGAAGCCTGATAACCCACATCGCAACAATGATAACCCACATCGTCCCCTTTGTATCTCCTGCTCCCTGGAGCCCACCTGCAAGGATAACGCTTAATGCCATGAAGGGTTCTGAGAGCATATTAATCCTCAGATAACGTGTCGTCTCTTCAAGCACAGCAGGATTTTTTGTCACAATTGAGGAAAAACTTTCAGCCCATATAAAAGTGATAAGGGCCATCACACTCACAAGAACTACACCTGCGAAAGTAATCTTCCATCCTAATTTTTCTGCTCTCTCAGCATTCTCAGCGCCTAAGTTCTGTCCTACAAGAACTGATGCAGCCATATTCAGCGCAAAGGCCGGGAGGTAGATGATTGCCTCTATCCTCAGGCCATTCGTAATAGAGGCGAGTGCAGTAATACTTGCTTCTCCAAGTCGCCCGAGGATGTTGTAGAGGATAATACTTCCGGCGTTCCAGGCAATCTGGAGTAACGCTGCAGGCCAAGCAAGATTTATGATTTTTTTGATTGTATCCACAGAAACTCCCCAGGGGATTGCATAGAGAGAACCCCATTGGCTGCGGGTAAATAATATAAGATTCATCACCATTCCCACCGTCACAGAAATCGCTGAAGACAGGGCAATGCCAATATATCCCATCTGTGGAAAAGGGAAAATGCCAAAGACGAGAACAAAATTTCCTATGATATTAATCACACTGACCAGAAACATGGTCAGAAGAGGTTTTTTTACCTCACCACTGCCACGAAATACCGCACTCGAAATAATAAGCACATAGTTCGGGCCAAGGGCCAGAGCAAATATTTTCAAAAAAACTTCTGATATTTCCCTGATTTCTAATGGAAACCCTGCTATGGAGACTATCTCCCTATAAAAGACAAGACCAAGAAGCATTAACCCTGCTGCAACGAGGAAACTGAAGATTAATGACTGCTGAGTAATTTCTAATACCCGTTTAAAGTTATTTGAACCTGTAGCTCTGGATACCATTGCTAATGTCCCGATGCTGATTGCATTCGCTATAATAATGATAAGAAAATAAAGCTGGCTCACAAACCCAACTGCAGCCTGGACTTCCGGGCTGATAAACCCTGCAACATAAATATCAGTGAACCCGACAAGGAAATTAAGGATCATGATGAGAACCATGGGCCAGGAAAGATGCCATATATTAGCCCAGAGATTTCCCATGGTAAGGTCAACGGATGGTTCTTTTTTATCAGAAATAATTTTAAATGTATCGACCATAATTTTAATTTTATCACAAAGAGAACATTACCTATTTTCTCTTAAACTATAGCTGTTACAATTGATGTGAGATGATTTAAAATAGATAACGTTTTAGAGTATTCGATAGTATATAAAAGACAAAAGAGGTTTCCATGACAAAAGATGCAGTTCTCATGCGATGCAATAATTGTAGAACAGTCAATCAAGTATCGGTTGACAAATTGATGAAAAACCCAAGGTGCGGCAATTGTAAGGCATTCTTAGAAATCCCACAAAAACCGATTGAGGTAACAACAGCGAATTTTGACCAAGAGGTCCTCGAATGGCCGGATGTTGTTCTGGTAGAATTCTGGGCACCGTGGTGCGGTCACTGTCTTATAATGGCTCCCATTCTGGACAAGTTAGCACATGAGAGAGCAGGGTTACTCAAAGTGGTCAAGGTGAATGTTGATAATGAGCCATCGCTGGGAGCACGCTTTAAATTACACGCTACCCCTCTGCTGGTACTTTACCGGAATGGACAGAAGCTTAACGAAATAATAGGCGCCTTACCGAAAACAGAACTGGAGGCATGGATCGATTCATCAACAGGGGGCTAACTTAAAATTAATTTATAAGTTATTATTCCCAGACAGGCAAATTGGTTAAATTTTTTCATTCTTTTTTATCATTTAAATAATCACCGAGGAGTCCTCTGCTGTGTTCGTCCTCGTGACAGTAGACACAGAGATTTTCCCAGTTGGATCCGTCGAGGGGATTATGGAAGCGGTTCCCGTCCTTATGATGCACGGTAAGAAGATGTCTGTCTTTAGTCTCGAACTCCCTTCCGCATTTCGCACAGATGAACCCATGAATCTTCAGGGATCTTTCTCTGTAATCTATTGTAGGTATGCTTTCCTTTTTTAATTCTTTCACAATATCGGAAACAGGTTTATCACTGCTGGTTTTTCTGCGCCGTGGCCTTTCGTATCTTCCGTAACGCTTCTTGCTCATTGCTCACCTCTTTATAATTTAAAACAAAGGCAATCTAAATTCAATTATCCAGAAATAATTTAAGCTATAATAACCTTAAGGTGAAATTCCTTGAAGAAGAAACCTAAGGAACCTTTTATCCCGCCTGAAAGACAGGAGACCATCCGTCATAAAATAATCTCTGTCCTTGAAGGGCAGGCACTCTCTGCAAAGGAGATATCATCTGATGTCATGATCTCTGAAAAAGAGGTGTATGAACATCTTGAGCATATCCAGAAGTCCCTTAATAAAAGAGAACGAAATCTCATTACTACACCTGCTGAATGTAAAAAATGCGGCTTTGTATTCAGAAAAAGAGACAGGCTTAAAAAGCCCGGCAAATGCCCTGTATGCCGAAGTGAATTAATAAGTGAACCGCTGTTTTCAATCAGGAAAAAACAGTTAATCTCTTAAGTTTATACTAAAGCGTTCTCTCAGTTACCTCAGCAAATAATCTCAATTTTGCCATCAACGAGGCAAAACTCGACGGTGTCAAAGATTGTGGACCATCAGAAAAGGCATGTTCAGGATCAGGGTGCACCTCAATCATCAGGCCATCTGCGCCAGCAGCTATAGCAGCAAAGGACATGGGAGCCACATAATGATAGTTTCCCGTCGCATGAGATGGGTCGACCACTACTGGTAAATGGGTTTTCTCCTTCAATACCGGTATTGCAGAAAGGTCAAGAGTATTACGTGTTGCGGTCTCAAAGGTCCGAATGCCACGTTCGCAAAGGATTACTGACTGATTCCCCTCACTCAGTATGTACTCAGCGCTCATCAACAGTTCCTGAATAGTCATAGACATCCCACGTTTTAAGAGAACAGGTTTTTTGAGCTGACCGAGCTTCTTCAAAAGTTCAAAGTTCTGGGAATTCCTCGTTCCAATCTGAAGAATGTCTGCATACTCTGCCACAAGCTCGGCAGTTTCAGGATTGACTACTTCAGTTATCACAGGAAGTCCAGTTGCTTCTCTGGCTTTTGCAAGGAGCTTCAATCCCTCTTCCTTCATACCCTGAAAGGAATATGGAGACGTTCTTGGTTTAAACGCTCCTCCTCGTAATACCTTCGCACCTGCCTTCTTTACCGCAGCTGCCACTTCTATAATCTGTTCCTCGTTTTCTACTGCACACGGCCCTGCCATGACGATGATATCCTTATCACCTATGGCCACATCATCACTGAGTTTTATTGCGCTCAGCTCTTTTTTAATCTCTCTCGATGCCAATTTATAAGGTTTAAGAATAGGAACTACATTTTCCACGCCCTGCATTGACTCGATTGACTGGAGGACCACTTTTCCTCTCTCATCCCCTACTGCACCTATCACGTCTCTTGTGGTACCATGAATGACATGAGGCTTATACCCAAGTTCCTTGATTTTCTTGATCACCTCATCTCTTTCACGCTTTGTTGCACCTGCTTTCATCACGATGATCATTTTGTCTTCTCCTTTCATTTTAACCGAAAACTGATAAAGGCTGGAGAGCTTACCCCAGCCTTTATATTTTTCACGTTAAAAAAAGCCGGGGTTACCCTTCGTCTACCCTCGGCTTTCGGTTGGTTTATAGTGTTAGTTCTGTCTATCCCTCACACTCAACCCTTGCCTCAGTTAGACGGCCTAAAGTAAAAGCCGTACCAAAAGTAAACCCCGTTGATAATATCTACGGGGTAAAAGTGGAAATATGAGAAATAGATGTAATCCATGTATATTTTGTAACAGATTTTACAAATAAATGTCAAACATTCAGACTATCCATCGCCGCCTATCTTCTCACCCCATTTTTCTGCCTTATAAAGAATTTCTGACTCATCAGTAGTCATAAGATTTCCCTCTTTCACCACAATCTTGCCATCAACCATTACCATTTCCACATCTGATGGTCTCATTGAGTACACTATGTGAGAATAAATGTTATACACTGGGGTAAGATGGGGCTTCTTGAAATCCGCCATCACAATGTCCGCTGATTTCCCTTTTTCAAGACTCCCTGTGACTTTTCCAAGACCCAGAACCTCAGCACCCCATCTCGTTGCCATGAGAAAGACTTTTTTCGCATTAAGGACAGTAGGATCATGTACAAGGGCTTTATGAACCTTTGCGGTTGTAGCCATTTCGCTCAGGATATTCAGGTCATTGTTACTCGCAGCACCATCAGTTCCAAAGGTTACCTTTACCCCTGCCATGAGCATCATGACAACAGGAGCAAATCCTGATGCGAGCTTCAGGTTGCTCTCCATGCAATGAGACACACCAACCTTTCTCTTTGCAAGAAGTTCGATCTCATTTCCTTCAACCCATGTACAATGAGCAGCTAACACAGTTTCATCTAAAAATCCGATCTCTTCAAGGAGATCAACAGGCCTTTTATTGTATTTTGCTATTATTTCTTCAACCTCCCATGCGGTCTCAGAAAGATGGATGTGTAAAGGAACTGCAAATTTTTCAGCTACTGCCTTGGATTTTTTCAATGTCCCGGGACTGCAGGTATACATTGCATGAGGTGCAATACATGGGGTAATTAATCTGTCACCTTTCCAACCCTTTATAAAAGATTCTGCATTGGCGAGATACTCGCCTGTCGTATTCGCGGATTTTGTCGGAAAATCTAAAATACCGACACCAAGCACAGCCCTCATCCCCATTCTCTTTGTTGCCTCACCTGCAGCATCTTCATAGAAGTACATATCATTGTATGTGGTAATTCCCCCCTTGAGCATCTCGAGACATGCAAGCTCAACCGCATCAGAGACAAATTCAGGGCTCAACCACTTATTTTCTGCCGGCCATATATGATTTTCAAGCCATTCCTTTAAGGGCAGGTCATCAGCTAACCCTCTGAAATAGACCATTGCTGCATGTGTATGAGTATTAATCAGACCCGGGAATACGACTTTCCCTTTTCCATTAATCGTAGTTTTTGGTGTATATTTTTTGAAGATCTCTTCAGAGTTTCCGACATCGAGGATCTCGGTGCCTTTTATAGCAACTGCACCATTTTTAATAACAGCAAGGCTCTCATCCATTGGAAGGACGTAATCAGCATGGAT
>Ga0224501_10004147_pt1 | contig 11442 bp, 6 predicted proteins | sample SF_Oct11_sed_USG_4_FD_169105 | JGI IMG/M metagenome (GOLD analysis project Ga0224501, IMG submission 169105) | Sediment microbial communities from San Francisco Bay, California, United States - SF_Oct11_sed_USGS_8_1 | ecosystem: Environmental > Aquatic > Marine > Sediment | place: USA...
ATTTCACGCCTGAATCCACCTAATAGAGAAGCTAGTGACAGCATCGCCCTGCCCTCACCCCTCCCCATTATTTAACCCCTGAATCCACCTAATAGAGAAGCTAGTGACAGCATCACCCTTCCCCCCACCCCTCCCCGTTATTTAACCCCTGAATGCCCCTGTAAAAATGGAATCCTTTATTTATTGGTAAATTGTCTGCCCATGGGAGAGATCCCTCCTTTAGTAAACATTGGGCTGAAAATCCTGCTTGGAGAATGGGCTTCGGTTATTACTGGGCTCTGACTCCTAAATATTCGGTTTATGGGAAATGTCAGGGCTTTGTTCTCTTAGTCACCTGCCACATGGCGGGAAGTCAGGTCACTTGAGTGCAAAACATTCCCAGGTAACCTGGCTTTTTAGCATGCAATGGGTGGTAGCAAAGCCTTAATAAATATTTCCTCACCTCATATGCTTGACTTACCACCCGTCACATGACCAAAAGCCAAGTCACTTGGCTATGCAAACAGCATCCTTAAAGAGGAGTTGCTCACCTCTATTTTTCTTGAACTGTTTCCACCCGTAGGCTGAAGCTGCCAGACCAGAGCCAGCGGTTCCCAACCTTGTAAAGCTATATGTCTACCCTTGCACTGCGTTCTTCACACTAAGATCCAATAGTTTTCACCCGCCCTGCTCCAAGAGGTTATTGGGTTATACTCAGAAATGAGCGTGCCATACTACCTCAGTCCATCCAGTTAACTCTGAACTACTAGTTCATTGCAAAAGCGGCAGGGGTTCTATAAGGTCCATCATGCAATTGGAAAAAGGCACTTTGAATTGCATCTGCTCAGTAATTTTGGACATTCTTACGAAAACTCATGGTATGAGTCGGTTTTATGAGCAACCAACTTACTCATATAGTGTTTCTCTCTTGGATATATCGCTATGGTGCAGCATGGGCGGGTCAGTGGCATGCATGCTTTACCTTTATAGGCAGGCCTGTTTGTATTTTACGGCCCGTACTCTTCACTCCTTCATCGCACGAAAGTATAGGACAGAAAGATAATGACAAATCGTGTTCAGAGAAAGGCAACCTGATAGCCAGTAATCTACAGTCTGTAAATGGTTCGTAATCGGCCAGTGACCTGTCAATGGATTGGCAAGTCAGCTCGATATTTGGTAGTGCATCCACGCAGGCAGGCGTACCTAACTTCTTGGATTGGTATATGTCAGAATTGACTCTAAGAGGAAATAAAGAATGCAATAGTCAATCATGACTAGCACAGTGATCCAACTTAAAATGGAAACGTCTGGGAAAAGTTACACCGACTCGAACAAAAATCTGTAACAGTTCCAAATCTGGGGTTTTGGGATTTATGATGGAGAGTTATCCTCCCTTGCTTTTCCATGTAGCTGTTCAGCTTAATACAGCCTTCGAAGTTGTGTACGCTCTCAGCAGATCGTGCTGGGAGGTGCGCCTCCAGATTCAGCCGTTTGAAGAGAACATTTGAAATACAAAATCATTACCCCTGTCTAGTGCATGTTATACTCATCTAAACCCGCACCGTTCCTGGTATTCCCATGATCTCACCAAACACAATCAAAGGATTTCAACCGCTGTCACACGAACAGTCACTTATTACTTTATTAATGGCACCTGAAGCTGTTAATTGGTGATTCACCATTTAAGTGGCCTACTAAGTGACACAAAGACTACTCGCGTCACCAACACTGGTTTACTAATAATGCATTTACAGAATTAAGTGGTCAATATCCTTATAGTGAGATCATTCAATATTTCCATTCATTGGTTCAACAATGCTCAGACAGCTTCACTCTCGAGCCTGATACTATGCCAACATAGGTGTATAACACATGGCTTGGCATTGGTGTGTACAGTAATGCAGTGGCTTACGGTTGTTCTGTTTTATCAACGTCAGTCAGTTACCCTAACCTATTTGTTTACAGATAATTGCTGCCACTCAGCTATGCTCTTCACAAGAGTGGAGAGATGGATACACCCGTGATATGATCTTGACCCTTATCTAATGGCTTGAACCACTAAAGGTATATATCAGGTAACGCTCACCAGGATGTATATATCAAGTAACGGTCACCATGATTGAGAAATGAACTCACAAGTGATTGTAACTCCATGCTGTAGCTGACTGGGCTACCCTCTCCCCTGGGACTGCTAGTTCTAACCGTACTATCCTCTATCCATTACCCCCACTGTTTCACCCCAACCTACTCATACAAAAATACGCTTTGATTTGCTCTCACACATTTATTCGAAAATCCATAATGTGCGTCCGGGGGCCCCCGCGCGATCCTTTGGACCACAAGGGGCCCTTTTCACTTTTCGGGTAACCCTCTTTTTATTTTGCTCTTCTACACGAATACAACGCCAATCATATCATATTGTGCCATAGATACACTCTGTATTGCGCCATCGAAGGATTATCTACGTTAAAATGATCAACACACAGTCACTGTTGTGTGATCAGGGATATAGGCATGCATGTCGCATAACTTCACAAAGCAGGTGTAAAGGTGTATTTTATATATGTATAATATTGCGATCATAGTGATACAATTCTGGGAGTTGGCTTCCCTTAGTTGCGGTAGGCATGTTGGCGTGTAGGCGTGTTGATACGGCGCAATTTATAGAGACCCAACTTCTTTAGGTGATACAAAAATACATGATTTTCCGCCCGACAAATCCCCCAGTGTCGATCAACTTGTCAATTTCGCAGAGACTACATCTTGCTTGTTTTGGACTTGAACTGTTTAATCCTGGGCCATTGTCAACTATCTTAATAATTATAACCATGATTTTTGCAAGCCTATCTTCCCATCGTGTCAACAGGCCTTAACAGAAACAAAGAAAACTATACACGATTAAATCTGAACAAAACTGTGGAGTTGTCCCGATAATTTCATGATAGGGGTGATTATTACTTAATACTCGGTAGAAATATGTATTACATGTATTTACATGTATTTGCATGTATTTACATGAAATTACATGTATTTACATGTATTTATGCATCAAGACCAAAAGTCAGTGAATAGCAAGGGAAAGCTGTTATGGAAAAAGGTCAACAAAACTCCGTCGTGAAAACAATGACCCCTGTTTGGTTCGTAATACGATAATTAACACGCGTTACATTTATAAATCATATAACATCTCAATATATAGGATGTGTTCTCAAATCGGTGAGTTGAGACTCAAATAGCCATGCACTTCTATCTCCTGAATGTGTAATGGTTTGACCGGAGTACCAATCATCTGTAGTTGTACTATCTGCCCAGTCAGAGTATCATAGCAGGGATACTCTTTCTCAACACCGGGGGCCAATATCTCCTCCTGAATGTTACACAGTGTCCCGTCATCTGTGAAACCTTCTTCGACTTTGGCAACCTTGAAGGTCACATTGTAAAACCGGGCATCGGCCTCTTCTATGAAAAAGAAATGAATAGGCTGGTGCGACTGAATCTGACTATAATCTGACCATGACGGCTGACTTTCTGTGATTTATAAGCTAATCAATTCAACAGAATTTGAAAACCTTTAATTTTAACCCGCGTATAAACCTAGCACAAAAAGTAAAAACCCGAGTATAAATCTCACATAAAAAGTAAAAACTCGGGTGTAAACCTAGCATAAAAAGTAAAAACTCGGGTGTAAACCTAGCATGAAAAAATCTGTTACAATTTTCTTGCATGGGTTTTTGACGTAATTTGCTTGGTTGAGTATCCGGTTGAAACTCTATTTATATATACCGATCGTGTTGAGTTTATTATGCCATAAGAAATCTGGTTCAGTATTTTTTTTAAAGTCAGGGGTCAGATACTTGTTTTTCCACCATTTAAAGCTTAGCATGAAGCACCACAAGTGGGCAGTATCGACGCTCCTCCTCACAGCCTTCTTTTGGTTTTCGGCTGGGAATAATGTGAGGAGCTCATTCAGAAGGCACTAATTGCTTCTTATGGTTGCAAGCTCCTGCAGCACTCTCCCAATGAGCTATCCTGCTATATCCGCTTGTCTTACTAAAACTCACCCATGCATTCCTTCCACAGGAAAGAAAAATATAGTAAAGAAATCTGGTCGCCTTACCATGGTATGTGAGAGGCCTGTTCCAGATCTTAATCACGGTAACATCATAAAGTGCGAGTAAATAAATTCGTATCCATGGAGCTGCATCAGTGAATGTGTGTATGAAATTCCCATCTACTAATCCATCAGTGATATACTCGGGTTTGTGAATTTCCGCACTCCAATAAGATGAGGCATTCACGGGTTTTCCTGTAATTAATGCTCAAAGTGTGACCAGTCTAGTCGGTTGGAGAGCAACCTTTTGGGGGAAAGGTTAGCAGTTCACGCGTAACCCTCCATGTGGCAGCCTTTTTAACTCTCAATAATAAGTATACAATCCTAAGCAGTAAATAGTTAATACCAGTTCATATTGAGGATAACAAAGGGGTATCAAAACAATTTGATTTGGGCAATAAGCCCAGACAGAAAAGCAATTACCATTGACTGATTTTATGAACCAGGAGTTACTTCCAGAAGATGATTGGGTGCGTAATGGGTTTAGTAACCTACTGCAATTCATCTAGTGGCTCAGTGGCCTACAAGGATAAGTCAGGGCTGTTTACTCCTGCTCATGGGGGCTCCATTTCTGGTACCTGGTTCTGATTCCCATAGACCTTAATATAAAACAAGGCTTAAGATTCTACTTAGATCAAATGTGTCTTCACTCGCTTCCAGATCAAGAACAAATGGGCCCAATACCAAGGTCAAATGGGAGCCTAGACAATGCCCTGAATGTCCCTTGAAGCGCTGTCGATATCAGGATGTTGACGCAGCAGAATTTGCTGTAATACCTAAAGCGATGTCCGTCCTGAAGGCGGTGGTAATGCCAAGAACTCTAAAGATTTGATCCTCATTCTGGCTGTACAGGGTACGTACTGTACTTCCCAGAATACACTGCTGAGACGCTGTAGCCCAGGTGAATGCCTTACAGATGCTGCCTCGGGAAAGGCATTCTGAAGCGCATTGAAGAAAGGAGTGTTTCTGGATAGGTGAGTCAAGGACATCCACAATACTTCTATCCACTCCGAGTGCTACGTAAAGTTCTACAACACCATGAGGTATACGTTTATAGGCGGGTCTCTCAGGATCTGTAATTATGAGGTATACGCTTATAGGCGGGTCTCTCAGGATCTGTAATTATGAGGTAGCGCAGTAGTAGTTACACATTGCTAGCAGCCTCTTTGGACTTCTTACCTGAGGTGTAAGTAGCTAAGATGGCTTTCCAAACTACCAGGAATCCCACCATTTTCAACATACTGTCATCAGCAGAATCTGTCCCAAGTATCGACTAAACAATCCATTCACTCTTAAATTGATGATTTGATTGCAGCCTAGTCACGCAGCTTTGTGTTGCGTAAGTTTCACCGGGCCACTTACAGAGTCAGTTTATCCGTTTCTAATAAAGTTGAGTTCCTGAAAATCATAATAGTGCTTGATCAGTGGTGTATTGATTTGTTGAGAGTGAATGTAATTGGTGAAATAACACCATCAAGCCACACAAACTGCTTAATGACAATCAACAATAATGATGGTTCATTATTGTTTATCGTGATTCAGCAGTTAGTGTGGCGGGTTTACCTTCGGTGGGATAAGGCCAACTGTAATCACGGGAAACTGCTCGCCATTTCGGTCTGCTTGTTCATTGAGGTGGCATGGGTAGTGCTAACCGTTATCAGTGCAATGCTACTAGCTCTGGCTCGCGCTAGAACACCACCTTTGATGTTCAGCATGGCGAACTGAGAGATCTCGCGCCTCTCAGTTCGGCTGTATAAAGTGGCCATAAGCTGTCGGCAACAAAGGCTCAGTTTAGGAGTTTTTGGAGTTGTACAATCAATGTTTAACCTGCTATGACAATGAGTGAACAACTGACACAACAGCTCAGTCATCCTGCTTATTAGCCGCATGGACAAGAAGAAATAAATATCTAACGCCCGCTACAGAGAATCGAATCTGGAGGTGAATGCCTTGCTGAGTCCATGCCAAACTTCAGCAGACTTTTAGTAGAATCATTTCATCTAGCGGCAATTGAGGACAAGCATATTAAAAATCTGAACCGGGTAGCCAGGTGATCCGCCTGGCTCTTGGGTATGAGGCTCACGGTGGGGTGCCCCACCACCTGCCACATGCTGAAGAGCCAGGCCGATCAACTGGCTACCCGGTTCACACTTTTCACAAAGTTGTTTATCGATTTCATTTAAGCAATATTTGAAATTTGAACATAACAATGGTTAGGAGCTGAAAACATGATGACCATCTCCCTTGAAACCAAAAAGTTAGATGAGTAGTGGTGGCTTATTTAGTAATCCATTCGGTTTCGGACAAAGTAACTCCGGTTTGATTCCAAGTTTGTACGCCATTTTGCCCTTTCGCTCCCATCAGATTTGGAGATCAGCTTTAAATAAAGGAGGTCCAGACATAAACCATCGTGAGAACAAGTTATTTCCTCACTGATGCCATCTACTTACCCTCAATGATGCCATCTACTAACCCTCAATGATGCCATCTACTTACCCTCACTGATGCCATCTGCTAACCCTCAATGATGCCATCTACTTACCCTCAATGATGCCATCTACTTACCCTCAATGATGCCATCTACTTACCCTCACTGATGCCATCTACTTACCCTCAATGATGCCATCTACTTACCCTCAATGATGCCATCTACTTACCCTCAATGATGCCATCTACTTACCCTCACTGATGCCATCTACTTACCCTCAATGATGCCATCTACTAACCCTCACTGATGCCATCTACTTACCCTCAATGATGCCATCTACTTACCCTCAATGATGCCATCTACTTACCCTCAATGATGCCATCTACTTACCCTCACTGATGCCATCTACTTACCCTCACTGATGCCATCTACTTACCCTCAATGATGCCATCTACTTACCCTCAATGATGCCATCTACTTACCCTCAATGATGCCATCTACTTACCCTCACTGATGCCATCTACTTACCCTCACTGATGCCATCTACTTACCTTCAATGATGCCATCTACTAACCCTCACTGATGCCATCTACTTACCCTCACTGATGCCGTCTATTAACCCTCAATGATGCCATCTATTAACCCTCAATGATGCCATTTACTTACCCTCATTGTACAACAGGATAATTTTACCTTAGTTTTTTTTGCATGTATTATATGTACTTATACAATAGTCCGATGTACGTAAGTGTACTTATATTACAGTCCTTTGCATGAACGTGTACTTATATTATAATCCTTTGCATGTACATGCACTTACATTACAGTCCTTTCTATGTACGTGTACTTATATTACAGTCCCATGTATGTGCGTGTACCTATATTATAGTCCTATGTATGTGCGTGTACTTATAATACAGTCCTATGTATGTGCGTGTACCTATATTATAGTCCTATGTATGTGCGTGTACTTATAATACAGTCCTATGTATGTACGCTTACTTATATAATAGTCCTATGTATGTACGTGTACTTATATTATAGTCCTATGTATGTACGCGTACTTATATTATAGACCTATGTATGTGCGTGTACTTATATTATAGACCTATGTATGTACGTGTACTTATATTATAGTCCTATGTATGTACGTGTACTTATATTATAGTCTTATGTATGTACGCGTACTTATATTATAGACCTATGTATGTACATGTACTTATATTATAGTCCTATGTATGTACATGTACTTAGAACAAAATATGAATCACCAGAGCTTACACAACTTTCTGCCCTTAGGCAATAATTATTTGTCTCTTCCCACAAAGAATTGCATTATGTATATTTATTTATAATATGGGTTTACGTTTCGAGGTTTCGCGTTTTTAAAGATGCTCGTAAGTTCAGCCTCACTTTCACTCTCAGTCTCAGAGTCCCGGCTAAATGACCGATTAGGGCTTCCCTGAAAATCAAAACCACCCATTCAATAGGATTTTAACCAATACGATCACAAGTAAGAACAGAAGTATTACCAGCCTAGCTGATTTGTTGGCAGCCTAATTGCTACCCATAGCCGACAAAATTGCCAAGTGGGTGATGGAACTCGGCGGTGTTGCACACTGCCGAAGATAACTAGCTAGGTTTAAACAGTGACTTGTCACTGGTTCAAATGTCATTGGGCGAATGTTTTGCATTTACTTGCCATAGGTCATACCACATTTTTCTATAATATCATCTGAATTCTCGAAGGATATCAGAACTGTTCAAATAAAGTGGAGCTCTTACCATTACTGAATACTTCTAAGGGCTAACTCCAGTTTAGAGCCTTTATAGAGATAGCAAAGATAGACCGGTGGTGAAAGGTTCGTAACCGTGGCAACCTTGGCTCACATTAATTTTATCCTAGCTTCCATCACAGGCCAGTGACATAAAGTGTCACTGCACGGGTTAAGGAAGTAAATAGGATGGCCCAGATAATTGCATCACTGAATTCGAGCTGATGATCTGGAAATCCAGAGAAGTCGTCAGCTGGGGGTTCTCAAGCAAAGCGATAGCTGTTGGCCACAGCAGTCTGGTTTTTAATGGTGGTTGCAGATTGACTATCCCTTGGAAAAAAGCTATAGCCCTCCGCATGAAGCTATAGCCCTTCGCATGAAGCGTCCAGGTGGGAAATAACTCAGCTAAAGACCGCTGTTTTACACCAGCTAATGCTACGACACTGCTAAAAGGGAACGCTTAAACCACGATCAATTAGGATTGAAAGATAGCGACGTAAATTGGCCTTGGGTGGCTAGTGATTTATGTATAAACTTACCAGAAATGCCCGGTTATGGCTGTCATAATGACGATTAGGGCTTAGCGTGGTACCTTCCAGTTGCCTCGAAAGTTGGTTAGCTATCCCTGCAAGATGCTGTGGGCTTGTGCCACTCGGCTGCCTAAAGCTGGCTTCCATAGCTTGGTGTGATGTCATGCAGGTGTTGATGGCTGCCATCTGTGGACTAAGCTGGTTTGATGGCATTATTGAACTCATTAAATGATTTACACTGGGCTGTTGCATTTGTGTGAACGGGTTGACTGGATTTTGGCTAGACTGATTCAGATATTGTAGCAGCCGCGAGTTCACAGAACTGGGTTGCGTGTTCACATTCGCATTTGCAAATCCTGCCCTGGGTGGACCACCTGGTAGCATTGACGAACTACTCATTGGTGGAAACATCTGGTTTTGGAACCTGTTAAACATCTCGGTGAATGCTGGTTGGTTCCTAGTGAGATTTGTGCTGGCTGGAAGAAAGGAGCCAAATGCTTCAGGATTTTGTGTTCGTCCTCCTTTGTTCAAAGACTGACTTCTGGTTGGATTTCGGGCTTGACTCTGATATGCTGTTCGGCCCCCAGCTGAGTAACTACTACCCCTAGTCAGTGATTCAGTTGAAGATTGGCCACCTTGTCTCAGATACAATCCACCTATTCGATCGGCTGACATTTCTCTACCCTGATTTCCACTGTTTCTTTGACCTCTCAACAGGTGGTCATTCATGCTATCCTGACGTCCGTTTCCTGCGTAACCTTGACCTCCAGCCCATGAATAACCTTGACCTTCACCCCCTGAGTAAACTTGAACTCCAGCCCCTGAGGAACCTTGACCTGCAGCCCCTGAGCTACATTGGCCTCGATTTTCTCGGTAAGCTTGACCTCTATTTTCAGTGTAAAGTTGACTACCAATTGCGGAGTAACCTCCACTTATATTTTGTGTATATTCTGCTTCTGGACGGTGATCTGGGTAATTTGAAGATCCATGTTGGTATACTGGGTATCTTACTGGGTATCTTACTGGGTATCTTTGATATGTTGGATAACTACCAGCTTGATAGCTGTTTTCTGGGTTTTGACGAGCTCTGTTTGATGATTGATCTCTCTGCGACATCTTAAACTTTCAACCTGTGAAACATTATTCCGAATGCTGTCATATCTCAGCGGAGAGTTCAGCTGTGCTATTAGGGTAGCTAGTTTAGCTAAGATTTTGTCAGCTTTATCCCGGCGTCTGTAACCCGGTATCTGTAACCCGGTATCTGTAACCCGGCGTCTGTAACCCGGTATCTGTAACCCGGTATCTGTAACCCGGTATCTGTAACCCGGTATCTGTAACCCGGTATCTGTAACCCGGTATCTGTAACCCAGCAACTAAGCTGGAATAGCAACTCATCAATCTTACTGTTATTGAGCTGAAGATGTTATTCACGACTTCCATTGGATCGATTCTTCTTAGTTAGAGGGCATTTTCCCGGGGAGATAGTTAGTTAGAGGGCATTTTCCCGGGGAGATAATTAAAGGGCATTTTCCCGGAGAGATAGTTGTTCATCAGTTATGGTTTCGCACGGAGAATCCCCAAAGGGTCGGTGTCAATGCTATACTCCATGAAGAGGGTGAATTTTTGTATTCCAGTTAGGAATAATGTGAGGCCATGAGTGAACAAGGCCCAAACCTAGGCCTGTTGTTAGTCCAATCCTAGCTAGCGTGTTACTGCTAGGCTATGCTGCTATCCCGCTCTCCCAGCACATACCTGTTAGAATCTTATGCCAAAGAGATCACAATGTTCCCTTTAGGTAGGACCAGCCTAAATGATTCGCAACATGTGCTGACATCATGAGTTCATGATAAAACAGACAGAGACAGGAATGAAGAAACCAATTGGAGAAATGCTAGGAAAGATTCAATGTGAAGATTATGAACCAGTGATATATGCTTGGCAAGGTTTGAGTGTGTTACTGGCGTGATCCAATGCACTGATAACCCGATAGGATGTGATGGAGGGTAATTTTGGCAGACTCGATTTCAATATAAGTTATGGGAAATATCACCAACATTGTAGGACTCAATCACAAATAATAAATCATGCGGAAAGCATGGACCTGTATAGATCAGCGACGAGTTCTATGCTTTCTGTTAATGGAGATATCTGAGACTGATGTGAGTCTGGACACCAAGCGGCAGGCTGAAATGCGCAACATGTAGTTATACAAATTTTACTGAAAAATCAATAAGGCTTCAGGGTTGCCATCACTTTGCCACCAGGAACCTTGATGGCCCCTTAGAACCACGGTATTTCACATTACAACTTTAAAAATGTAAGTTACAGCTCTGTCCTATAGCTATAATACCGATAATCTGATCCTCTAGGGTAGATTGGGACCTACGAACACTTCTACCAGCTCTCCAGTTTTGCAGTCCTGTGAACAGCATTGGACCAAAAGAAAGACATAATAATTATACACACACCTTCGCGAACGCACGTGCGCGCCCGCGCGCGCACACACACTGGCCTACCAATCACAAATATTATCTAGTTTTACCTTGCTATCACAGATTTACATACCCAGTCAGTCATTTATGGAAGCCAGACACCCTCAAAGGGTTTGCTCCTATTCCA
>Ga0224501_10004148_pt1 | contig 11441 bp, 12 predicted proteins | sample SF_Oct11_sed_USG_4_FD_169105 | JGI IMG/M metagenome (GOLD analysis project Ga0224501, IMG submission 169105) | Sediment microbial communities from San Francisco Bay, California, United States - SF_Oct11_sed_USGS_8_1 | ecosystem: Environmental > Aquatic > Marine > Sediment | place: USA...
CACCGCTCTGACATGGAGGCGAAGATCGCTTCTCTTGAAGGCTCCATCGAGACTGCGTTCACTGCAGAAGAGTTGTACAGGCTCGAAGACACAGAGATGGACGCAGCCGCTATGAGCTACACGGCGGAAGACTCGCTGTGCAGGACTGGCAAGAGTATCCGCAAGCATACACGGTCGGACGGTCTTAGTTGGTACAGGAGGCTGCTCAAGAAGTGGGCGACGTAATGGAAGGCGCTGACCGTAGGCGAATGAGTTCCAGTGCCCTCGACCACAGCTTCGAGGACGAGGCGTACCCCCATGCACCGATCGAGCTCAGGATCCTCCTGGCTCAGAGAAGAGGCACCATAAGAAAGTTCCTAGAATCTGGTCTGGGGACCTCCAATTCGGGAACTGAAAGTGGTACCACCCGGGACCACGACGGAGTTTCAAGCGAGCTACGGTAGGAGGACACTTTGCAGAAGACGGCGACCAAGGTACTGAGAGCGCGGGCTTACGTCCGTGTGTCGCACGTTGGCAAAGGAAGGGAGGCGTCTCTTCTGAGCGACTCGATGCAGATGGATGAGGCGAGAAGGTACGCAGGCTACATGGGCTTCTCGTTCGACGAAGAGTCGTCGCGCACCAACAAGGACCTCGATGTCAGCGGCTTCCGTAAAGCCTGGCGGCAGCGTCCCGGATTGATGGCTCACTACCGGGCGGCTGAGCGTGGAGAGTTCGACGTACTGGTCTTCTACAAGATCTCTAGGCTTGCCCGTAACGTCAAAGAAGCCCTTGACATGATAGAGGCTTTCGAGAAGCTTGGGGTTTCGTTCCACTTTGTGGTCGAAAAGATAGACAGTACGTCCGGTCACGGACGGTTCGTCAGGAACGTCCTGCTCTCAGCGGCCGAGATGCAGAGCGAGGACACCAGCGACTTTCTCAAAGCAGCCTGTGAGAGAAGGGCCAGGGAAGGGAAGCTACAAGGAGGCTCACTGCCTTGTTGGATACAGCGCAGAGACAACGGTGACCTAGAGGAGAACCCTGTGATGGTCAGGGCGATGAGACGGATGGTCGAGCTTAGAATGCAGGGGAACGGCTACGTCAAGATTGCCCAACGCCTGAACGCCGAAGGCCATAGGACGGTTAAAGGGAAGTTCTGGACGGACGGGATGACGTACAAGTACCTCCAGCCGACCTACGTACAGACGATGCTCGGCACCGGCTTCTTCAGGCGGAACTCCCCCCACCCTATTGAGATACCCGAAGCCTTTCCACCGATCTTGTCTCATGAGGAAGTTGACAGTCTGTTAACCGTACAGAGGCTTTACAGCGAGGACTACGGAAGGAAGCCTGTCGGTGAGCTCGACTGGATGGTCAACAAACGGCGCAAGAAGGGCAGGTACAGTGCCAGTTCGATCCACCTTCTCAGCTCTCTTGTGTTCTGTCCGTACTGCGGAGCGAGGATGGTAGCTTCTTCACGGTCTGACACAGAGAACCGATCAAGCCCATTCAAGTATGGATGTCCAAGGTATCTGACCAGGCCAGACGTTCACAGACGTTACTTGAGCAGTATCTCTGCCACGGGACTTGAGGACGCAGTATTACGTGTCGTACGGGGTGTTCTAACGATGCCGCCGAAAGAAATGGCACAGCCTGTAGAAACACAACAACCAGAGTCTGGTATCGAAAGACTTCAGGCGAAGATAGACAAACTGGTGAAGCTGCATCTTGACGGAAGACTTGAGGACGTAGATTTTACGAGGCAGTACGCAGAGTTAGTTGCCGAGAAAGAAAGAGTGCTCTCCAGTGCTCTTAATGAAGATGTTGTTCGACACAGGGTTGCTGCTGAGCTGAGTGCAAAGAGCGAGTTGACGCGTGAAGAGCTACGACAGCTCGTTCTGCTCGTGGTCGAACGGGTCGAAGCGCCTGTTGTAATAGAAGGGGAGACGATCCGTCCAGGTAACGCCAACCTGAGACGGTTCGCCAAAGTAGTGCTTTCATTTTCATGCCAGCTGGATAGACGCGAGTACCTGTCGCCAGTACATACAGCGAAGTACACCGGCGAACGCAGTTACCAGTCGGTACAGAGTTCACTGTAAGCCGCTCTTACTAATCAAAGAGGACTTCTGGCCCTTACTGTGTTATGTGCCCTCGATAGGTGGCGGAGCCGCATGGTTGACGGTTGCCTGGTAGTCGTTTGTGTGTGTATACCAGCGACCGTCGTTCTTAGCCACGTTGTACTGCTGGTCGTTTAGTTCGTCATAGACGTAGACAGTCTCTTGAGTTGACTTGTCTATCCATCGCAGGTACCAGCGTTCTGTAGTTCTGACAGTGTACGAAGTTCGTGATCCATCGGTAGGTTCGACAGAGTTGAATGACAGAATTTTGCGATAACTGTCGGGATGTAACACCCAGCCACGGATCGCGTGTCTTTTCAGTAGTCTTTCAATCTTGAAATAAGCGGGTCCGTCGATGACGAAGTTAGTCTTAAGCGAGGCTAACTCAACGTTTGGTAGGGCTCGGTAAGCTTCTACCTCTGCAGAGCCTCCGTTCTCTACCGCCATCTCGACTACGGCTCGTTCAGAGGAAGCATTATCGCCGTCAGAGGAGCCCCAACCGAATAGGAACTGTCCGATTGTAACCAGAACTACGGTACCCATGACTGCAGCCCCAGGCCATATCTTATGGCGAACAGATTCCTTGATCTGTGGGAAGTATGCCGCGGTCGCCATGATCGCGCCTAGGAGGAACGCAGCCACAAATCCTGCTATGCGCCCGGGGCCTTGACCAAAGATCGCTATTGCCGTACAAAGCAACGTGAGGGCTCCTTGTATAAGGAACCACTTTCTTTCTAGAATTAACTTCTCATGTTCAATTGTCTGAGTACTCATTAGTTCACCTCATTGAACTTGCTAAAAAGATCTGATGAGACTCAGATCTGCGCAGCCAGCTCTACGATGTAGAGTCAGGCCCAGTCGGGCCTGACTGGTCGGTGCAGCGTAACAGGTGAAGAGGACGCGATCGCTGTGTCGCGCTTCTCTGGAATTAGATTGTCTCGCGTACTAAGCCCTCAGGGATTACAGTCCCGATACTTGAGAGCACAGTACATTTACAGTAACGCAACTGCAGAGCAACGAACCTCGAAGAATCCAGATATTATCTGGAATCTAGTAAAAACACCTGTTTTGCTCCAATTGCTAGATTCTGTGCGTATACTTGACCTCCCAGCGATAGTCTGGGATGATTGAACAGAGTTCTCATTCCCTCTGGAATGAAGATTTGTCTCAAGCGTCAGCGGGCAGGGTTACAGACCTGTCCGCTTTTTCCTGATCGGAGTACGCACGAGTGGATGTGCGACATAGAGGCACGCACCGACTTGCCACTCAGGTTGATTGTGAAATGTTAGTACTGTACACCCAGGAACTACCTAACAGAAATGGGGGAGGATATACGAGTTCTCTATTGACAGGTTGCCCTAATCTTGATGAACGACGATCAGGGATAGGGCTAGATCGTATTCATCGAAGTAGCGTACGTCCTCATGTACCGAATAGTAGTAGTGATCTTTCAAGTGGGGAAACCAGGCTTTTGCGTCGACCAAGCCAGATGAGTCACCGTCAACAGCAGCTGCCCAAGCTCTGGTTTCGGAGTCAAGCTCTGAGCCTTTGGCTATGTGAAACTCGAAGTCTGGCAGCTTCTTTTGGTTGCGTTTTGACCAACACACGCTTTCCCCGTCGCTAAGAACTACTATGGCTGGTTCGTCCGTCTCCTCGACCATACGCAAGGCCGTTGCTTGAAGCGAAGTGCCGAACTTGTTCGCCAGGTGATCAGTCAGGGCAAGCCCAAAGGTTCCTTTCTTACACAGCGGTCGAAACATCGGCGTCGGCATGAGTAGCTCAGCGGAGTAAGCGTTCGCTTCGATTTCCATCGAGTTTCCCCGGTAGCGATGAATCTGATCTACGGTGCATACCCAATACTGGTTGCCGTGGGGATGGAGCTCCCAGTGCCCCAGTTCATGTGCGATCGAAAACCGACCGCGCGGTGTATCGCTTTCCCCGCGTCTAATCCGGATGAGGCCAGTTTTTCCTTTTCGAATAAGCTGGGCTTCGGAGCTTTTAAGATCTGACTCGCGGATGTCAATTCCAAGATCCCAGGCGATACTTTCTAGATCAATGTCCTCGGGATCAGTAATGCCATAGCGATCGAGTAGCTTTAGAGCTGTTCGTTTCGCCCAGTCAGTGTCAGCCTGCGTGCCCATTCTCTTCGGATCGTGCATCTAGTTCTCTGAGTGCTTCTAGAAGCCCGTCAATATCTTCTTCATCCTCGGTGTCTTCATAGTTACGGTTGAACACCTTAGCCGCTTGGCCATCAAGATGTCCCAGTCGTTGCTGAATCTCAGTACGCTTTTCATCTAACGTCATGCTCGCAAGATCGAGTGCGTGGCTTACCTGTTGAACGAACGCTTTCCGCGATTCTCTGGCTGCTATCAACCTGGCCCTCTTCTTGGATGTTTCGATCTCCTGAGTTAGCTTGTCGTCGAACTCGGCAAAGTTCAAACCTGCATTCTCAAGGTACTCATCGAGCTCGTCTTCGTCCATGGATAGCGGATCGTTTACGAAGTCCAAGAAGTGGTGCATAGCCTCCTCGCAAGTTGTGCGTCGATCGTTCATGTGATCTTCAGGCATGTTCGTAGGCCTCTCTTCGTTCTTGGAGGTATGCACGAGTTTTGCGTTTTAGTCGCTTGTTCGCAGCATAGATTTCTTCCGTCTCTAGTTTAAGCACTACAGCGACCTCATCCGGCTTGTATCCTTTCTCATAAAGATCCAACAGCTTCACGCAGACCTCATCATCACCCAGCTCGATCACCAATCCGCAGAAAAACTCTTCTGCCTCTATTTTTTCTTGAGCTGAGTCTTCTTCTGAACTCACATGCTGCGCCGAAGGTGTATCCAGTGAACTTGCATTTAGCTTGTTCCTAGAGTGTCTATTACGACTATCGACGACACTTGACACCGAAGAAAATAGGAAGTCCTTAGGATCAGGATTGACCTCCGGGTTCCAGCACCGATCACCAGCAAACGCTTTGACGACGGCCTCCTGTACGATGTCTTGTGCCAGCTCTTTCATGTCTCCTTCACCAGGCCAAGCACGCTTAGTCACTAAGCTATAGGCATATGCCAATAGCTTTTTTCTGACCTCCTGGGTAAGTGCTGCGCCCAACTGGTCTGCCAAGTCGTGCTTCACTGCTTTCTGTGAGGCCCCTCAGAACCTGATAGCTAACTATTTGTACTTTTTTGCCAGCGCATGGCAAAACTGCACGACGCGTTAGCTATCAGATTATAACCGCGTAAGTGCGGCATCAGGAAATGACTATGGCAAAACGCAAACCGACTACAGGACTGAAACCTGGCTCGACGGCACCAGTCTCAGGCCAATATGAGATCATCGGCCCTCGGGGCGGACATACGGGCCGCGAGCGCACCTCAACGAGAGGTGAACCGCTACCGCCGACTCCAAACCCAGGCGAAACTTACGACCTTGTCGATCCGACCAAGAACAGATCGGGGAGACCCTGACAAACGAGGCGGGCTTCCGCCTCAAAAAACACTATGACTATAGAAGGTGCAATCATCCAAGAACAAGGTGTACGGTTTGCGATCGTGATCGTCAAGCGGCACGTTGTCCAAAACAGGATCGAAGCCAATCGGACGATTCGTTCATTAACTCCTCACTTCGGTGTGCCAGTTGTTCTAATGGCTCAAGATCATCGCGGGACGCCGACGTACTTTGGACGGCCTGACATAGTCCGGTTTCTCGCAAACACGCCGATGGAGGCCATTCCCTGGAGAAGATTCTCATTGAGCTGACGATACACATCGTGCAAGAGCAGCTTCGCCATTTTCTTATCAGTCGAACCAAGATGATTGAGAGAGCAAGGTCAACACTATGCCATTTACAAAACAAGAACCTAGACCATACACGAAAGCAAACATTGAGGCTTTGAAATCGAATCAAATGGGAGTTTACGGACTCTTTAAATAGGGATAGTGGATATACGTAGGGAGAGGAGATATCCGACAAAGGATGCTCGACCACTTTAATGGCGACAATCCTTGTTTTTTGAAGCAACGGCCTACGCATTGGGTAGCTGAAGTGACGAGCAACCTAGTTGATCGCGAGAAAGCGCTGATTCAGGAGCTTTCCCCAGTGTGCAATAAACGTGTTGGCTGACTTGACTCTAACTGACGGTGGTTGTGATAGGCTTGTTAGAAGCAGTGCCGCAGTCGTAGGATTCTTGCTACCGGATGGATGAACTTCTAAGAACTGTCACCGACCGTGCAGAGTCAAGCTGAGCCTACGAACAAGATAGCTCATTTAGCTTCACAGCGGTAGTTTTATATACCTGTCGTTGAGACGCCAGATAGGTAAACACACCGCTATGCGATACTAGCCAATCACACGTTGGAAACCCTTAGCCCGGATAGTTATTCGCCTGGCTCTCCGACTTGCACTGACTCAATGTTCAGATTCTTCGGGGTGTAATTGATGGCTGGACAATTCAGCCTTTCTTTGACGCTTGGATGAACCCAAGCACCATCGGGAACATTTCTTGTCCACACCCAGTTTGACAGCCATTTCCAGCTGAACCTCTTTTTTCTATGGTTCCACGACTTCATCGGTATGAGTGAAAGGAGTGAAAAGGCTATAACCACCAGCTTGTTCGAATTGTCCTTCCCACAGGAATCAGGTGTTATCTCGAACATCTTGGACACCTTGTCTTGGTCTAACCGTAGCCCTTCAACCAGTGCGCCATCGATTACCCATCGGAAAGGGATCATGCTTAGGTTCAGTGCTTCTGCACTTCCTCCGCCTCCAATGTCTCTATGTACACCAGAGAACCAGCACTCATAATGTCCTGGTTGATCCAACGCTATCTTATTTGGAGGGAACATGTTTCGCCTCTCGTCTATAGCAACTGCATGCCTCACATGACTTACAGCAGACAGTTTGTAGGTCTGCGGATACACCTTGACCTTTATGAAGCCCACAGAACTTACGGTGTCCCATGCCCCCAGATACGCTACATCAGCACTTCTACCGAAAGCGCTCTTCATCCTCCCGATGCCTGCCCACATTTCGTCAGCGTCATCACTGTCGCCTAGATCGTGGAACGTCTGCCAGACGTAAGGAATAATGTTCTCCTGTTCAGGATGAAGTATCCCAAACAGCTTGATAGCACCAGCCAGCATCCTGACGGTATAGGCGCCCCGACTGAAGCCAAACAGGAATATCCGGTCGCCGGCTTCATAGTTATTCACTAAAAACCGGTAAGCCTCTTTGAACGATCGATGTATTGATGTGGCTACTGCTAGATCGAGCTTCTGGAGAAACTTTTCCCACGTCTTAGTCACAGGGCTAGAGTCCCTGAGAGTACCTATGCCACCATCGTAGTAACAGAGCTGTGCAGACGATCTCTCAAGTGACTTGAACAGTCGGAACACATGTGTCGGGCGTTCAGCCGCAAAGTCGGAGGTTCCGTCTATACATATAACTATATTCTTGGGCATCTTCTCTCTTCGTCCTGTAGGGATGATATGCCCAATCGCTCCCAGAACACTTTGCATCGAACAGAATATTAAGCTGTTTCATGGGGAATTAATATCTAGCAGGGTATTAACACATCGAGGGTTACAGTGTTTATTGCTTCAATATTCCTGTTCGCTACAGGGCAGACAAGAGTAGTTTCAGGCACACTTCCGGATTCACCCAACCTAGCAATGGGTGCGCCTGCGTATGGGCAGGTCGACCGGACTTTGTTACGGTACAGCGCGTATTTCGTGATGCATGACGATGAAAGGAAGATCCCTGTATGGGTCTCATATGAACTGACCCAAGAGCATGCCTCAGGTGAACTGGGCCGATACTCGGGGTCATTTATGACGGAGACCGATCTTAAGCCGGGCAAGCGTGCATCAGACGCAGACTACAGAGGCAATATGCAGCCCTACGGCCTTCAGAGAGGTCACATGGCTCCTGACGCAGACTTTAGATGGAACGAGCAAGTGCAAAAAGAGACGTACTTCCTGAGCAACGTCGTACCGCAGAACGGCTCGATGAACGGTGGTCAGTGGGGAAAGCTTGAACAGGCAGTGAGAGACGCTGCGAAGAGGGGCAACCACAAGGTGTTTGTCATAACAGGCAGTGCGTCTGACCATCCACTGCCTCTATGGGCTTCTAAGCTATCTTCGATAGGATCGGGCGTGACAGTCCCCAGCCACCTGTTCAAGATCATTGTCCGCCAGACCGAAGCGGGGTATCGAGCTTCTGCATATTGGTGCGAAAACGTCGATCCAAGCAGATTTAGTCCAGCTAGAACATACAAAGACTGGTTGACGACCGTAGACGACATAGAGGGAAAGACCAACCTCAATTTCTGCAACGCTTTGCCTGTTGAAGTACAGAACTTATTTGAGGGGCAGAGGGTAGATATCGGGCAGCTATAGCTTTTGAGAATGGAGCATATTCTTGTTGGCGATGTAAGGTATCGACAAGTGCTTTTTCAGCGGAACACATCGATTGGAATGCTAGTGCACGTATCGAAATGTGCTTGCTAATGTAGCCTGGATGCAGCCATGCAACGTTCGCGAGCAATCGAACAATATTTTGGATTCAGATCGATGCCGAGAGCGTTCCTGCCATGTTTGAGTGCGACTACGAGTGTAGTGCCTGTGCCTGCAAAGGGATCCAGTACAGTTCCCCCTTTTGGACATCCTGCAAGGATGCACGGTTCGATAAGTTTCTCTGGAAACGTAGCGTTGTGGCAACCTCGATAGCCTGTCGACGCGACAGTCCATACCGTACGTTTGTTCCGGCCTAAAATGTTCCGGAGTCCTCCTCTATGGCGTACAGGTCTTTTTCTAGGAGCGCTGCGAAGACGATCCCTTCTCCATATCTGACTCTTGAATCTCGTCTTACATGACACGTAAGGCTCCCTCAGAGAGTCAGAATCGTAGAAATATCTGACGGACTTGCTCATTAGGAAAATGTACTCGTGCGATCTAGTAGGTCTATCCCTGGCTGACTCAGGTACTGGATTGGGCTTGTGCCATACGATGTCAGACCTTAGAAACCAGCCGTCTGCTTGAAGTGCAAGTGCGACCCGCCACGGAACACCAGCGAGGTCTTTTTGCTTCAAAGCTCCACCATGTTGCAGTCTGTAGTTCTTTGAAGAGTAAGTGTCACCGAGATTTAGCCAGAGTGTTCCTGCGTCCATCAGGATTCTGTTCACCTCTCTTAAAACACCAGCTAGCCTATCGATGTACTCGTCTAGAGACGGTTCAAGACCAAACTGACCTTCGACACCGTAGTCACGCTGGTTCCAATATGGTGGAGATGTAATGCAGCAGTTGACGCTTTTAGACGGTATCTGCTTAAGCTCTTTAAGAGCACTGCCGTGTAACACGCGGAATCTGTTCGTTGGCATTCTCAGATACAACGCTAAGCAGTCTAGTTGATCAAGCAGTGTTTGGCACATCGAACATGTCGCTCAGTAGACGGTTCCGGCATGGAAAACTTCTCGTATTCTCATTAGGCTTAAGAGACTTTTCACGACGAGCAGTGTTATAGTGGCTTCGTAAGCGCAGTTTTTCTCTAGCGATAGGGGCCTCACCGCCCAAGGATTTGCTCTCCCCTTGCCTTGGTTCCGGTGACGGCCCTATCGCACTTAACAGGTAGCGCGTTTCTCTCAGTCTTCGTTTCTTGCGCACGGCCGCACCATCACCGACAGTGTCTCTGAAGGGAGGGCTTTGCTTCCTCCCTTTGCTCCTTGGAGGAACCACATGCAGAAGAACACGCTGCCAGCAAGAGCGAGACATGTCTCGCATCTCTTCGTCAACGAAACCCGCACCCAGTACCAGCAAGACGAACTTAGAAGGTCTGCTCCTTTCGACATCGAGCCTGGCTTCTACAAGCCGGCACAGCTCTGGCTCTATGGGAACGTCAGACTGCTCAGGTCGAAGACTGCCTGTGTCATCGAAGCACTAGGTGCGACCGGCTTCTCAGACGACAAGCTCAAGCAGATAGAGTCAGAGGCCGAAAAGCTCGTGCTCGAAGGCAACACCCTCGTCTGCGGCATCCATAACGACGCCCATAGACGGGCTGCTGTCGTCCCGCTCAGATGGGGCTCGCCCCGGATACTGGTCGTCTCAGGCGGTTTCAAGCACCATCTTGGCGAAGACCTCGATGAAGAGCCGTTCAGAGCGGCAAGGCTCTGGCGGTACAAGTGGGACAAACAAACCGACCTCATCGTCTCAACGAGGGCTCCTGGCAAGAGACCGACTTTCGCCAGTCACAACCCTACTGTGGACAGACTCATCGAGCGGCTCGTAGAGAGCACTTCGAGAGCAGACTGCACCCACCTCGACCCCTTCGGCCTTGCAAAGTGCAAGGGCTGAAGCTGACCAAACCCCTCTGCCCAAGAGGGGTTTCTCGCGAATTGTTCTTGGCTGCATGCAGGCGTTCGCACTTCGCGGATATATTAACAGTCAAGGAAGATGTCCGGAGAAGCTTATAGTTTGGAGAGGGTGGACAGTCTTGAAGACGCTCTCACCGTCGTGAGGGTCAGGAACACTTGTAGGCAGTTCATGACGCGAGACCAGAGGGAGATATCGCCACAAGGCCAGGAAGAGTGGTGGTCGTCACTCGACCACGGAGAGTACAGGCTGTACCTGCTGAACAGCAGCGACGGGCCCATAGGCTTTGGCCTGCTCAAGACTGTGGACAAGGTCTGGCTGACTGGCGGGCTGCTGCCAGAGCACAGAGGCATGGGGCTCGGAGCAGAGCTTTTCAAAACGCTTTGCCAAGAAGCGTCAGAAATGTCGTACCATGAAGCCTGGCTCGACGTGTTCGCGTCGAACGTCCCGGCTGTGCGCACCTATGAGAAGCTCGGTTTTGTGAGGCAGTCGGAAGAGGGCGGAGTCATCGTGATGAAGAAGGAACTGGAGAAGGGCATTGGACAGTGATCTGAAGATACTTGTACTCATGTGCTGCTACGAGCGGCCCAACATGGCGACGGTCGCGCTCCACAGCGTGCTAGCGCAGACCTACGGCAACTGGCACCTCGCCGTCGTAGACGACGGTACCGAGAAGCCTCTAAGAGGTGAAGTCGAAAGGGTCATGGCCCCGGTCATGGACAAGGTCACGGTCTACGAGACCGGCGACACCCAGGAGCAGAAGGGCGCTCAGGGCGGAAGCCGTTTCGGGTCTTTCTGGAACAGGGCTATCGAGGAGCACCCCGCCGACGTCGCGGTCATGCTCTGCGACGACGACGCCCTGCTTCCGGACTATCTAGAGAAGCTCGGAAGATGGTTCCGGGAGAACCCTGAAGAGCGGTGGTGCTACTCCCACGTGAGGGTCTTCGACCCGTTCGAGCTTGAACACCTCGACGACGTAGAGGCAGCTCCCCA
>Ga0224501_10004149_pt1 | contig 11439 bp, 8 predicted proteins | sample SF_Oct11_sed_USG_4_FD_169105 | JGI IMG/M metagenome (GOLD analysis project Ga0224501, IMG submission 169105) | Sediment microbial communities from San Francisco Bay, California, United States - SF_Oct11_sed_USGS_8_1 | ecosystem: Environmental > Aquatic > Marine > Sediment | place: USA...
CGTGCGCACGCTGGCCTTCATGGGGTACTACGGCCGCGCCGCCGCACGTGCGAAGATCGGCTACCGCGCGTCTTCCCGAGGATGGGGAGCGCGACAGGGGAGCGCCGGAGCGTGGCCCGCCCGCGAGGGTGCCGCCGGCCCGGAGAGCGTGGTGCTCGTCGCGTCCGAAGTTGCCGGAGACGGCCATGCGTGACGTGCGGGTCGACGTGGTGGTGGTGGGGTCGGGCGCCGGGGGCGGAACCGTGGCGCAGGCACTGGCCCCGTTGGTGGCGGCGGGGATGCGTGTGCTCGTGCTGGAGCGGGGACCGCGCTTCGCCGATACCGACTTCGACGGCGCAGAGACGGCGATGGCGTCCATGCTCTATGCCGACGGCGGGGGGTTCCTCACCGCCGACGGGACCACGACGCTGGCCTTCGGCCGGGCGTACGGGGGCTCCACGGTGGTGTACACCGGGACCTCCCTCCCCGCGCCCGAGCGGGTCATCGCCGACTGGGCCGTTCCCGGACTGGGGCACGGGGACCTCCTCGCCCGCACCCGCCGGTACGTCGCCGAGAACAACGTGCACCTCCTCCCCGACGAGGAGATCAACGAGAACAACCGGCTCTTCGTGGAGGGGTGCCGGAGCGCGGGATACCAGGCCCACCAGTTTCCGGTGAACCTGCGTGGATGCCGTGGGTCCAGCCTCTGCAACCTGGGGTGTCCCAACGGAGCGAAGCAGGGAACGCACAAGGTGCAGCTCCCCCGGGCGGAGTCGGGCGGCGTGGAGGTGGTGACCCGGGCCGAGGTCATCGGGATCGAGGAGCGAGCCGTGCGCGTGATGGTGGGCGCCGCCTCCCCGGGAGAGAGGGGAGCGCCCTCCGAATGGGAGCCCGGTGGATACCGGATCCGGGCGGAGATGGTGGTCCTGGCGGCCGGGACCATGGGCTCGCCGGGCCTCCTCCTCCACTCGGGATTCGGCGCCGCGCTCCCCCGGTTGGGCCACGGGTTCACCTGCCACCCCGCCTTCATTCTCGTGGGGGAGCACGAACGCGAGATCACCAACGACGTGGGCCACCCCAAGAGCTTCTACGTGGACCGGGCGGAGGAGGAAGGGTTCGTCCTGGAGACGTGCATGTACTTCCCCTTCGTCACCGCCAAGAACCTCACGGGGATGGGTCCGGAGCACGCGGCGTTCATGGAGGCGTTCCCCCGGCTCCAGATGATCCTGGTGCTGGCGTGCGACAAGGCCACTCCTCAGAACCGCGTCACCGTGGACCGCGCCGGGAAGACGGTGGTCTACTACCGGTACACGGCGGACACCGTGGAGAAGATGGTGGCCGCCACCCGCGCCTCGGCGAAGATCTTCTTCGCGGCGGGGGCCCGCAGGGTGCACGCGCCTCCCGCCCATCCCACGCTCCTCGACCGGGATGTCCTGGCGGCCGCGCCCGGGGGGCTCGAAGCGGAACTCACGCGGCGCATCCAGGCACGCCATTTCCAGCCCGGCCGGATCTCGGTGTCCGCCGCCCATCTCATGGGGGGATGCGGAATGGGGCGCGACGCCTCCGACTCCGTCACCGACGGGTGGGGGAGGGTGCATGGGCACCGGTGGCTCCGCGTGGCCGACGGCTCCCTCTTCCCCGACTCCATCGAGATCAACCCGTACCTCACCATCATGGCGCTGGCCGACCGGGTGGCCGAGGGCATTCGCGAGGACATGGCATGAAGCCCACCGGCGGCAGGATCGTGGTGGCGGCGCTGGAGGACGAGGGAATCCGGCACACCTTCGGGATCCCCGGCACGCACAACATCGAGCTGTACGACGCCCTCGGCGAGTCGGAATCCGTTCAAGCCGTCCTCGTCACCGACGAGCAGAGCGCGTCGTTCATGGCCGACGGAGCCTGGAGGGCTTCGGGGAGGATGGCGTGCGTGAACGTCGTTCCCGGCGCCGGGCTCACCCACGCCCTGTCGGGGATCGCCGAGGCCTTCATGGACCACGTTCCCCTGCTCGTCCTGGGATGCGGGATCCGGCGGGACTCGGGGAAGGCGTTCCAACTCCACGACGTGGACCAGCAGGCGCTGGCGGCGCCGGTGGTGAAGGGGACGTTCCTCCCGCGCACGGGCGAGGAACTCTACGCCACCATCCGCGAAGCGTGCGCCCTCGCGCGCCGGGCCCCGGCGGGGCCGGTGTTCGTGGAGGTGCCGGCCGACCTCTACCTCTTCACCCACGACGTGGACGTCGACACGGAACGGGAGCGGTGGGGAGCGTCGGGGGGAGCCGGGAGCCTGTCCGCGCCGGAGGGCGGAGCCGTGGACGCGGACGTGGTGCGGCGGGTCGCCGACATCCTCCTCTCTTCGCGCCGGACCCTTCTCTACGTGGGTGCGGGGGCGGCCCACGCGGCGGACGAGGTGGCGGCCGTGGCCGAGCACCTCCAGGCGCCGGTCTCCACGACGTTCCAGGGGAAGGGCGTCTTCCCCGAGAGCCATCCCCTCTTCCTCTGGCCCGGGTTCGGAGCGGCGGCGCCTCCCTTCGTGCGGAAGGTGGCCGAGGCGTGCGACGTCACCCTGGCGGTGGGGTGCCGGTTCGCCGAAGTCGGCACGGGCAGCTACGGCCTCTCCCCCCGCGGAAGGCTCCTCCACGTGGACGTCGATCCCGACGTGCTGGGGCGGAACTTCCCGGCGGAGGTCGCGGTGGCCGCGGACGCCCGAGCGTTCCTGCGGGCGCTCCTGGCGGAGTTGCGCTCCCGGGGAGACGGCCGCCCCCCGGACCCGGGGATGCGCGCGGAAATCACCGCCGGACACGCCGCCGTGTGGGAGGAATGGGAGAGCCACGTCGGGGGCGAGCGCGTCACGCCGGCGCACCTCATCCGCACGGCCCAGGAGGTCTTCGGGCCGGACGCGGTCTACACCACCGACAGCGGGAACGGGACCTTCCTGGCCATGGAATGCCTCCGCCTGGAGCGCCCGGGCCGGTATCTCGCCCCCGTCGACTACTCGTGCATGGGGTACTCGGTGCCCGCCGCCCTGGGGGCGGGGCTCGCCCTTCAGGACACCCCTGTGGTGGCGCTGGCCGGGGACGGCGCCTTCCTCATGACGGGGCTGGAACTCCTCACCGCCGTGCGCGAGGGGATCGGCGCCGCCGTCCTGGTGCTGCGCGACCGCGAGTTGGCGCAGATCGCCCAGTTCCAGGGGACGGCCATGAACCGCAAGGTGGCCAGCATCCTTCCCGACTACGAGTTGGAGCCGCTGGCCGCCGCGCTGGGGCTCCCCTTCCTGCGCATCGACACCGACGACCAGGTGGAGCCGGTCCTCCGCCAGGCGGCCGCCCACCTGCGTGAGGGCCGTCCCGTCCTGGTGGACGTGGCCATCGACTACTCCGAGAAGACGTACTTCACCCGCGGCGTGGTGAAGGCCAACCTGGGCCGCCTCCCCCTCAAGGATCAGGTGCGCTTCGTGGGGCGGGCTCTGGTGCGGAAGGTGACGGGATAGGGGAGGCCCTCAGCGGAACCAGGCCGCGGCGACGCCCTGAGCGACGCTGAAGCTGAGCCACCACACGCGCTCGTCCCCCCGGCGATCGGTCGCGTAGGATACGGCGGTGGCAACGACCATCCCGGCCATTATCCCCGCGAGCTGGCTTCCCACGCTGTTGTCCGTGCCCGGGCGGTCACCGACCAGGTGCAACGCCAACTCACTGCCGAGGGCGCCTCCGACGGGGCCGAGCGAGTAGAACAGGGCGGGTCCTTCAGTCGCCCCGAGGCCGTACCAACCCGCGGCACGAAATCCCAGCACCGCACCCGCCGTGGAGGCGAGAAGAGTCGTTGCCGAGGGCCCGGAACGCGGTGCCTCCTGAGTGGCCCCCGGTGCGGGCATCACGGTGAACAGGAGTACGGCGGCGGCAATGAACGGGAGGTGACGACCCCGCTCCACCTCGCCGGAGGTCCGTCCCTTTCGGAACCATCGCATGGCGATCTGCATCAGTACACTCGGTAGGCGGTGAGGATGTGCCCGTGGCCGGGTGGCCGGCGCAACGAAGGAGAGGCGCGCCGTCGGTCGAAGGTAGGATTCGCCAGGTAACACGCCAACCATGGGCGGTAGCGCCACCGCGACGGCATCCCGCCCTCGGCTCCGACGAGGCGAGTCGGCGCACCGGTGTGGTGAATCTTGCACCTATGGTACGGGCGGGGGGGGGCACAAGGCCATGGCCGCGGACGGGGCCTCACCCGGGGTGCGGACCCCCCATCCCTACGCCGGAAACGACTCCGCCAGAAAGCGTAGCCGCTCGTGCCGCGCCCGGCACGTCCGCCGCGTCGCCTCCAGGTCCACCTCGTCGTCGTGGAAGCGCCGCTGCCGCGCGAAGTACTCCGCGGGGTCGGTGAAGTCGGGCTCCACGTTCACGCGGTACCGCTCGCCGTCGAAGATCTCCACCAGGGGGAAGAGCCCCGACGCGACGGCCATCCGCACCAACGCCACCGAATCGGCGGGCTCCGACTTCCACCCCGTGGGACACGGCGAGTGGATGAGGAGGAAGCGCATCCCGGACATCCCGAAGGCCGTGAGGAGCTTGCGACGGAAGTCCTCCGGGTGGGCGATGGAGAGCGTGGCCGCGTACGGGATCCCGTGGGCCGCCATGATCGCCAGGATGTCCTTCTTCCTCTCTTCCTTCCCCCCGGGCGTCGTGGTGGTGCGGGCGCCGTGGGGCGTGGCCGACGAGCGCTGCCCGCCGGTGTTCCCGTAGATCTCGTTGTCGTAGCAGATGTAGATGAGGTTCTCGTTCCGCTCCGCGGCCGCCGACAGCGTGGCGAGGCCGATGTCGTAGGTGCCCCCGTCTCCCGCCCAGCAGATCACCTGCCCGGACTCCCCGTTGATGTCGCGGATGGCCGCCAGTCCCGAGGCCACCGCCGGCGAGGCCGCGAAGGTGGTGCAGACCGTGGGGACGCCGTAGCTGGTGGTGGGGAAGGCCCCCGCCGTGACCGCCCCGCAGCAGGCGGGGATGGCCAGGGTGCAGGTGTCTTCCGCCTCGGCGAGAGCCCGGCCGAGCATGGTCAGGCCGATGCTCATCCCGCATCCGCCGCAGTTGGTGTTCCCCGCGCGCAGAAGGCACTCGTCGTTGCACGGGATGACCGGAACCTCCGAAAACGCCATGGCGCCGGAGCGGATCCTGGTGGGCGTGCTCATACCATCACCTCCTTCTCCGTCGCGATGCCGGTCCAGACGGGCGGGCCCGCGCGTTCCCGTCCGCGCAGGTCTTCCAACACGTCCTCGATGAGCCCCGGGGTCACGTCGCCGCCCCCGATCCCCACCAGGTAGTCCTGGATCACGACGTCGTCGCGGTGCCCCTGGAAGGCGGCGCGCACGTCCTGCCACCAGACGCCTCCCAGTCCCGCGGCGTAGTCGCGGTCGAGGACGCCGACGCGCCGGGCCGAGGCGCACGCACGGCGGAGCGCCTCTTCGGGGAAGGGGCGGAACATGCGCATCTTCACCAGCCCCACCTTGCGCCCCTCCGCGCGCGCCCGCTTCACGACTTCCGCCGCGGTGGTGGCCACCGTCGCCGAGGCGATGAGGATCTCCTCCGCGTCCTCGACTTCGAGGGTGTCCATCATCCCGCCGGGGTCGCGGCCGAACACGTCCTGGAAGGCGGAGCGGCACTCCTCGAACACCGCGGGCACCCGCCCCATGGCCTCGTGGGTCTCCAGGCGGAGCGAGGTGGTGACGTCGGGCCAGATGAGCCCGCCCAGCGTCCGGGGGTCGTCGTGGGTGAGGCGGTGCGGCAGGTCGAGGTCGGGGAGATACCGGTCCACGTCCGCCTGCTCGGGGAGATCCGTCTCTCCCTGGGTGTGGGAGACGATGAAGGCGTCCATGCACACCAGGACCGGGAGGAGGACGCGGTGGTCCTCCGCCAGCCGGAACGCCAGCAGCGTGGTATCCGTCACCTCCTGGTTGTCGGAGCAGTAGAGTTGGATCCAGGGAAAGTCGCGGAGCATGAGGGTGTCGCTCTGATCGGCCCAGATGTTCCACGGAGGGCCCAGCGTGCGGTTCACCGCCACCATGACGATGGGGAGCCGGTAGAACCCCGCCGTCATGATGTTCTCCACCATGTACGCCAACCCGTTGGACGAGCTCGCGGTGAAGGCCCGGGCGCCGGCCAGCGACGCGCCCATGGAGACGCCCATGGCGGAGTGCTCGCTCTCCACCGCCACCACCCTCCCCTTGGTGAAGGGGAAGGCGGCGATGCGCTCCACGATCTCCGTCTGCGGGGTGATGGGATAGATCCCGCACGCCGCGCCCCGCGCGGTGCGGTTGGCCTCGCCGGCCACCGAGAGCGCGTACCCGGCGGCGTGATTTCCCGTTACGACTTCGACAGGCATCTCGGACTCCTCATGGACGCGGGGCGCGGCCGGCGCCCCGGGTCTCTACAGGTGACTCATGAACACCACGTTGCGCGGACACTCGGTGACGCAGATCCCGCACCCCTTGCAATACGCGTAGTCGAACACCAGGCGGTGGCCCTCCCGCTTGAGCACGCCTTCGGGGCAGTAGGTGACGCAGAGGTCGCACTCGTTGCACACGCCGCACGAGAGGCAGCGTCTCGCTTCCCCGGCGTCGGGAAGCCCGGCGTGGATCTCGTCGAAGGTGGTGGCGCGCCGATCCATCCCGATGGACTCGCCCATGTCCACGGGATGGCGCTCGAAGAGATGCATGCGCAGCGCGCCGCTGCGGATGACCTCGTCGTTCCACTGGTCCACGTCGGAGCGCACCCGTGTCCGTTCCCCCTGCGGCACCACCTCGCCCGTGAGCGTCTGGTGGATGTGCATGGCGGCGCGGCGGCCGCTCCCGATGGCCGCGGCCACCGTCCCGTCGTTGGTGGCGAGATCTCCCACGGCGTACAACGGGGTCTCCAGGAGCCCCAGGAGCGCTTCCCCCTCCCGGACCTCCGTCCCCTCCGGGAACACGGAGAGGTCGGGTGACTGCCCCAGCGCGAGGATGACCCGGGTGCACCGGACGTCGAAGTCCGACCCCGGGATCTCCACCGGGCGCCGCCGCCCCGTGGCGTCCGGGTCGCCCAGCTCCATGCGCCGGCAACGGAGGCCATGGACCGAGCCGTCTCCGTCGGCCTGGGCTTCCGCTTCCAGCGAGAGCGGCTGGGTGAGGAAGTCGATGACCACTCCCTCCTCCAGGGCCTCCACGATCTCTTCCTCGATGGCGGGCATCTCCGTGCGGGTGCGCCGGTAGACCACGCGCACCGTGGCGGCGCCCAGGCGCAGGGCGGAGCGCGCCGCGTCCATGGCGGTGTTTCCTCCTCCCACCACCACCACGTCCTCCCCGTTCAGGGTCACCTCGTTCCGCTTGACCCGGTCCAGGAAGTCGATCCCCTGCATCACCACGTCCGATCCGCCCACGCCCAGCTGGAGCCCTCTGAGCTCCTGGAGCCCCGTGGCGACGAGGACGGCGTCGTGCGCCCGGGCGAGATCGAGGAGCCGGATCCGGTCCACCGGAGACCCGGTGATGAACTCCACGTCCAGGGAGCGGATCCGGTCCACCTCCCGCTCCAGCACCTCCGGGGGAAGGCGGAAGTCGGGGATCCCCGAACGGAGGAGGCCCCCCACCTGGGGAGCGGCTTCGTACACGGTCACTCCGTAGCCGTACAGCCCCAGGTGATACGCCGCCGTGAGCCCGGCCGGACCGGAGCCCACCACCGCCACGCGCTCCGGCCGTGCCTCGGCGGGCACCAGCTCCACCTTCCCCTCGTCGCCCGCGAGGCGTTCCAGTTGCCGCACGTTGACCGCCCCGTCGAGCTGGATGCGGTTGCACTCGGCCATGCAGGGTGCCGGGCAGACCCGCCCGCACACCGAGGGGAAGGGCGAGGTGCGCAGCAGGATCTCCAGCCCGTCGTCCACCCGATCCTCCGCCAGGGCGTGGAGGAAGCCCTGCACGTCGTTCCCCGCCGGACAGACGTCGTTGCAGGGGGGGACGTACTGCTGGCGCCCGGGTTGCTCCGAAGCCCACTGCCCCGTCCTGATCCCCGGCAGGTCACCTCCGGCCCCGGAGACGAAGCTCGGTCCCCGGAAGGCCGGAGCCGGCGTCCGGGCCCCGTCCGACGAGGGTTCGGTAGGCGGCGCCAGGATCTCGGCCGTGACCACGGCGTTCCAGGCGTCGGTGGCCGAGGCCACGTTGGCGCCGCCGAATCCGAGATGCGCCAGCCCGGCCAGCATCTCCTCCAGGGGGATCTCGAGGATGCGCGCCACGGCACCCGAGAGGGCGGTGTTCACGATGGGGACGCTGCGCGTGCCCAGGCCGTGACCCCGGGCGATGGCGGTGGCGTCCACCGTGGCCACCCGGTGGCCCCGGAACTCCTGCGCGAACGACGCCGGGGACTCCTCCGTGTTGAGAAGGATCCATCCTCCGGGCTTCAGCCCCCCGGTGATTCCCAGCGCCACGAGGGTCGGATCGAGGACCACCACGTGGTCCGGCTCGTAGATGAGGTTCCGGTTGGTGATCGGCTCGTCGTCGAAGCGACAGAACGCCTGGACGGGCGCGCCGGAGCGCTCGGCGGCGTAGAGGCCGAAGGCCTGCACCGATCGGCCCTGGAGAAAGCGGGACGTGGCGATGAGCTTCGCCAGCGTGACGCCACCCTGGCCGCCGCGACCATGGATCCGGATCTCGACCATAAAGTCCCCCCTGCCGGGCAGGAGGGTTGCCGCAGGGCGCGGCAGGCGGAGCCCGTTGAGTCACGAAGTGGACAACACCCTAAAGATGGGTCGGGAGGCCGTGAACCTCCATACCCGGGTCACGTCATACGCGGGTCACGGCTCTCTCCGGTCCACCGGCTCCAGGCGCACGATGGGGGTCAGGTCCCCGCCCCGGGCCTCGAAGGCGACGTACAGGTACCCGTCGGGGCCCTGGCGCACGTCGCGGACGCGCCCCATGCGCTGGACCATCTGCTCGGTGTTCAGCACCTCGTGTCCATCCATGGTGAGGCGGTTGACCTGCTGTCCCGCCAGACCGCCCACGAAGATGTTCCCCTTCCAGCGGGGGAACCGGTCTCCGGTGTAGATGGCCAGCCCCGACGTGGCGATGGAGGGCACCCACACCTTCACCGGGTGCTCCATTCCTTCCCGCATGGTTCCTTCGTGGATCGCCAGTCCGGTCCGGTAGTTCACCCCGTACCCCACCACGGGCCACCCGTAGTTCTTCCCCGGCTCGATGAGGTTCAACTCGTCGCCGCCCTGGGGGGCGTGCTCGTGGGCCCACAGCTCGCCCGTCTCGGGGTGGATGACCATTCCCTGGACGTTGCGGTGCCCGTAGCTCCACACCTCGGGGCGGGCGCCCTCCGTTCCGACGAAGGGGTTGTCGGCGGGGACTCTCCCGTCGTCGTGGAGCCGGATGATGCTCCCGAAGTGGTTGGACAGGTCCTGGGCCGGGTGCTTCTCCAGGTCCCCCGTGGACGGCGACTGGCGGTCGCCCAGGGAGATGAACAGATGCCCCTTCCCGTCGAAGGCCAGACGGCCCCCGTGGTGTCCCCGACCCTCCGACCAGACCTCGGCCAGGAAGATGTCCTCCACGTCGTGGAGCCGGTCGTTCTCCAGGCGGCCCCGGGCCACGGCGGTGGTGCCCATCCCGTCGGCCCGCTCCTTGGCGTAGCTGAAGTAGATCAGCCGGTTGGTGGCGAAGTCGGGGTGGGGCATCACGTCGAAGAGCCCGCCCTGTCCGCCCACGCGGACCTCGGGGACCCCCGGCACGGCGTCGGGGAGGAGGACGCCGTCGCGGATGACCCGGAGCCGGCCCGGCCGCTCGGTGACCAGCATGTCCCCGTTGGGGAGCCATGCCATGGACCACGGTACCTCCAGCCCCTCGGCCACGGTCACGACGTGGAAGTCGTGCTGGGCCGAACGGTGGACCCGATCCTGGGCGGTGGCCGGGAGGACCATGATCGACAGCAGACCCAGGACGGGCAGGGCACGGTGAAGCGGCTTCATAGGGGGACCTCCGTATGCACGGGTCGAGGGCGGGACCACGACCGTCGGACTGTTCTCGGAATCCAGGACGGACCAGGCCGGAGTGTCCCGTGGGCGAACTCCCGGGATTCCCACTCGCCGTGCCTGGCACCTCCGTACAATGGCCACGTAAAGCGTTCCGCGCCATGTGACACCGGACGGCGCCGCAACCTCGCCGTGGATCGTCTCCTTCAGAACCGGATGCCGACCAGGAACGGGGATACGGCGAAGAAGCCGTCGCCTCCCATCCTCCCCACGGTGGCGCGGGGACCCATCTGGAACCTGCCTACTCCGCCGAGAAGCGCCACCGTAGCCGCCCAGTACGTTCCGGGGACGCACCCAGAGCAAGCTTGTGAACGCAGCTCGGCCACACCGGTTCGGAGCCCGAACTCGGAGGTGACGCGAGGGGAGAGGTTCCTCGCGGCCGAGACGCCGATGTGCACGAGCGCGGTGAAGTCGTCCTCGGCGGGCGCCAGCGTCTTCTGCTCGAGGAGTCCGAACCCGAAATCCGGCCCGATACTCCATCCGCTCTCCGTGTCCCAGACCCAGGAGCCGGTGAGGTAGAGGAGCTCCGCCTCGATACGGCGGGGCGGAGGGGCCGGCCGGGATTCCTGCGCGAGGGACTCCCGCGGCAGGAGGAAGAGGGTCGACGCCAGGATCACGACGCACGGCGGCCAGGGGAGGGCGCGCATGGATCTCTCCGGAACGAAGTGGGAAGCCCCGGGCGACGCATCATCGACTCGGCCCGGCGGGGCCAACGTAGATTCCTCCGGATCGCAGGGTCAAACTGGGTGTTCGATCGGTCCGGGCCTCTTCCCGGGGCGGGCCGTCAGCCGCAAGGGGTGCCGCCGTGCGCCCCACTCAGCTCCCATCGGAGAGGCCGGCCGCTCGGACGGATCACCTCGTTCGTGTCGCGGGGAGGGTCTCGCGAGCGCACACGCCGTCCCGGATCGGGTCGCGCACATCGTTCGCGGGGTTTTTCCTCTTGCACCGCGCTCTCCGGGCTGAGATCGTGAAAGAGTAGGGTTGGTCAGGCGGACCCGGGGGAGTTCCATTCACCCGGTCCGCCTTTTCATGTGCTTTCACGTCGGCGGCGGGAGTTGTCGTCGCTTTGCAGCGGAGTCTCGATGGGCTTCCCTCGTTTGGATCGGTCGTGTTGGATGCTTCCGGCGAAGTACAGGCGGGCCGTTCCCGTCGGCCTCGTCGTTCTCCTGGTAGGTGCTTCCTGCGGGGACGACCCCGTGGCGCCCGATCCCGTGGTGCCGGCGCGAGTGGTCGTCGTGTCGGGAGGAGACCAGACGCAGACGGTGGGGACGGCGTTGGCACAGCCGCTCCGTGTGCGGGTCACCGACGCCTCGGGCACTCCCGCGCCCGGGGTCACGGTCTCGTGGACCGTCACGGGGGGAGGCGGTGCGGTGAGTTCCGCATCGGCGTCCACTTCGGGTACGGGAGAAGCATCGACGACGTGGA
>Ga0224501_10004150_pt1 | contig 11439 bp, 9 predicted proteins | sample SF_Oct11_sed_USG_4_FD_169105 | JGI IMG/M metagenome (GOLD analysis project Ga0224501, IMG submission 169105) | Sediment microbial communities from San Francisco Bay, California, United States - SF_Oct11_sed_USGS_8_1 | ecosystem: Environmental > Aquatic > Marine > Sediment | place: USA...
GCCTGCCTCACGCAGACTTACCATCACACCTAGTTAAGGGCCTACCTCACGCAGACTCACCATCAAACCTAGTTAAGGGCCTGCCTCACGCAGACTCACCATCAAACCTAGTTAAGGGCCTGCCTCACGCAGACTCACCGTCAAACCTAGTTAAGGACCTGCCTCACGCAGACTCACCATCAAACCTAATTAAGGGCCTGCTTCACGCAGACTTACCATCAAACCTAGTTAAGGGCCTGCCGCACGCAGACTTACCATCAAAACTCAGCCTCACAATGACGAATTTGCGAAAAAATGGCAAATAAAGTTACGCGAAAAACTGAATTGCAAAATTGCGATAGCTGTTCCATTCGGAAATGGCAGTTTTAGCATGCTGAATAAAACTGCAAATCGCGATTTCAAAGCACGCGCTGATTGGCTCAGTACGTGCCTACATCTGATTTGAAACCTTATTGGAGTCAGTTTTCGAGCAGTCATCATCACAGACCAAGAAATTTTTTTTGCAAAATATGAGAACCAGAGCATCAGAGGCAGTCTGGCCGAGTTTACCTGCGAGCAGAGGCTAGTTGAGTCTGGCTACGAGCACGATTTCTAACGACAGTTTGGCCCCGGTACAACATCAACTACGCAGTCTCATTTGTCCCCGGTCATGTGACTGCGGGAAACCCCAGTAGTTCACAAAAAGAAAATGGGATCTAATTACTTAAAGTTAGTAACCTAATGATCTTTACTCCCTTATAACATCGAACATAGAACTTGAAATTTAATGTTTTATCGGAGAAAACTGAAGTTATAAGAAGTGCTCTGCTGGGTTTCTCGCCTTAAATAGAGGCCGATACATTTGGGCCTCTATAATTGCACATTAATGGCACTAACGCTCGCTGACAGGGGTGAAAAATTGCACTCTAAAACCCTACCTCTATATTTCTGTTGCGCATTTTCTCTATTCAGACCTGTGTAACTACAAGTCTAGTAGAATGGCACTAACGTTCGCTGACAGAGGTGACAATCTGCACTCTGAAACACTATTTCTATATTTTTGTTGAGCATTTTTCTCCATTTAGTCTGGTGTAACTACAGGCCTAGTATACATCTGGAAGAGGATTTTTCAAACATCAGCGCGTAAGCTGAGAAATCAATGCAAACACCAACTGCTCTGTGTTATTTTCTATCTCAGGGCCAATTTTGTGTCTAAGCTTCCATTTGAACTGGGTTTTGATCTAAAGACAAGTGAAGACACTTTTATTCATGGCTTAACCCCTTAAAAATCATTCATAAACTAGATCTTTCAAGTTGAGAAGGTTGACATATCACAATGAGAGTCGTTCTGCAATGATGACCTCCTGTATGTTGTACACTTACTTGTGGGGACTTTCTCAAAATTGGGAGACTCTAAGCAGGCCAGCATCTCACTCAGACTGTTGAACGGAATATCTCCTTTGAACAGGTAAGTAGCTGACATCACCTTGGTATCGATGAGTTTGGGGAATATCTCATTCGCCATAGCCTTGAAGTCTAGGTAGCTCTACAATACAAAGAGATCGCTCATGGCATGGGACACCATGAGGGAATTTATGTCAACGTCCAACGTCATAATGAGACTTGCCTTTGTTTTGAGCTAGAAATAATGTGAGGAGCTCACACTTACAGCGGGATTCAAACCCAGAGCTCTACTACTGCGCCAAGTTTTTCCATAGTTTAAATGAGCTAAATCCTTTTGAAAACATAATTTGTTGACGTGTTATATGAATCTAGAGGCCGCCTGTAAAGGAGGTACATGGGTCTGACGCTTTCGTATTTTTCTTGTCATGATGGAGAACACGTAGGTTATAAGCGCCTCTAATACCACTTTGCAACACTTTGAGTCAGAAATGCGCTTACCTCTGGTAACTGGCCGAAGAACTGAGACAAGACGTACATCAGATCGAGGAGCATATTATGGCCGACGATTAGCTTCTTCTGTAAGAATAAACCCAATAGCATCACCCATCATTCCAGCCATTTGGCAATGGATATTCTGTTGATGATCATCCCTTACAGACATGCGTGCAGAATTCACACAGTTTGACAGTGTACAATTACCAAACAAGCGCAAAAAACCAGAGACAAAGCACATGGTAACAATTGGTGTCAGGAAACAACTCAGCTCTAGCATTGCAGCCATATGAATGCAAAGACATTAAAGGGGTTATGATATGGGCAAAAGTGACTTCACTTGTTTGTAGATTCTGAAGCCTACCATGAACAAATGGGCCCGATACCCAGTTCAAATGAAAGCCTAGATATAGCCCTATCCAATGCGCATACTTAGAGCCCTCAATGACGTAATTTTCAGACGGTCGACGCACCAGAATTAGCCTCGAGATAGGAAATTAACACAGAGCTGTTGGTGTTTGCATTGACTTTTCGGCTTGCGCGTCGATGTTTGACAAATGCGTTTGCATATGTATACTAGACTTGTAGTTACAAAAGTCTGAATAGAGAAACGGTGCAACAAAGTATAGAAATAGGGTGTCAGAACGCAGTTTTTCACCTCTGTTAACGAGCGTTAGTCTAATTATTGCATAATTATAGAGGCCCGAATGCGACGGCTTCTATTTAGGGCTAGGGAAGTCCGGTAAAGCACTTCTTATAACTTAAGTTTTCTCCAATCTTACGTTCAAATTTAAGTTCTACTTGATGTTATAAGGGGGTCAAGATCACTAGGTTACTAAGTTTTAGTAATTAGATCCCATATTATTTCTATTTGGGCCATTTGGGCCGTATTTATTCGAGTGACCGATATTCAGTCAGAAAAAGATCACTCGCTATCGCTGCAATGAATGCGGAGTTACCTCCCTTTAAGAATGGGGAACACAACTCCGAAAGTGCGTCGATACTCGACCGTGTCATAACCCCTTTAAACAAGGTCATGTTAGTCATTCATTAGCAGCCCAGTTGTAAACAAGCAGGTTCCCAACAATTGGTAATGTATTAAATCCGGTTTCCAGTCTCAATGACTGACTGCCACTCCTGCCGAATACTTACAGAGTTGGCAACTGCCTTCATTACATTAGAAAAGCCGGCTGTATCCTCCAACTCTTGCTGTAAATGAAACGATAAAAGGTGTGTACAAAACAAGGAGAATATAGAACTACCAGAAAGCTGTTCTAGGTCTAGATCGGTGAAACTTGACTACCTGATGAACTGTCTGGCAAACTTACTGATCAATAGACTGACTAACTGACTGACCAATTTGGCATCTAGCTGCATCTTCTGTTGGTCTTTCAACTCCTCTTTAGAGGTGACTTTTGTGACTGTGATAAAACGTTTGGCACCAGAGCCCCCTGCAGTCAGACTCAATTGATTCGGAAACCTAAAACAGTTCACAATGGCTATTTCAAAAATGGCGTTGTAGCGCTCATGGAGCAGTCGACAGAGTGTGTTGGGTTCCACTTCCAGACAAGTCAATGGTGGTGGTGCAGGAGAAAGGGCATCTGATCTCCTAAATTTAGACCACATCACCCTGTTGGCCGGAAACCAAAATCCACAATTCCACACAGAGAAAACTACTAAAACACGGAGTATGAACAGAGAGACAAGAAAAGGGACCAGCGCAGACAGTATATATGCAAATAAGAATGCTTGAATGAAATTGGCAAGTTGCCAGTCTTGTATGATGCTTCAAATGACCGGACTTAGAGGTGCATTTTTCGGTACGCACTTTAAAGGCCGTGTCTCGTTTGAACTTTTAGCGTGCCAGCCGTGTAGTGTAGCGAGCCCTCAATACCATGCATGCCATACATAAAACTGTTTGAAACTGAACACCATCTTTGGAGCTCGGCACGTTGTTGCTATTACCATTGTTAGAAAAGGGTCTTAGTGGTAAGATATTGAAGGCTGCGGGTATCGGCAGCGGTTATCATGCTAACCTACTTTGCCTGCAAATGCTGATAGGTAAGCTTCCGTCTGAACGGATTCGTTGGTTCCAGGTTGAGGGGATTCGTCTCCTCACTGTCCAGGTATTTTTGGACTGTTAGCCTAAAGAAAGAAAGCATACGCCATTATCTCTACCAACAGTTTAAATTATGAGAACAAAGATTGAGGGGATTAGCCCTAAGCAGCAACTGTACTATTGCTGCTAATAAAAGCTTGCCTTCAGTGGCGTAATTAAAAGTTTCTGCGGTTTTAGCTGAAGTTCGTTTCAAGTGACAAAACCTAGGGGGCCAAAACGATTTATCTGCTCCAGTAGAAGTAAATTCTGTACCGAATATCAAAGAGACTGAACATAACTGACCTCCTCTGGAGGACGTTCACAGTTTCACATTCCCAGAGGTACCACAACTCACCTTATTCCATCTAGGAACTGTTTATTCTCTGGTGACAGTGCCATGTTAGTACTTGGTGAGCCATTCTGATGCTCCGCCGACCGCTCCATTATTTTTTCCTTCAAAGCCCCCTCATCGGCTGGCCGTAGATACGAGATTCCTACAGAGAGGAACCAGAATAGCTAGAAGCCTGAATGAGTGTGTTATAAATCTCTTTATGTTTCATCCAGGACGTTGTTTGATGTCCAGTTTCACTCCATTTCACATCTGGTTCGAATCCCGACTCAAACACTCGAACCAAATTGAACTGTGAGTTTTCACTACAATTTTCGAAAGTCAAGCTTCTATTTCAAGGGTTCAATTTGGACCAGTTGAAAAAGCGCCTTCATACATCATATGAAGCGGAGACAACGTTAATTATTGCAGTCACCGTTTCATATTATAACAGCCTATGAAGTTGACTTTGATTGTTTATTCGATTATAACTCCATTATCTAGCGATATCTGTCGGATCAACCAATAATAACGAAATAACAACAAGGAGCATCTTTCTTCTGAATCTTGACCAGTGTCTCCCTGGGCGCGCTTTAGTAGACTTTCTGTTTGCACCCACGCTCCATAGAGAGGGCCCCCTTCATTTAACGTCGGGATCCGAAACTGAAGAGGGTGTTGCCAATGACAAAGTTTTTGCCCAAACCAGAAATCGATCAAGGACCCCAGGTCCAAGGCCCGGTACACCACCCCTCCACCCGGAGCATCGATAGACAGATAATACCAATTATACATCTACGGGGCTTATGATCCAATATCTAATAAGCTCGCCAATGCGTGTCACACATTTCTTCATCCACAATACAAATAAACTTACCGTGCATAAAGACTTTGTTGAAATTGAAACCATTAGAAACGAGAAACTCAATACAGGAAGATTGGCAAACGAACTCTGGGCTCGGCATTTGCCTGTCGAATTGTTTAGGCATTACATAGAAATTATAAGGTTTGGCTATGATGCTCCCGTCGTTCCGAGTCGTAAAGAAGCACAGACCCACTTGGCACATCAGGTAACTCATGTTTCCCTGAAGAATGATAATGCATATATTAAAACGCACTCATAGGACATGGCACTAAAACTATAATGATGGTAATTACATGCCAAACAAGGGATTTATATACCTGTTTATATCAGTTGGCTCAGTAGGGCTAAATGGTCAGGTGGCAAGCCTATACATAGAACTGGTCATTTCGGATATTGAAATTGAGTTAATACATAAGGCAACCTCGCGTACTATTTGTGGAACACTGCTTGTTCGCTATACAGCATAGCAGCACACCACACCAAGCAGATCACACTAGGCACACCCCACAATGTGCCATGACACCCTGCAATGCACCATAGCACAGCACACAGCACCATGGTACAGAGCAGAACTCCAGGACACACAGTATCACATCCACACTATAGGATGACTAGAAATTAGCTTGTTCGTGACAGAGGCTGAGGTTAGGTTCACCTGTCTCAGTTTGTCGTATCGCTCTTCCACAGTGTCAAACGGCATTGCTTTGTGTTGCTCATTTCTGATACCTGCAACACAGACCAAAATTACCATTACAGCTACCACAAGTTTTAATTTCAAATGATTGATTTAAAATAATAATTCCAGCGTCACCAATAGAGACCCTAAAGATTTGTATGAGATACATTGCCTCTATAACATGACTATTGTCGAAGGCTTACGGGAGATGTTATCCAAGAAAATGTCTTTTCATACGCGGGATGGTAAATAATCATGGTAGACCGAAGGACAGCTTCCATCTCTATTTATTCCCTACAGATACCGTGAGTTGCCCGGTGCCGACTATAACAAGCAGCTGTTTTCATGACGTGCATCAGGTTTACCTGTAAATTCTCCATCCCAGCTGAGAAAAGAGCATTCCTCAATATCTCGGAGAATCTGTGGCAGTACCTCTTTAAAATCTAATAACATAAATAGCTGGGGGTAGCTCAGTGCTGGGCTCTAGATTGTAAAATCTTGAACATGCTGGGGTCATGCTATGAGCGTGACCTTGTCACAGAATTCCCATCCTTTAATTATGGTGTGCAAGCCTGCACACCATAGTCCATATGATAATTAAAGGATAGAAAACGGTTAACCATGACATACAAACTGCAAAGAGGCCTGTACAGTGTACTGTACAGTTACAGACCAGAATGTTAAATTGAAAATCAGCTTTGCGCGATATAACTTCGATAGTAGTAGTCGTAGTAGTAGTAGTAATAATTAACTTGAACTTGAAGTAGGCAAGGGATACTAATACTAACTTACTTAATTATTAAGTAACTAGTAAGTTAGTATTAGTTATTACTATTAGTATCCCTTACCTACTTCAAGTTCAGGAGTACTTCATAATGTAACAGGGTCCATAAGAATGACTGGCTTGAGTAGATACGATGCACTCATGCAGTGCAGTCCTTGCCATACACTATACATTGTGCACACATCACAGCGACTCACTCAATCACTCCGTGAGTGAACTGTGATCAGTGTGATGTGAATGGATGAGGACCGGTCCTGAGGTGAATGGTTCCTGACAGACATACTTTCTCGGGTTATTTCCATCGCAAAGGTTTGTCGTTTTGCTGCTGTGGACGCCTGCAGTTGTGACACGAGCTTTTGAGGATTGGTGGATAGGCTTGCTCACGACGGAGGTCATGGACTGCGATGTGACGTTCTCAAATCCAAACCAGTAAATGAAGTTCTATACGAATTTCGTGGTACTACATCGGCCTTGAACTTATTGTTGCCTATATAGGCCATTAATTTTCCGCTGACGCGCAGTGTTGTACATTTGCCGACGACCAGCTCGCTCTAGTGGCCTACCACGTGCGCTGCAGACCACGCCCATTACTCTTGGTTTTTAAAGGCAAGAAACGAAAATCAAAACATTTTTGTGCAGAATTTTGTGGACTCAAACCGCACTCACCCAGGTTGTTACTAACTTACTTGTGTTTATTGGAACAATGAGCGACATTTCGAAAAAGAGAAAGGTGGAAACTGAAGACTTGGGTGCTGTTGCAGGTTAGTACATCGGAACCACAACCGAAAGTCTGCCAATGATTAAAAAATGAACTATTTTTACGATCCCATACTGAGCGACATTAGTCATTAGAGATAGACTTAGAGTTGGCAAATTACTAACTAACTTGTACTAACTCTAAGAAGTAACTATCAGTATCAATATCATGATCAGTAGACGTAGTAGAACTTTACTAAATTAGTGCTACACTGACTAGAACTAGCAATAGAAGTTGTAGTTCATTTTTCCTCACCAGTCCACTATCACTCAGTTACACTGTGACTAGTGAGTCGCTCATTAGTTACACTTGCACACGCGGTTCCTGTTGTCGTTGTGTTGATGTTGACTTGAGTATGGCTAGTTTTGGTTGTTGACCCATGCCATGGCCTGGGACCACCTGACCCGACTTAGTTATTTTACTCCTCAGATAGTCCAAGAACCTTAAACTGACTTGCACTCGAATCTGATTGACAATGGTCTCCCACTTTCTCACTTTTGTGTGTAACTGTAAGTACTAAGTCAGGGTCAAACCAGTTGCCCCGGTTAAGCCTAATACATCTATTCATATGCAGGATCTTGATTTAGTTTAGTGTCATTCCAACCCAGTCTTATTCGAATATAAATGGAAAATCAAACAGGCAGGGCATCACGGTATCATAATAATACAAAAAGTAATTAGGCTAACACCGTTATATGGGTAATTTTTCTGTCAGTTTGTGCTGAGTCTGCCTGAATAACCATTAATTCAGAATATAAGTTAGATTATAGTAAGTCATGGATCATTAAATCCTTCCAACGACTGACTAATGTTGTTGGATGACTACTCAGCAGTGCCTGTAATCTACTATGTACAGGCTTAGTGTCAAAGCGTTAAAAAACTGAACAGATGGTCTGTGATGAGTCTACCACTGACATTGATATTTTATGCCTACTAAAACACACTACCAAGGCATTGGTAATGGTTTCAGGATGGGGTTACTCTAGGGAGCTGATTCTGGGTAATTAACAGTTGAGTTATTAACTGCGCTGCAAGGCTTCGCAGCATTAAATCAATAATGTATAAGCCACCGCATGTTGTGTGAGGTTTATTACAGGTATCATCACGGGTTCAACACACAGGTTAGTTCCATTCCAGTCTTAAGTCTGATCCTCATTTACTCGCTCGTTGTTACGTGATCCCATCTTATCTAAAACTGGGCAAAGTCGCCTGGACAACCATAGTTGTGCTGCTGCGAGGTTATGTCATTAGTTTAAGTTGTCTCCGATGGGACAGGATTGATCATAGAGGCCTATGGCAGTGACTAGTTTCTCTATATCTGATCTGTTTGGTTGTTTTAAGAGGTTCTGGTGATTATGTGTTGGAAAGGGCTCTGCTAGCCTGTCTCTTGCATCAACATCACAATCAGTAATTTTTGTATCGCATGATCTGGTGTTTGCACACAATATCAGGGAGAGGGGAACGTCTTGTTCATCCATGTAAAGTAGGATCAGTAATGTCTTTTGCGCGTTGTAGACACGAATACTCTGAACGTGAATACTGCAGGGTCGGAATTTGTCAGGCCGCTGTTTTCTCCAAACAAGAAGATATTTCCTAAACACGTGGCTCAACCTGATGACGAGGAAGTGAACAAGGTAAGATACATAGAGACCTGGCTCTGTCCCTAACAGAATAGGTATGAGATCCCCGTCATTTTCCACATATTGGATGATGGTATTGTATCACATTGAAATGAAGCAGTCATAGCTCAGTGGTGACAATGCACAACTTGTTTGCAGTTTACAGGCGACAGGAAAGGCATTGGGCTTCCGGAGCTCTGACATAGTCTTTCGGTTAACGAATTCCCCAATCCATAGGTAATGGTGATGAGGAGTAGGAAAAAAATACAAAGTATCACATGGTATGGGGTCAGGGCTCGTTTGCCTCTCCAGCTCTGTGAATCCTGCTAAGGCTTTTGCAGGAGTTGGGACATTGGCTTGTAGGCTACTAATGGTAGTCAACCTGAATATAACATTGAGTCAATGATATTGCTGGTTGATGGCCTTTGCAATAGAAGTTTCTTGACCTACAAGATGTACCTGATTGCTTTTATGTTATGAAACACCCCTGTCTCTGGTAAAAGCTGGTCTAGTCTGGTTAAAAAGTTGAGCCAACTGGTCTAATCTAGTTAAAAAGTTGGGTAATCATCGGTAAAACTGTTGGCATTTCTACTCTTTGTGTAGACATTTCATCTTTACAAACATCACCTACATCTTTCAATGCGATCAATCATTTATAATCCACCAAAGGGTACTCAATATTGGTTTGGGTTGTCTAATAAGAATGCTTTCATTAGCCAATCACTGAGCAGCTTCTGCTGGTGGTTATCCAATAGAAGAGTAGAAAACAATCCCTTTTAATGTTGAAATAAACCAAGTGTCCTTCATATCGTGTTGAACACATCTTCAGGTACGTCTTAGTCATGAAGTTAAGCGGGGCATTTAATCTTATTATATCAGCAATACCTACCTGTGTGCTGAATGGTCTTATACTGCTACAATTATGAAATAAAATTGGCTTTTTGCCATTTAGTTCAGTATCTGACAGAATGACCATTGTTGGTTTCAAAACCTCATTTCAGTGATATCAGGGACCCCTACTCTACATGTTTTGTCTAATGGTATGGCTAAAGGGCTTTAAGATAGTGTATAAATATATTTGTAATGACTGCCCTTGTTGATTCTACGTGACTATGTGTGTTCTAGAAAGCACTGACGGTGCTTCGTCAGATGTCAAATAGCAAGGTCGGGAACGCACTTGACATCAGCGAGATGGAGCCACCGAGTCCACGCTATGAGCTTTGTGCTCCCTTCGAGCTGCCTGAATTTCCGATCGAACAGAAGCAGCAGAAAGAGTTTCTAGAGAATCAAATTTACCAGAAGTATGTGCCTGGTTTTGTGTGTTATGTACTGAGTGCCCTGATCTCCTGGTATTCTCTTAAAGATTGCATTCCAGAGAAATTATCTTCTATTTATCAATTGACATTCTATAGTGCCTTGGAGAAAAACTCACTGCACGCAACTATCCATGGTGTCAGTACATACATGTAGGTGCATTGGTGTTCGGTGCCCAGAACATCTTTCAGTTGACAATCCCTTCATATTCGTTTCCGCCGGACAGACTCAGACATTCGATATACTGCTCTGATCGACTATCCAAGAGCTGTTTTCAGTTTGGGTTTAATTGCTCGCTCAAAGCTCATTTTATTATAATTAAACTCAACCTAGACGTTTGCTGCTGCTTTGAACAGGTTGGCAGTGTGTTTAGTTTGGATAATGTCTCAGAAACAGTTTATCGATTGTTCTGTCTCATAAATTTCACCATTGGCTGTGTAATATCCGGCATGCGTGACATCCGCTGCTTCGAGTGATCATAGCTTGTGGTTATGATAATAACCCTCACGTTTGTCCCGTGTACCCGAAGGTCCACGATTCTTCTGAGTATGCGTGCGTGTTTGCCTGTAGGAAAGGTAATGCTCAGTGCCATGGACCAACCGCCAACGGCCATGACACCCAGGGCCCCGCACACCAGAATGGTATCAGTGTGAAAAGGTGAGAATTTATCGGTTACACCCAATATAACCTTCCTCCATACACAGCTTGTTGGCATCGTTTGTTCTAACAAGTCACCTATCAGCTTTCCATAACCCAACACAGTGGATAACTCACCAACCTAGAGAGGACACTGTAACATATCCCAATAACCGATGTGAACCTTATCCGAATGATTTCGCATGTCTTGATTATGTCAAAATAACCAAAAACTGAACTGTAAAAATGTGTGTTGTAACTACCAGATGGTCAGCGGGTGAAGAAAAAACAGGAAAAATAAACTTTAGATGCCCCTTACCAGCCCCAAACCAGCTGCTTGTGTTGACTGGTTACAAATTGGGTGAACTTCACACAACCGCAATTTATGCATTGAAAGATAGCAACTCAATTTCAGCATACACATCGTGATGTGAGCTGATGTCACTAATGCATTCAGTGTTGTTTAGATTTTCAGTCAGGAATGTAACCA
>Ga0224501_10004151_pt1 | contig 11437 bp, 6 predicted proteins | sample SF_Oct11_sed_USG_4_FD_169105 | JGI IMG/M metagenome (GOLD analysis project Ga0224501, IMG submission 169105) | Sediment microbial communities from San Francisco Bay, California, United States - SF_Oct11_sed_USGS_8_1 | ecosystem: Environmental > Aquatic > Marine > Sediment | place: USA...
ACATTTTAACGATAAATTCAAGCAAAAATAAGCAGTCCGGTTCACCAGTTTCAACAACCGAATACTTACACAAAGCACTCAGTGTGCCAAACTTGGCCATTATAATTGACCATTTCTTCTGAGTCAATCTGAGCGTGGCAGTGCGCACATTGACTCGATGACCTAGCAATTTAGCCAATATAGTATAGATGGTAAAGAATAGAATTAATAAAGCAGTCATGGAAAACAGTCTCATTTATAGATACGTATATCTCACTGGCCTGATCACGTTTGATGTTCAGCACTCAGCTTTTTGTCTCTATCTGGGGGTCAAGGTAATTCTTACAAGACCATCCCCTGCTTGGTCACACCAGATTGACTTAAAGTGTGCTAATTCAATTCGCACGCGTCAAGACTAAAAGTATTTTTCGAACTGAGGGGTTACCGTGTACAGAACTACTGGCCCGTTTCTTTTAATCCCCCAAACCAGTGATGGTGGTATATACCACAAATAGAATCTGATATGTAACTAAGCAGAAGTCGAGTTATGGGGATGATATGAGCCAAGCAGCACTTACACAAAACACTTGGCATGCCATACGTCTCCACCAGAATTGACAATCTTCTCGGTGGAGCTGAAACCTTCATTACACCTGGAGCAGATGGCCAGGCTACCATCAGCACCTAGCTGCATCCCCCTACAACAGAAAATCACTTCAGTCACCTAAATAGAACTAGTTTAGTTTAGTACTATAGGTCAAAGTGTCATGGCATCACAATGTTTTTTAGGGATACCGGGATAGCACTAGGCTTGACTTCAAGGGTACCGAGTTGGAATCTCAGTTATGGTGAGTTTCCCTCGTATATGCGCTCCTCGGTTTAATCCTAGCTTGAGACAAAACCAAGCCTCATTATGAGGTGAAGCATTGGTACAAACCCACTCGGCTAAGCTGTATTGCTGTAACTAGTGAAAAAATAACCGCATAAAACTACTCCGGTGTCAAGTCTCGTGCTCTAACCACTGAGCTGTTCTGGTATACCAAGGTTGGTGAAGATACAGAAGGTATGCTGGGGGGAAGGGTAAACATTCAATAAGAAGAGTAAGTGTTCTCACAACCCACAGGTGGCTGGGCTGGAAGAAAGTAATGACCACTGGTGATCAATAGATTTTGGCAAAAGCTAGATTGATTTGTTCGGCCGCGCCTAGCCTAGATATACCTGTATGCTCATGAAAACGTGTAGACTTAACAAAGGGCACATAGTATTCAGTATCTAATATCAAGTTCAATTCAATGCATGTCAAAGTTTAACAGCAAGGAATGTTGACATTGTAAGCTACACGCATTGCTGCACCCTGTCTGTGGGTTAATCTCAGTGGCTGCCGTCCATTCTAATCGCATTTTGTAGTAGTAGATTTTCCAATTGGGTTCTCGGCTGTCTTGATGTGTTAACTATTGACTTTTCGATCCTGGGGCAGATGAGACTGTGGAAACTTATTCCAATGAAGCTTTAATTTTAATTGCAAGAAGCCACAGGGCAGATATATTGCAGAGCTAATTGTATTCGATTGAAATATTAGAGAGGTTGTGGGGTTGCATATGGAACCAGAATTTTCGCGATGATGGCTCGCTCGGCAAGCCGTTCACTCACTCAGTGAAAACATCACTCACTTTGGATCTGCATTACTATAGATTCAGTGTGCAATCTGGATGCACTAGGTATCATCGTACGGAATCTGGAAGAAATTCCATACAAATGTACAGTAACTTGTCTGCATCTGCACGCCAATGATGTCAAAATTTCAGGGCCGTTTTCCGTTAATGTATACGGAAACGCGTCTCCCAAACTGTCTAATATGAGTCAAGCAGTGGACTGAAATCTGAGACAGGCTTGTCATCGCAGAGAGAATCAATCCATGGGTTTGATAGCCGTCACAAAAATGGGTTGTGGGTTTCACTCATGATATGCCAGTACATTATTACTAGTTGAGAAATTAGCTACACATACTAATTATGGGTGCCGACTAATCCGTGTCTTTTGTGATATGCAGAGCTGAGCAGTCATCTCAAGTGTTTTGACCTATATTGAAGGTTTGAGTTAGTGTTGACTTAATGATAGACAGAGGTAGTATTAGTTGACAAGGGCAGGTAAGCGCCCAGCCCAACTGGATATCTTTTAAACTGGCAGGCTGATATGCGGCCTGTCACCTGAACTGTTCGAATCATTCCACTCCTATGTACCCTGCACCGAATTTAGATGTTTGACACAATCACTCTTTGACTTTGGGCTAGGCTAGCAATTCTACATGCTGGGCAATACCCTCATATAACTACAGTATCTCTTGGGTTCCACTTAGGTTTTTAACCACAAAGTATTTCTGAGTCATAGCGCTGAAGTACATATCATGGACCCAAGATTCTGTGCGTTTTCTATGGTAAAACCTGAAGAATAAATGTGTAGTTGTTGCTGACTTACGGGTCCGTATCAAGGCCCGGTCCCTCTGTCGGTACAGGGAACTTCGGTAGCGGAGTCACCTCAGACTCTGGGTCATGCGAGTTGCTTCGCGATCTCGGTCCTTCTGTGCTAATCCGTCGATTGTGATGAGCTCGTCTCTGAAACAAGGGGCTCTGGTTTCGCGAATCCAGGGGCTGTAAAGGCCCGGGTAATAGACTGGTAGCCATAGTTTCGCGATGTGGTAATCCTTGTAACAATCGGTTTTCTCACAATGACCAGTAGTACACTAGCTGATGCTGACTGAGTCCAGAGGAATTCGCAGAGATGGTAACGCAATGTTAGATCCTCTGATACCTACCGGTGCTGCGATTACTCAAGCTTTGCTGCATGCCAGCCCCAGATCTCAGCGCTGTGATAAAAATAGCCTGTACTACAAGCCTCTCATCACAATGATTCCCAGCATAGAAAGTGTCGGCGACAACGAAGTGCTGTTCCAATGATAATGCTGAATAATCAACCTAGCTGCCATCCAACAAGACTATGTTCCAGCCATGCACGCCCGCTTGAAAGTAGTTCCATGTCAGCAAACTCTTCCAGCTTTGATTTTAGACGCAGTGAAGTCAAAAGGCAATGTTTCATTTAGCAATGTCCCTTTTTCAAACACTAGAGTTGGATCAACAAGCCACTAGGAATCCGTTATTCAATCTGGACATGGAAACATTATACACTTGCTGATTGTGAATGCAAACCCTCAGCTTCTGAAATATGCATGCACTGATAATATAAACAGGCAGTGCGATTACCAGGCTGAGCTGCACTCATCAAGGAGCCTGCAGCAATATCCTAACATGTTAACCTCCTGTCGCTTCAAAGCAGTAAAACACTCAACATAGCCCAGGCAGCCAGCAGTAAAATTATCAACCTCAGAAAAAACCGAGAGGGGTTGTGCTCGACACTTGAATCAACACAGTGTTTATGACACAGGTGCTGTTCAGCGATATCAGGTATGGTGGAAACTTAACGCCTTATGATGTGTAACACCACACTTAAGGGGCTACTACTATTATCTTCGCTCTGCAGTGTAGTTCAGACACTGTTTTATCAAGTGGAGATAGGGTACCGGCTATGAATATAGATTACATTGCAATAATACCGATGGAAGTGGCCATGAGAGGACAACTCGAAGGTATGAGGTGAATTACATGGAGAATGGAAATCTAGGGGAAGACAACCCCGTAACTAAGGAGTATAAGTGCATGGAACAGTAACATTTACCATGTGATAAAAATGACAAAGATGTCAGAATCGTCGGCGAAATCATTCAGTCTAGAGCTCTACCGAGGTTGACACCAGGTTCTCACAAATTGATGCATTGTCAGAGCGGTTTCCAATTTTCACTCCAATTTCAAGTCAACTGTAACTATCTCAAAAGGTTAATTCCAATTTAGGAGACCCTTCCAATATTCGATTGGTTCAGCCAGTTTAAAATGGGGAGAGGACACTCTGCAGCAGAATCTGAACAGAATATTTATATAATCAGAACCATGACTTGTCAGCCTGAGAGATGCCGGTAAAATTGTCACTCGGAAAGTTCAACTCTTTTGGTAGTACCATAAATAAAGTACAGCAGGCTAAATGCTCTTTTGTTCAAATTCTGAAATTGAATCACTTATGAAGTCGAACCAGGTTTAACATTGTTGACCTTTTAGCTTGTCAATCCGTTCATGGAGTACAGGGGACAAATGAGCGATGTAATTCCGCTTGCTAATCATAAATCTTACAACTCTTTTTTAAACATTGGGGTCAATGGGTTTTCCAAACATTGAACACATGACATATGTACATACGTAATCAATATACTGCCATTAATTAGGTAAAGATAACACAAGAACACTAATGTTGAGCGGACTGTTCTAATATTTGCCCAGGTAAATTGATGAATAATCCAAAGCATCTGCCCTGGCTTCTTAATTCGCCTGTAACCGGCAACCACCGGCAACCTTGGCACTAAGAAGCAGCTAATACAGATTAATGCAGATTAATGCAGATTAATGCAGATTAATGCAGAAAGAGTAGGTAGCTGTCTTTTCTGATGTCTGTCCAAACTATGTTACTAGGTGACATGATTGTAATACATGTACGTTTACTGGTACATTCGATCTACACAAGAGCATCCCAATTTATCAGTTCATTTGATTTGTGTCACGCCTCGACGCTAAATTGACTGCGCTCTGGCGAATCATAACAAACGGATCGAGTTTCAGGCAATAAATGGAATCTGGTTTCGACAAGAGTGAACTCTGTGCATCAGATGAACAGAGATGAATCCCTGAATTAGTAGTTGTAGGAAGACTTTTGGGACTGCAAGGCCTGCCTTTGACTCAATATGGTCATTTCATAGGACAGGTCCTACAGTTCAGTCCTACCATATCTAGGCATTCCCTTGTATTGTCCACTTTGTTTTGTTTATGACTAATTTATCCGCACATCCACAGTTTGCAAAATCTACACTACTACTTCTTTCATTCCAATGCTATGGTTCGTTATGTCGACCAATATAGTGTGATTCTTTGATAGACGTCGAATGGGCAAGCACACCCGAAGTCTGTACAAGGGTACTTCTACTTCTAGTAGTACTTCTTGATTCTTCTCTTGTTCTTCTATCAATCGTATATTTATTTGACAATGGCATGCCTTTCTGACAGTGACACAGATTGACAGAACAAATCAAAATCAACCAGTGAACCACTGATTGTTAACATTAGACTGGTTCAACACGCAGCAGTACTAATAGTAATACTAGTATCAGTATGCCTATGCGTAGAACTAGAAGTAGAACCACTCAACTTGTCTAAAAGTTACATTCAGAGCTATATCAGTATATGTTCATAGTGATAGTCGAACTCTTATCTTTACTCTAGAGTAGACTAGTGTAGAACAGAAGTCACTGAGAATAGTTACTAGTAAGTAAATCAGTAATTCGAGTAGGCAGTAGACGAGTAGTAGTCGAGTAGGAGTAGCACTTGCCGGACAGAAGTTTAAATTTACTTACCCATTCACCGCCATTGCAACACACAGAATGACACACGATTGCTTTGATCAGCCCTGTAGTTCTTTTTCTTACCAGAAAATACTGGTACCATAGAAAACCAGCAAATTACAAACCTATCGAATGTTGAACATAGATTGAGGTTTGGCCTAGAAATTTTCTCAACTTCCGGAAATTCAATTTGTAGCCCGGTAATAGCATTGCAACAATCCATAGTTCTGTGCAACAACCTGATGACTCAAAAGCAATTTACCCATTGCGATGGCATAATACTTATGCTTTATTCGTTCAATAGCAGAAAAACGGGTAATATTTACAATGGATATTTATTGGAGGCTTGTTATCGGACGCGATTATTGTTCACGAGATGACAACTCCACAGGTACTGCGAAATGACTAAGCCGAGTAATTTGGCTCTTCGGCATACGCCGGGTGTCCTCTTCATAGCTTGTTGTCTAATCTCTAAATACCGATTAACACAGCATTGTTATAATGCCGAGCAGTGCACTACTCCGGCGTGTAGTGAATATAGTAATGCTGTGTGGTTCTAACTAATCATTGTGACATTTGAATTATATTTTTTAACTCATTTAATTCTCTATATTCCTGAGTTGCTGTTCTGATATATAATCAAATCCTATTATAGATGCTACCGAAACTACAATGACGATAATGAATAACATAACAACGATACTTGTATTATACAGCTGGCAATTGCTTTATTCAGCATCATAAAAGGTAGTATAATACGCACATTACTCTATTGGTGAGTACTGAGTAGTCGAGGCGCAAAACAAGCAAGTTTGAAGAGGGATCAATTTTAAATTGCATGCAGAAACCTTATAGCAATAACAAAAATCTGAAAAATACACCAGGATCCGCCAATCAAGCACTCATCTATTTTCTCTTCCTCCTCTTCTCAGGCACAGCATAAGGGTTCCCTCTGTAATATTCAGCGCTATGCCACTGCCCTGTCAATTTATCTTTCATCGGCATTCCAATTGGCATAGGGGCATTCTTCCTGTACGCGTACGACCCAGGATAGATGGAGTCATCCTCCCCACTACTCGCCGGCATTCGGATTATAACATGGTCAAGATGGCGGTCTTTACGTCGACGACGCTGTTTTCTCCGCTTGGGTGAGCTAGGTTCAGAGGATTCGCTATCAGCGCTGCCGTTATATTCGCTGGGTGCTGCCTCGGGGTCAGCACCATACCGGCGGGATCTGTACAAAGGGTGGTAAAAAGATAATCAATACGTTAGTAATCTCGGATGTAAGTATAATGGATCTAGTCAACTCAAAACTGGTGGACTTGACCAAAAATTATTAAATTGAACTGCAATAATTGATATTAACGTTAAACTAGCTGGTATTGCAAATAAGCCGTTATCAAATTGATATTGAATTAAAACTAAGGCCATGCAGCGGAGGCTCCATGAATTGAAATGAGGTGTATCTGTCACTAGTCTATCTTTTGCCAACTGCCCAATGGGCACTAGGAAATTACAAACAAAACTTGGTTCATTTTATTCGCCGTTTTTCACATTGGGCTGGGCACTTGTCCACCCATACACCCGACTTTTACTAGCCTGGAAGTTGTTCTGCAGCATTAGGAACTGGGAGTTATGTGAAAAGTTTATACTCGTAGCCCAGGATCTAACAATGAGCCAACTGTTTTCGCCAACAAGCTATCCCACTATTCTATGACATATCACTGCAATTTTTGTACGTAGGTATATTTATTAGGGATTCTAAACGCGGAGTCCAAAAGTCTTATGCACAAACTGGCTGACTGAAGAGTCTTCAAAAACCTTGACACTGGTCAGGAAGAAGACAGCTATTACCTACCTGCCGTTTCGTTTCATACATATAAAGAGTACTACAACAACTATCAGAACCAGACTCAGAACAACAGCTGCTCCTATCTCACTGGGAAGTGACAGCGTCATTTCCACTATTGAGAGTTTTTCCGAACACGGGTTTCACTAGTTGATTGAACAAAACTAACCAAAGTTATGACAAGAATGGTATGAGACAATCAGAATTCATATAATCATGCATTTGTCAAAGTATTTTTGATCTTGACTGCAATCTCTGATCTCTGCTGGCAATACGTTTCATCCTGAGTAAGCTCGTACAACTCGTGGACCATTTTTGTAAAGAAAGTTTGGCCCTAGTAACGATTACTACAATCATCTCCCATGGTTTATGCTTCACTTCATTATTCCGTGCACGGGGCAGGGAATTAACCAAAAACAGAAACTCTTTTAACTATGTATTTCAAACCATTATAGGTTTATTATATTTTATTTCATGAAAATCAGGCACATGTCCATACACATCTACTTGCTAATATAGAACAGATACCAGCTTAAGGGAACAGGACAGGTGTAAAAACATTATTGCATTTGTATAATAATCAAGTGGTCAAATACCCACCAAAGAGCTAGGCCACCTGCCTATGGCATGAGAAAATATATTCGGAGTTATGTTCTCAAACCAATCTAGTAATGATACTGCAATTGTCCTCTCATGATGATGATATTGCGGCCGGGTTGACAGTTAACTTTTGTATTGCTGGCAGTTTAGGAAGCTTGTTATACATTATATCTCTGTCAGCAATAGGTGATAGCTTTGCGATAGTATTAGTAGTCTCCAGATTATATGAAGTGACATCACCATGCACACCTGCTATCTCCTCCAAGCCATCCGCATCTGTAACCAAAACAACCTATATAGAGGTACTATATAGACTATATAGATGCCTAGTTACAACAAGGAAGCAGTCGTAGCTTGGTGGTTAGACTGCGACTCATGTACAGTGAGTTGTTTGTTTGAATTACGAAAATGACCGCAGGAACTTGGTACCTGGCGTTTTTCAGAGTTAAATTGGGTAAATGTGGACGTAGTGAGGAGAGAGGAGTGGCACCCTACACCTCAGCTAAACCCTTGCCAGTTCAAGCTGGTTCTGTAACAGCCAGTCCCTCACACAACCACTGGCTAAGGGACAACCATCACTTCTGTGTGTTATTTATATTTCATGAAGAACTGCAACCTCACCAATTTGAGGAGTGTGACTAGAGGATGAAGAATCCACTGAGAGCCGCTTGTCAAGTCTGTACACCACTCCTACCATCAGCTCTATTGCACTGTTTTCTAGCTCGGTCGATTCAAAGAGACTTTGAAGCTTTTCTTGCTGTTTTATGGTTAGAAGCGTTGGGTCAGCATTGCCCTCCAACAGTAGCACTCTGAAAAACGACCGAAAACTATGATAGTTGCATTAGCTAGTCAAACATTCTCAGTGACCTCCCAGCTCAATAGTAAAACGCTGGTGTTGCAACCGTGCGTGAGAATCTGAGTTCAAATTGCGGTCCCTAACTCTAAACCAAACCAAGCCTCAATAGGAGGTGAAGCGTTGATACTGACCGCTCGTGGTACCTGGAATAGGAGGTGAAGCGCTGATACTGACCGCTCGTGGTACCTGGCAGCTTCCCCGATAAAAGTAAAGAAGCCATACAAGAGAAAATAGCCTCTTCAGAACCCCAATTTAGAATCATGCTCGATTCACGAAAACACCGGGTCCTTTGGGGCTTGAATCAGTGCGGTGATTTCAAAGGCAAATTCGTCCAGTCTTGGTGTGGCCTCTACATGAGCGTATTGGTGGCCATGTTAGCGGTGACAGACAGGTGACAAAAATTAAACTTGGCAGCTGAGGATACAAGACAACACGGCTCTTTATCATGCATCTACGCACCAACATACTACTAATGTGCATGTGTTTGTACACAGTGAACGAGTTTTGTAAATCAATGTACAAGTTTAATTACTAAAAACAAATTAAATATTGATCAAAATATTTCATGACCATACTCAGCTGTATAGAATAACTGTTTAGTGTCAAATGCGAAAAAAACTCTAGGTACTTGACTTCCTATTAGCTGGCATTGAGAATTGTTGAATCCTAAACCATTGTAATCAATAGCAACTTGGCGCAGCGCTCGAGGACATGTCAATACCGATCTCCAAATCAAAAGATGAAAAAAGAATCAATGAGCAATTGAACATGTGAGTCTACGTAATAGTTATATCCTGGGAATACTCAGAATGCAAATAAATTTGTGTAAATGATTCCATGAAATTGGTCATGACATCCAACCCGTTTTGAACTTACATTCATGACTGTTTAAATGAAGATGCATAACCACAAGGCATGACAAGTTTCAATGAGAAATTTAGTAATGGTCAAGTTTTGAATTTTCATTGAGTTGACCTCCAACACCTTGCAGAAAAGATGGTCTGACCATACAGTGTGACCCATCCAACACCTTGCAGAAAAGATGTTCTGACCATACAGTGTGACCCATCCAACACCTTGCAGAAAAGATGGTCTGACCATACAGTGTGACTCATCCAACACCTTGCAGAAAAGATGGTCTGACCATACAGTGTGACCCATCCAACACCTTGCAGAAAAGATGGTCTGACCATACAGTGTGACCCATCCAACACCTTCCAGAAAAGATGGTCTAACCATACAGTGACATAAATTACGTTCTCATGCCACTGGACTATGCAACTCCTGGAGAGACGGGTGCATGGAAAATGACCGCGTGATTGGCCGCACATCATTTGGCTGAAGGACACCTGCTAACCCGCTGGTCTAATAATGTCTGTTCAAAGCTGCTCACAAACCAAATGACAATCAGAATTCTGTTCTGAATACAGTTTGAAAAGTTTGGAAGTGATTCAATCACCTCACAACAAAGACAAAACCCCTTTAATGTAAATCTAGAGCAGTCGGATTCCAGAATTCTCCCGTTGTCTTAGACTTATAGCCTTGACCTTGTTTAGTCAATATAAACTGACCTGCTGCAGTCTGCAAAGCCTTTCTCAGCAGCTATTGCGAGTGGAGTCAATCCAACATGGTTCTCCTTGTTTATATCGACGAGCCTTTTAGTGTGCGATGAGTTAACTATGATTCTTAATGCTCCAGGGTTATTAGCTAAGGTAGCATGGGCTAATGCAGTATTCCCTTCTTTATCCTAAAGCATAAATTGGAGAACATGTGAATACCAAAATGCTTGAGCAGAACTTGAGATTTAGAATCACACTAAAAAGCCGAGAATATTGGAGTGGCATTAGTGATCAAAGTTCTTCGGCCATGTTTGCTGCAGTAACCTATATGCATGTCTTCGTATCCTAACAGTGACGTGTCACTGATCCTAACCAGTGCCAAGAGTTTACAGAGATTGGCTTGCTTGCACCTACATTCCCCATATAGATATTGCTACTATGTATATATTAACCTCTTTCACTTTTAACTTTGTGATCCCAAACCGATGAGGATGTTGTGAAAGACATGGTTTAAGGCCTGCACACACTATCCACTGAGCCATCACTTCTCTTTCCTTGGTACGGGGTTTTAGCACGTCTTTCACTTCAATTTTCTACTATGGATTCCAATCAGCGCGGTACTAGTGGAGTTCCCAACCAGTGGATCAGCAGATCACTCCACGGTTGTCAAAGATTTATCTTTTCCTTCTCATGAAAGGGTAGTCAAGTTCTCGGCGGGTGTCATGCAAAAAATGGTACCCTTCATCGACCTCACAGTATAGGGGTTAGCTACCAGATATCGCTTATAATCATGCATGAAGGGGCTCCATTCACATTTACTGTATATGATACTATATGCAGTGTAGTACATTGGCATTCATAAATATAGATAGGTTGAATTTATGTGTTAGCCAAGGTCAATGGCATAAACCTTACCTAACTTTAGACTCAAATCGCACTACCGAAAACACACTGCGTCACCATGTGTGTGTATTGAGAAGAACTAATAAAAACCCTCTAGTCACCAATTTACTTATGGAAGAGGTCAGCTGGTACATGTCCAGTGGTAACGTGTACTAATCTGTACTAATCTGTACTAATCTGTACTAATCTGTACTAAA
>Ga0224501_10004153_pt1 | contig 11436 bp, 13 predicted proteins | sample SF_Oct11_sed_USG_4_FD_169105 | JGI IMG/M metagenome (GOLD analysis project Ga0224501, IMG submission 169105) | Sediment microbial communities from San Francisco Bay, California, United States - SF_Oct11_sed_USGS_8_1 | ecosystem: Environmental > Aquatic > Marine > Sediment | place: USA...
CACCAGTCTCCGTTTGCTGTTCGACTTTTAAGAATAGCGACTCTTTCCTTGTTCAGTGCGTCAAGTGCAGCATGCTCGGTCACTGATATTGTGGGCTCATCGTCCCAAGAATCTGAGTCCGTCATGGCAGGAATTGATAGAACGTATATAACTATAACTTTATGCTCCTCCTGACTGAGCTAGGTCGCTTTCCCAACAAGGCAGTCCAGGTATCCGGTGACCCACTTTCGGCGTCCAATGGAAACGATGAAAAAAAGCGCAGTTGACCGGATAAAGTACACGGTGACTCGTTGTAAATAGCGCGGGTTGTGATGTCAATTTCTACCCCAGGCCGCCGTGAGACCTTATCTTTAATTAGCCCGTATGCGATGTCTTTCAATGATGGTAATGGATGCACTGTTAGTGAATCCAGAGTGGCAGGCTCATCTCTAGACTGTAGTTCTCCAGCCATGATAACTTTTCAAACTCCTGCATGGCAAAACAGTTGCAGCTAGTGTATAAGTTTTGGGTAATTTTTTGTTACAGAACAGTCCCAAGAGTATGCACAACCTCATTCTCGGATGTCTTCTCGATTTATGTGAAAACAGCAAAACGGTGTCCCATATACGGGTGTGGCGAGGCAAAGATGATAAGTCCGCAGCACATCTCTTCTGTGACATATGGAGGAAAGAGGAACATGATCTGGGTGTTGTGAGGACAGAGGCTGGTGCCCTGGCTGGTGAGTCCATATGCTTTTAACCCTGACTGAATCGATCCCATAATGAGGATCATCTGGATTCAGATTCCGTATAGACTTTAGGGATATGTATGCATGGGGAATGCTACCAACATTTATCCCAATCAATCTCTATAGTAGGATCACAATTATACATGTGTGCAAAGGGCAAACCAGTGTGATATGTCATCTAAGGGTACTTATAAAACTGATAGCTGTAGTGTATTTCACGTATATCATCTCTATTTTAGATTTGGGTTTGTATATATAACAGATTTTCTCGATCACTAATCAGTACTTCAATTCACTTTCCAACTCATCTATCGCAAATTAAAAACTTCTCAAATCCCAATACTCGGCACCTCCAGATGTTTCTATCCTCTTGCTATGAAACATTACAATGCCATGCTGAACTGTTGTACCTGCATTAGTACATACAGGGTAGCCGGTATATTTTCATATACACTTGACTTCCATTGTTATTGGAAAAGAAAAACCCTATAACCGTGAGGGTCCAGATCTCCAAAATGCGCCCCCGCGCTCACTCTAGGCAAATAATGCAGAAAAACAGAGCCTGTTGTTGGCATCATTCAGTCCTGGGAGACCATGGCGCAGCTTCCTGTCAAACTACAAGTCTGGGCAGGACTGCATAGTAGAGATTGACTATGCTTAAGGCCGATTCCGCTCTACCCGGGTACTGGTTGACTTAGTATGAACTGTTGTGCCGCAAGACTCCGTGGTCACTCCTGGGAGCCTAATAGCAGCCAAATAACTGCCTTTTATAAGGATATACACATTTCATCGGAGAAAAATTATTTGTTTTGAATCTTTCCAGACACTGTAAACCCACTAATGGGGAAGCTACAACAAGAAGAGGTGGTGAGGCCTCTACCAGCTAATAACCCGAGCCAGGCTATAGTGGATGTGGTGGAGAACATGAGAGCTAAAATACACGCTCTCTTCTGTAAGATGGGCTATACAGAGCTGCCGGGTATGACTACTGAGGATTATGTCACACTCACTATCATAGAGCAGTATCTCAATCTGAAGGTAAACATACAATTAGGTATAAGGGAGGATAACTCTATGGTTTTATGTGTTTATATGTGCGTACTGGAAAACGGTATTGAGATGACCCCTAGATCACACAAGTTGCCAAATTTTTTATATTGGAACAGTAAGCAAAAGCCAATTTCAATACCAGAATAGCTAAATATATAGAAAATGGCCTTATATCTGTAGAAAATCTGACTGTGGTACTATTAAATATTAATTGCCATAAGCCAGTAAGCTTTCTATTATAAACTGTATATTAGATATCGCTCTGTAACAGATTTTATCATGCAACACACACCCCGTGTCATAGTTACTCACAGGTCCTCTACTGATCACACTGTGTGCGTAGTCATTAAATCATCAAAATGGGTGAAAACTGTTCTGACTCATGCACTTGTGTTGAAGCACTAGCTGACATCATCATTATGACTCTCTTGTCTATTTTACAGATGGGGGAGGTGTGGACTGAAATAATGTCCGAATTGGAGCAGGAAAATGTTCGCCCAGTTTCACCCGATCAGGAAGCTATCGAGACCATACACCGAGCAATCACGGAGGATGCCAAGAGTGTAATTCTCATCCAGCACGACCTCCTGCGCGCTCAGAATGACCAGGTGCGCAGGCAACATCTTGGACCATAGTCGGATGTTCAAATTATACTTGTGCTTATCATAGCCCACAATATTGACTGATGGTTAATTGGATGATTTTGACTTGGGGGGAATGCAAGACAATAAGATCAATCCTTAAGAAGCAGGCGATGTAGGATTTCATATAACCTGCCAGCGTGTTCTAGGGACTTCAATTCAATGGACCATATATTTCCAGCTGAAAATCTCATTAAAATTAAAGAAAATTACGGAGTGTAAAACTCCTGTCACAATAGATTAGTGTGGTGACCAACTGTGCATATAAAAGAAAGATAACTCTATGGGTGTGCATAGGACATTCATACCAAATGTTTCTGGATAATCTCTGCCTCGAACACTTTATTCATTTCATATTAAAGGATCTGACTGATGAGAAGGAGTTCTATGCTGAGATTCGAGATAATCACAGACAGCAGGAGAAAGCAATTAATGACTGGGCTGAATACATTGCACGAACATCCAAACATCCAATACTCAAAGCAGCCAAACAGAAACAGGAGCAGAGTGTAGAGGCGTCGCGAATCGCTACGAAACACAAGCCAGGGTAGGTAGCACTACAGACGTATATCTGTCTATGGGTAACACTTTCATATCACTGGTGTGTGGGATCAAAGTTAATTCAGTCAGCTGAATGATAGTAGAAGCAGTGTGCTAATAGTAGTTGGGTTTTGTAGAACTGTCGTGCTAATAGTAGTTGGGTTTTGTAGAAGCAGTGTGCTAATAGTAGTTGGGTTTTGTAGAACTGTCGTGCACAAAGTTAATTCAGTCAGCTGAATGATAGTAGAAGCAGTGTGCTAATAGTAGTTGGGTTTTGTAGAACTGTCGTGCACAAAGTGGACCAAGGAGGCTTGAACACAACTATCTACAGTGGCCGAAAGGTGATCGTAGAGAGCACACCTCTAAACTTAACTGGTGGTAAACTGGCCAACTACGATGCCACAATCGGAACCCTCAAACCAAGAGAGAGAACAATTATTTACGAATGAGCCAGGAAATCTGACCCAGTTTTGTAATTATTGATGCGTAAGCTTTACCCGTATGTAGTTCCACACACGCGATTTTCATCTTGGTTCATTTTTATTACGACTTGTGATTAATTAAAGAATAAGGAATTTACATGTATTATGGTAAAAGTATCTGAACCGGTATGTGACTAATAAAACTATACAGAAAATGATAAGGTGGTTGCACAGTCTCGCGTAAAATTATCCCATTCACGGTGTGAAGCAATGAAATGCTGATCCATTCACAGAGAGCTGACCCGTACCATCTCGAGGGATCGGTATAAAATGCTACAAAACCACCAGTTTATTGTTACCACTGTGAAGAATATACCTATCAATTATTGTTTTCTGGGTGACAGATCTTTCACTTATTTTTAGTTATAATTTATTGGCATCAATCTTTACATAAGCGGGATATATCGAACAACCCTGGTCAACACTTTTGGAATATTTACTCATGAAAAACGAATGTGAATACTCGTGTTCTAGACATTGCCAAAATGAGAACTTAATGTCACCATCCCAAAATAACCAGTGGCTCACCTGGTCATCTCCGCCGAGTAGTAGCCGAGAGAGTGGATCGGAATCTCTTCGCGTCACAGAGGATGCTGTACGACATGTATAAATACTTATCTCATCATCCAACAGTGCCTCCAAGAAGTTCACAGTGCATCTGGCGAGCCCTACAAAAGGGTAGAACGACGATACCTCCTGTGACCATGATCTCTCAACACATGTAATGATGATATCGAACCACAGGAAATCCGTGCCTACGGTGACAATCTATATACTTTCCATTCGAAGAAGAACCTAGGTTGAAAATAAGGAGTCACGGCGGTGTGCAATGACTAGTCTCCGTAAGAGTGTGTTAATGAGCCAACCAGAAATGATTAGTTCGACGGGGTGGGGTTTACCATTTTACTCACTAAACGCGTTACGCAACACTGCCAAAAGATACTTTGGAATTGGCTCGCACAATTTATCTGATGGCAATTGGCATGTAGCGAGCGTCTAAATCACTTGTCAGCGATGGCACATTGTGATCATGAATGGATGGTCTGTACCTGTTACTTTAGTCATGGGCGACGATGGCTTGAGAGTCGAAACCTTCTCCTGCAGTTCAGTGAAGGCGGCAGATTTGTGTCCCAGTCTGGGTACAACGAGAACTGGATCAGCTGTGCTGTTGGTTAATGGGTGGTCAGAAATAGTTGGTGTTGCAGCTGCAGGAGATTTGCAGAGCAACTTGGCCAACAGTGGGTCTGGCTCACTGTTTTACAGACCACATTCTGCAGGTTTGACCTCCATCAGTGTAGTATTGTCAGTGCGTTGAGGTGAGGCAGGACTCCTAATGGCTATGGTTCCTTTATACTGGTAGGCAACGGGAGTCTCAACATGGACGTCTGGCCTGAGCGGAGCTAGCACAGGCACAGTGTCTACTGCCATACTAACTGAGAGAATAGAGTCTATGTTATGATGCTGCTGCCCAGATCCCTTATGATTATGTTTCACTGTGACGTCAGCCGGCCCCTCACTGTGCGATGCAGCCTCTGTCAGAGTGGAACCTGTTGATTGCTCCTGTATTCTTGGTAAAGTTGGCGAGAAACCCATGAGATTGATACTTTCGCGGTGTTTCGGCAAGCTTCCAATCGACTGGCGACTGGCACTCTGACCGGTACTGACTGCCCGCAGCATTCCAGTTCCACCGAGAAACTGAAATGTGATGTCATCATCTTCCTCATAAATGGCAAAGGAATCTGACGACCGCAAGTCGCTGCCGGGGCCCATAGCAATGATGCTGAAGGAGTCATCAATCGGGGAAGCTGCAGGGCGGTCAGTGGGATTTGCGTGAGCCACTGATGAATTGGTTAGTGAGGTCACTAGCGGAGTCTCTGTTGAACTCACTGGTGGAATCTCACCCCTTAGGGCCTGCAGTTTCTTCTGCAGATCTTTCTTAGCTTTCTGAAGGGCATTCTCTTGGGCTTGAATATGTGCAAGTTCAGCGAAAAGGTCAGAAGGAGCCAACGCGTCCTGTGCAGACAGCGCGGCCGAACGGCGGCGTGACTTACGCAGTTTTATGTCAATATTTTCAATGCTCTCCAGCAGCTGCGGACTGGTCTGATAGGTTGGCAGGTCGTTTGGACTCTTTTGTTGTATAGTTTGGCTGCGGTGTTGAGTGGATGAACTTAGTTGTGGAGTGGTCTGGTCTGGCTGCACAGTGGCCAAGCTTTGTTGTGGGGTGATAGGACACAATTCTCGGAGGGTCTGGGGTGGATTTGGCTGGCGAGCTGTCTGACTCTGCAGCACGGGGCTCAGGCTCAACTGTTGGAAGACTGGGCTTGGTTGTGGTTCAAAAATTGTTGTCAGCATCGGTGATCTCCCTTGAGACTCGCCAGCAATAGGTTGAAGAGTTCGATCAGGCGAGAGGATGTTAGGACACCTTGTGTCCGGTACAACAGAGACTGGAGTGGCCATATCGAACACACCACTAATATTTGGCATATCACACTCCGTGCTCGGTAACCGGTTCGACTGTGCAACAGGTGGCCTAGCCAGACCAGAGGGAATAGAGATACTGCTAGTTAGTTCTAAAGGAGAGTCTAGATTTTGCGTGGGCTTATTGGTGTCTTGAGAGAGACATAGCTCTGTTGCACAGTAACCAGTGGCGGCTGGTCTACCCGCAGTGGCCTTACGGGTCAAGGATGGGCTGGCGCAGTCATTACCAAGACCCAACTCATCCATCATCTTGCTTAATTCTTCCGAAGCTACAAAAACGGACTATGCTTTGTCATACGCTGTTATCTCACGTCCATGGGATATCTTTTCGGGGTCATAATGTGCAGGCAAACACCACAAATATATTAGTTCTCTTACAACATAGTGTCTATGAGCGTACAAGATCAATGGCCAGGTCTTTCAAACGATCGCCATTACTTTCAGCTCATTCAAGGATTACCTGTGGGTTGGCCAGTTGGATTCTCAGCCACCACATAAGTCCGGTCATTCACATTGAGCGCGGATCTGCGGCGATGCTGGGCTGTATCCACTGACAAGCGGTGCAGAGTTCGCATAATTTTTTGACGCTGCTCGCCCTCAGTACAGACAGCGAGCTCCTCTTCCAACAAACGTTCTGCCATTTCAATTTTCTACAACCAAAGCTTTGTCTAATTTAGGCTTTACTTACTCTCAGTGAGATGACACATAAACTACTGAAGGCGGGTCTCTGATGCCGCCTCATCATTATGGTGTCATGGGTTGGCACGGAGGTAGTCTCCAGTTGCTGTTTCAGTTTTTACAGGGTTTTGGGGGTCATTCAACCTATGCAATGTCTCACACATTTCCCGACTGCTACTTTTTCACATAAAGGGAGGATGGAGTGATTTGGACTCTTATTCACTGGCTGAGAAATCAGGTACGCACGGGTATTTCACCATAACCATCCAAATGTAGTCGAATTCGTACCAACCTGGAGTATTGAGTCATTCACATCTTCAAATTTCGTTTTGACCTCTGGCTATAAAAGACATGAAAATAAATACTTGAATTTGTCATTCTCACTCAGACGGATAATGAGGGCGCTGTTACGTTCACAAATGTCACCTTTTCCAAAAAATGTCACCTTTTCCAAAAAAATATCACTTTGGTTCACAAGTGTCACCCCACCCCATTCACAAATATCACCCCCCCTCATTCACAAATGTCACCTCAGTTCTTATTTTTAGGAGTCATTCCGACCAAGTTGATAGGGTTTAGGAAAGATTGCATGCATTGATAGAGATTTTCTTCATCCTATATACATGCCTACATGGTCTCTTTGAGCATGTGTGTATGACTGTGTCACTATAAAATGTTAGTTTCATCTACAAGGCTACATCTCCAAAATTTTCAATAGTATTAACAACTTTGATATTTCTCACTGTAATTACTCCCTCTGACATTTGTGAATGGGCGGGGTTACATTTGTGAACAAAAGTGACAATTATTGGAAAAAGTGACATTTGTGAACGGAACACTCGTCTTAAGTACACACAAAATGGGGCTCATATATCACCTAGCCTATAAAACAATTACCAGATGGAAGCTCTCAGCAGCCGAATGATTGATAACCAGAGGGCGCCTTGTACAAACCTTTATTGGCACAATCACATCAACCTCATCAACTTCATCTGTCTCATCAAACACTAATGCTTTCTTAGTTCTCTCCTGTAAAAGAGTGCGATTCGGTTTCCCTACTCAATACCACGGATGAGATGAAATGCTAACTATCACCTCATTCTCGCAGTAGTAATGAGGGACCAGGAAACATTGTTGGTCGTGAAGGGTATCTAGCCACTGAGAATACACAACTAAAGTTTTCGGTTTTCACATGTTTACATTGGGCACCTTAACATTTTAATAGGCCTCCAATAAACCCACCTTGGATAACTCATCTGCCCAAGTAACTTTCCTTGCAGTGCTTCTGGAGCCATCTTTCATCTAGAATAATGATATAACGGGTTTACTGTCCCAAAGGGAGTGCCAACTGGGTAGTCAACAGCACCATTCTGTGCAATATGTGTAAGAACACAGCCGTTTTATGGACTGTTGTTGGCTTTTCGTTGCACAAAAGTAGTATCTAGTATATTGGTTTTATTCTAGAAAAGACCGTATGAAGCGTATGAGGTCGGTGATCAATGCAATTGTTCTATATCCGGATGGCTATCCTTACACTCCACACAGAGTCAGGCATTAACAATAGCATATCAACATTAGAACTTAGGGTTTACAGACTACACACAGTTTGGCGGCAGTTCCGAGTTTTTATAATCCGATAATGACATCACAATTAATACATGGTAACGATACCTGGCTGTTGCCGGCGTATATATCAGCCAGCTCATTGCGGCTTAGTTTGGTTTTACTCTTCTTGGCAGACTGACTGTAGATGGATTTCTGGACTGGCGTCTGTGAAGGCGTTCCCCCTGTAATCAACAGTCACCATAGGTGTAACAGGTTTCTCAACACAGATGCTATAATTGAGATTTGACATCATGGACTTATCCTCCCCTAACTCTGGGACTGCATGTGATATGACTATTTATCCAACACACGTGGTGATTCATTCTCCTTACGCCATTGTTTGAAAGCTACGGATATGCCTAGTATTAATGTTTTTAAACTGAAATGTGTCATAAACATTCTCATAAACTTTTTACGGATGGCAAACACCCATTACTTAGTAGAATAACGTTTAACCACAGGATTTCCTCTTGCTGCCAGTTCTGTCAATCTAGATCGAACCACAAAGCGACAGAAGTCAGTTTTTTCAGTACCAAATGAGTCAGAATTTAAAATGTAGATACTTTTTATAACATTTCAATTTTGTCAACTGATAATGAAATGAAATAAAACTTCACTATCTAGTGAGTCATCAAACATGTTTTTGGAAGTTTGCAGAAACAGAGATAACTGGGCCACAGTCTAGCTGCGACGGGTTGATCGAAAAAGTTATTCCGGAGACGCGTTTCAATAATTCTATTGATCACAATAGAATTATTGAAACAAGTTATATTAGGTGAAAGACGGGCAGCTGCTGCTCACCTTGCATTGTGTTTTGTATATTGGCGAGTGGAGTACGACCACCCTCAGGTGTGGTCGGTGTCCCAGCTTTTTTTAGCATCACCTGTAGTTTCCTTGGCAGCTCCTGTTTTCTCATGTAAATGGACAGTCTCTACATAATAAACGCATCAGTGACAACAACTCAGTGTTCACATTGAGCTTACTGTTAAACTTGCAACATGGGTCACCCACACTTGCATATTCCGAAACAGTGAGAGGGCATACAGAAATTAATTCACTCTACAATTCAGGATTTTCTCTGTATGACTGGCTACATCTAAACTCTAAAGTGTAATGGTAAGCTTATATTTGCCGTAGTGAGGCTGCAGCATCCACTTCAAGAGGAGAGTTCTCATGTTTTGGTATGACACTTGACCATTAAAATTTCCCACACACACCTGACAATTATTCCACCAATCAAAACATAAAAATCGTCTAAATTCTGGACACCGTTTTAATTCATTGCGAAAAAGCAAAAATTTGAACACATTCAGCTAATAAATCTGGCACTGAACCATAGAACAGTGTACTCATACAGCAGAATGGCGAAGCCTTACCGGTTGGTCGGAGGGTCTGTCGGGAATGGTTGAATCTCGACCCGAAGATGGGCCAATTTTGTTGGACAGAATGTTGGCCAATCCATTCGGATCAACCACAAAGTCATCATCAACAGAACTGGCTGATGTGAGAGTGTCTCGTCGCTGGGAACTGCTGTAACAAAAGCGTTGGCTAAGTGGATGTCCACAAGGTTTTGATTTCAAAGCCTCTCGATCATCTCCAAACTGAAGCCGTGTAACATTTCATTCTTCCCTTACGTAGGAGCAGCCCAGTCCTCTTATGATTTCTTCTTTTGTACCCTGACCAGTGTCAAGGTTTTGCCGAAAATGGCCTACAGAGTTTCTGGATAAACGTCATTAGGAGACTTTCTGCTTGCGCATACGTGCCCATAGACATACGTGCCCTCATGGACAAAGAAACTCTATGGATGGGCCTCCTTTGTTTAACGTCGGGATCAGAAACTGACGAAAATGTTCCACAAAACAAAGTTTTCGCCCCAAACCGGAAATCGAACTAGGGACCCCGACACCAAGACCCAGTGGATAGATATCCACTAAGCTATTGCTTCACCCGAAGCACTTGAATTAATCTTACACGAAGTGTGCTGCCAGAAGGACTGAACGGTCTGACAATGCTTACCGATTACTAAACAGTCTCAGTCTATTGGTGTGTGGCACCTCAGTAGCTCGGCGAGAGATGCGTGACTCCACTGTCTGCGCATTCAGAATCTTATCGAGGCCATTAGGATCAGCAACAAACTCTTCACTAACTGACTCCATCTGTCGACGTCTCGGTGCAGCAGATTCTCGTGGGGGCCGGCCCGCTGTACCCTTCCTGAAAGACATTAATGGGCATGTTTCAGACTACAGATTGACTACGATACACACACATGGTATACCAACTACACCTGGGATTAGCAACGCATATTGTGGCAGGCACAAAGCTGCATTCGCTGAGCGTAACGGTGTGCAATAGCATGAACAGTGGTGAAAAAGAACCAGCTGAAGTGTAGAATGGCGCAGAGCATTAATGGTCAGGGGCATAAACTGACCTTATGGGAAATCGCTGCTGGATCTTTCTAACATGCACATCAGTTGCCCGACCGCTGAGCGGACCCTGTTTTGTACGATTGAAAACATTAGCCAGTCCATCTGGATCAACTACAAAACCTACAAAACAGGCTAAGCCGTACTTATGGTGTTTATAGTTTATACCCAACAAACTTTATTACACACTGCAAATCCTGTGTTTGTCGTCCAACAAGACTGGCACCGCCTCTCAGATATTGGAGATAGACTGTATATCTAGTAGTCACAACCTACACACCATAAAATTAGACCTGGGGTAGACGAATTATTTCGCTAATTTAGCAGTTAGGACATACCTTCACTTTGATAGCCTAGCTTCTTGGTTTTTTCTGCATTACCTGTCAACCTCGCAGATTTGCAGCTCTACAATTTCAACAAGTAAATGATGTAATGTAACTTTGGGGGTGTAGACAAGCATCCTGACTTTCAATTCTATCGCCATACTTTTTACCCCGCACCTGTATAGAATAGTGGCCAAGCCTCCAAGCAGTCAATGCCTTGAAGCCGAAAGTCAACCTACCTTTGTTGAGGCATCAGCGGTTTTGTTCACTACGGACTTGTGAGACGAGCTTGTTGTCAACTTGCGAGGCTGTGGTATCCTTGACCTTCAAAAGAAGTCTCTCATTGAATCCAAATACCACTAAGAAGACTTATGAGACTTCACATTCACTGCTAGCGTTTTACTCATTTATAAAATCTGATCAAGCCCGACTACAAATTATGGAGTTGTAACAAACGTGTTCATTGTTCAAAGCTCAGTCAGTCAGATC
>Ga0224501_10004154_pt1 | contig 11435 bp, 8 predicted proteins | sample SF_Oct11_sed_USG_4_FD_169105 | JGI IMG/M metagenome (GOLD analysis project Ga0224501, IMG submission 169105) | Sediment microbial communities from San Francisco Bay, California, United States - SF_Oct11_sed_USGS_8_1 | ecosystem: Environmental > Aquatic > Marine > Sediment | place: USA...
ATCAGATGGGGAAAAACGCTACAAAGGATGACTGGCGGAGCTGCCCAACAACCAATCAAGAGCCCGCCGGTGCCAGCCCGGTCAGGAGAAGTTAAGGAAAAGGACACTGACGAGAGGCTCACATTTTACTCATCCGTCTCATGTCCCTTCCCTCCATGCCCCATCCCTTTCATTCCGCTCATGCCGCCGCCGGATCCTCTCATCGGTCCCATACCGCCTCTATGGCCTCTCATTCCCGGTCCGTGCATGCCAGCGAAGGTGTGCTCATACTGAATCAGGGCCCAGATTTCTTCATCGGACAGAACCTGGCCAAACCCAATCATGCCAGTTCCGGGTGAGCCATGTTTGATGACCCAGAAAATTTCGCCCTCCGTGCGGTGCCGCCAGAACCCATGGTGCTGGAAATTCCGAGGTGAGGGATTCAGCTGGGCGCCCCCTGGTCCTGTGCCGTCTCCGTTTACTCCATGACAGGTGAAGCACGTGCCCTTGCCGTGATAGAGCGCCTTCCCTTTTTCGACGATTTCTTGAGATGCCGGGAGCGGACTCCTGAGAGCTCGGGCCTCGGCCAGCTTATCGGCCGGCACGACTGGTTGCATCATATGCCGCTCTGCCTCACTCGTGGAAACTCCAAAGAAAACCATAATAGCCAGTAACGGAAACATCTTCGTCTTCATCGCCCTGCTCCTTCATCGGTGTGACACAAATGGAATCAACGAGGCGCCTTGCCGAGGCTGTCACAGATCCAATTCCACCATCTTGCGGTGGAATCGAGTGATGATGTTCGGGTCGGGGGTCAACCTGATCTGCGCCTCTTCCTTACCCTTGTAGGGCAGCAGATTGAGGACGTAGCGCAAGCTTTCCAGACGGGCCGCCTGTTTGTCGTTTGCCTTGACGATGATCCAAGGGCTGTAGGTCGTATGTGTCTTGCTGAACATCTCTTCTTTGTTGCGGGTGTAGGCGTCCCACAATTCCTGTGCCTTTTCGTCGACGGGGCTGATCTTCCACTGTTTCAATGGATTCTGCCGCCTTGCCTCAAACCGTTTAGCCTGCTCCTCTTTTGAGATGGAGAACCAGAACTTGATGATGGTTACTCCATCTTCATAGAGCATATGCTCGAATTCCGGCACTTGTTGCAGGAAACGTTGGTGCTCTTTCTTGGAGCAGAACCCCATCACCGGCTCGACCACTGCGCGGTTGTACCAGCTCCGATCAAAGAAGACGATTTCGCCCTTGTTGGGCAGTTGGCGGATATACCGCTGGAAATACCACTGGCCCCGTTCTTCATCGGTCGGCTTGGGCAGCGCCACGACACGCATGGCACGAGGGTTCAGGTGTTCCGTGAAGCGGCGAATCGTTCCCCCCTTTCCTGCTGCATCCCGTCCTTCGACCAGAATCGCAATTCGTTCTCCCGTATTTTGGATCCAGCGCTGCAACTTCACCAACTCTACTTGTAACTGTCGCAACTCATATTCGTACAGCAGTCTCTTGCGGACGTCCGCAAGGTCGACACCTCGGTTCTCCAATAGCTGAAAGAGGCCTTTCCTCGTATTGATTCTTTGCAGATCATCCTCGGTCAGGGTGGAGCCTGGATCCCCGATTTTCTTCAATACCCTATCGATAGCAGCACCGCCCGGCAGTATATATCCATCTCCCTCCACCGGAATCCTTGTGGGAATCTCCTCCAAGTCGCTCTCATCCGCTCCGTGTGTTTGCCTCGTGAGTTCATCGTTATCCGACACATCTCGATCTTTGCGGCCTTTGGACTTCCCGGTCGATTCGCCATCAGCAGCCATGCGAGACCTCCTCATCACTAGATATGGAATCAGAATGCCACACTTCGATCTCGCTCAGCCACAGCTTTGATGTAATCCGGCATGCCTTTAATAGACGCGCCCGCCACCAGATCGGCTGTGCCGACTTGTCTGGCGACCGCACAAGCTCCGCAGACCCAGATCGGGACTCCTGCCGCCTGCACCGCAGCGATCAGCTCTTTCAGTGGAGTGAGGTTTACGCCGGTCACATGATCTGCCACGCCTTTGCGCCCCAAGGTGACGGCTTCGTTCCATAGCCATAAGACCACATCGTGTCCTTGCTCTTTGGCCGTCTTGGCGGCCATAAACGGCAAAGTCGCCATAGTAGGATCGTCTGTTCCTCGGCTGCCTGAAACAATAAATGTTGCCATGCTTCCCTCCTCTTTCGCGCTCGACTCACTTCGCAAGACTTCTGATATAGTGAATTAGCTGCCAGACCTCTTCGTCCGGCAACCAGGGAAACGCCATCATCCCGGTCCCCGGTGACCCATGCTTGATGATCCAGAACAGCTGTCCATCCGGCAGATCTCGCATCATCGGGCCACAGGTAAAATTCCTGGGCGGCGGCACAAAGGCTGCCCCCATCGACCCCTTTCCATCTCCCAGCTCGCCGTGACACAGGACGCAGGGGACCGGTTGCGCGCCCTTTAGGAACAACCCCTTTCCTGCCTGGATCGCACTGGCCGATGACGGGAGCGGATTCGTTTTGGTGAGAAAGTCTTCCGGTGCCGTGGCGGTCTTGCGCGGCTGGACACAGACACCTCCTTGCGCACCTCCTGCCGCCGCGGGTGGTAAGTCCGGCACCCCCTTGAAGGTCACCTTCAAATAGGCGATCACGTCCGCCACGCCCTGTTGACCAATCGTCAAATTCCAATACGGCATGTTTGGTGATTTGCCTACTGCCGGTCCGCCATGATTGATGACGTTGTAGAGGTATTCGATCGGGAGCTTTTCGAATGGAATGTTGGCGTGGATGGCCGGTTTCGGCTCAAGCCCGGAGGCGGCTGGGCCATCGCCCTTGCCGGTGAAGCCGTGGCATTGAGCACAATATTCCTTATAGAGCATCTTACCTCGCCCTGCGTCAGCGTTGCTGAACTCAGGACTCGTCCATGGCTCGTAATATTGAAAGTCCGGCACCCCTTGCGCGGCGAGAAAGCCGATCACCGCTCGCAATTGCGCATCGGTTGCATCGGCCAGAAATTCCCCATTGTGGACCGTGAAGTCTTGCGGATTCTGGCCGAAACGATACAGCCAGTCCGGGTTGTATCGCTGACCGGCAAGCTGCAAGGCGGCACTCTGGGGCCCCCCAATCAGTTTGCCATTCTCCTCGATCGTATGGCAGCCAAGGCAGGCGTGGGCTTTATAGGCCATCCCACCGAACGTCACATCGAACTTTGTCACTTTTGAGAGATCGAATGCGCCGACCGTCACACGCGGGTCTTTATTGTGTTCGGCAAAATAATCCGCGAGGGCGTGTGCCTCAGCCTCTGTGACCATCGGATGCCTGGACGGCACGCTCGTGAGGTCCCATAGATATCCCTTGGCATAGAGTGGAGCTTCCTTCCCAGTGAGCCAACGAATGAGCCACGACCGTTGGTACTTGCTGCCGGCCCATATTAAGTCAGGTGCGTGAAGCTTGAACCGCGATTCAGCTGTGCCTTCAAACCGGTGACATTGCACGCAGGTCTGTTGGATAAGCTCTTTAGCGTGAGACTGATCACTTGCGAAGGATAGATTTTGAAACGATAGCAGTCCTATAATCAAAGTCACCGTCGCTCCAACTATTCGTTTCTCCATCCTCACATTCATCCTCCCCCCTCATTTTTCTGAACGAGGCCCTCGTCTTGCCCGTTCGCACAATCTCATGTCTGCACTCGTAAGCCGTTACCCTTGTGATCTCTATGCGGATTCAACTTGATGGAGATCTTTACCGCCGACACGATGGATTGGTGGACGGTGCAACCGTGCGCCACCTTCAACAGTCGCTCCTTGTGTTCCGCCGTGATTCGATGAGGAAGATGGATTCCAATATCGATACGACCGACACGGTGAGGACGTTCGGCCATACTCCATTCCGCATCCACGCTGAGGCCGTCTCGAGAGATGCCGTGTCGCCCACAGAATTGCCCGACGAAGTACGCAACGCAACTCGCGACGGACCCGACAAAGAGTTCGACCGGACTCATGCCAGCATCCTGTCCTCCATCCTCTACCGGTTGGTCGGTAACGACACGATGCTTCCCGCTCACGATGTCGTAGCGCGTCCCGCCGTGAAAGGTGGTCGTCAGTTTCATCTCGCTCCTGTCGACCGTTCAATAGGGTACATCTGCCGGCTTCCCTCCCTTCGGCCAATCATGGATCTTGGCAGGAAAGTCTGGGCGTGGTTGAGTGTTGATGTAAGCCGCAACATCAAATGCCTCATCGTCTGAGACGGTCCATCCCCAGCCCCTTGGCATGTTGGCCTTGATAAACGAGGCCGCCACACTGATCCTTGCCATGTCCGCACCGATATTGTACGAACGCGGCCCCCACACTGGTGGCGCCGCCATCGTCCCTTGTCCATCGGAGCCATGGCAGAACACGCATTTCTGTTCATACACCTTCTTGCCGATGAGGGGATCAGGCTGATGGGTGGACGTGAGGAGTGGGATTCCTCGCCATGGCACTGCACTACCAGCCGGCATGCTCTGTGACAACCATTCAATGTAGGCGACGATGCCCGTCAGTTTAACACTCTCGGACGGTAGGGGCTTGCCGTTCATACTGCGTTCGAAACACTCGTTAACCCGATCCGCGAGGGTCATCTGTCGGCCGGCACGCTCACGATATTGCGGGTAGAGGACACTGATGCCGACAAACGGCGCGGCATTCGGGTTGAGGCCGGCATCCAAATGACAATTGGTGCAGTTAAGCGCATTCCCAACGTACCGCTTCCCATACTCTTGCGTATCAACCACCATTTTGTAACCTAGTCGGATTTGCTCTCCTCTGAGGTCGCCGGGAATAGTTTCGGGAGAAGGCGGGGCAAACAACGCGTTGATGGTTGATTCAGTATTGGTACGACCAACCGAATCTTCGCTGCCGGTCACCCGTGGGGGTGGAACGCAACCGATCATCATCAACACGACACCCGCCAGCACAATGTTTGCGACCGAGCGTGTACCCATTCTCAGACCTCACTTCTCCAGGTTCGATGGAGGAGAACAGGTATTAATTCCGAGCAAAGTGAACAGCGGGCAAAACCCCACCGCCCCGGTAAGCAGTAATATTGCACCGATGACCACGAATGTGCCGGCAATAGCCGATGAGAGTCCGGCAAAGAGACCGACGCTGATCGCTAGTAGCCCTGCTCCAATTCGGATAGGTCTCTCAATGCCTCCAACGTTACACGTCATAGCATTACCTCCTCATCGAAAAACGTAGTTGATCTTTATTTCCCTGACACGCTTGTATGAGACAACTTCCACTTATTGGATTCATCTTCTATGGCTGCCGGCTGGACTCAAAACCCAACGTGCGGACATAGGCTAAGACATCCCAGATTTCTTCATCGGAGAGCGAATGTTTCCACGCACCCATGGCGGTATTCGGTTTGCCTTCATGAATGCGCCTGAACAACGTACCGTCGAGCCGATTGTGAACATCAGATGAGGTGAGGTCTGCGGGAGGCGGAACAAGTTTGATTCCCATGGCACCTTTGCCGTCAATACCATGGCAACGGATGCAGGTATTCACGTAAATTTCACGCCCGCTGACTGGATCGCCACCTTTGGCTGAGGTAACCAGCTCTTTTACTCCGAGATTGCTAAACCCGATCCCCGGTATGCCAGCCAACAGTGCACACAAAACCAACATCCGTCTAGTGATAGGCATCTTTTCTCCCTTTACACTTCAAACCTTGCGATCAGTGTGCCATTCCCTCTGTAACAGATCGGCACTATTCCCATTACTCCGCAATGGCTTACGACGTTGTTTTGGAATGGTTCGGAGAAGCGGACCTTGGACTGGTGAAAAACGCCACAGGGCCCTATCACCCACTGGCGCAGGACGCTACAGAACATCACCTCCAAGCGTTAGAACCTCGGCCAATGTGAAGACAAAACGCCGAGTGAACTCGTTACCCCCTGCCAGGTCGTGTGCCCATCGAAGGAGTCGATTCGATGCCGCTCGAAAATGACAATTTCTTTCAACTTTTTCCTAAACCCACTACCCTATTCTTTCAGTAAACAGATTACGTTTAGGAGATATTTTCCTTTGACATAATTTCGGATTTGACGCCTTGATGTCGCAACCATTCTCTCCGGCTATACACAATCTTGCATCATTCTTTCAGTGGCGTTGCCGGAGAAATCCGAATGATCTGGCCTACGCGTTCGTCCGTGATACCCTCGACGTTGAACACCACGTAACATTTGGCGAGCTTGAGCGCACGGTCTATTCGCTTGCCGTCCATCTTGCACGCGAGGCCCCGTCCGGAACAAGAGCCCTTCTTCTCTACCCACAGGGGCTGGATGTCGTTTATGCATTTTGGGCATGTGCCTGTGCCGGTCTCGTTCCGGTTCCTACTCCGGATCCTATTCGGCGCAAGCACGGTCTGCATCGCCTTCGCACCATCATCGAAGATGCCCGAGTCTCACTGGTGCTCACGACGTCTGGTCTTGAAACCGTGGCTTCGGAGCTTTCCATTGCCAAGGAAGCGAGTCAGCTCAGATGGGTAGCGACGGATCACCTCGACAATGCTGCCGGTTCGGTTGAGTGGCCACTCTCTACCGACACCTCCCTCGCCTATCTGCAATATACATCGGGATCAACGGCCACTCCTCGTGGCGTCATGGTCAGCCATGGGAATGTGCTTGCCCATTGCAAAGCCCTGAGCCTGGCTGGAAACATAACGGACAGTAGTCGGTCGCTCTGCTGGCTGCCGTATTTCCATGACTATGGATTGCTGCACGGAATCATCGCTCCATTCTATGCCGGTATCCCTGCCTATCTCATGTCACCCATCACGTTTCTCAGGCGGCCATTGCGGTGGCTCGAAGCGGTCGCTCGATTCGGCATTACCCACAGCGGGGGACCGAATTTTTCTTACGAGTCTTGCGTCCGGGCTGCACGGCAACAGACGGAGTGGCAGGCTGATCTGAGTACATGGTCGGTCGCAAGTTGTGGTGCGGAGCCCATCCACCTGGATACGGTTGAGCGATTTATCGACACCTTCGGTCCGCGGGGATTCCGACGAACGTCGTTTGCGCCGGCATATGGGCTTGCAGAAGCGACGCTTCTGGTGACGATGAAGCGGGCTGGTGCAGAGCCGACATTCTTAACCGTAGATGCTGAGGCGCTGACTGACGCAGTCGTCAAGAAACCTCCCACAGCGAAGGGAAAAACTCGGACATTGGTCGGATGCGGGGAGCCCCTCGAAGAGACTCGTGTCAGGATTGTGAATCCTACAACTCATACGGAATGCCCACCAGGTGTTGTCGGGGAAGTATGGCTGGCCGGCTCCGGAATCGCGGCCGGATACTGGGAGAAGCCAGAAGAAAGCCAAGCCGTGTTTAAGGCCACCCTCGCTGGATCACACGAGAGTCCCTATTTACGGACAGGCGACCTTGGATTTCTCCACCACGGAGAATTGTTCCTGACAGGACGCCTCAAAGACCTGATCATCGTGCGGGGACGAAACTATTACCCTCATGATTTGGAATGGACGGCCGGGCACGCGCATCCGAGCTTGCGGCGAGGAGGCGGAGCGGCTTTCTCGATTGAGGGCGAGACCGGAGAGCGTGTGGTGCTGGTTCATGAAATCGAGACGCGTTTGCCCGAATCGGACATGATGGATGTGATACGCGGCATTCGTCGCGCCGTGGCAGACGAGTACGAGCTGGAACTTCACAGTGTGGTGCTGATCAAGTCCGGCACGATCCCAAAAACCTCCAGCGGAAAAATTCAGCGGGGTGCCTGCCGAGCCGCCTTTGAGTCCGACCAACTCGCTGCCGTCTGGTCGAGCATACTGGACCTATCCCAGGAAGCTGAAACTGATGGGTTACTGAACGAGGCCCCGCAAACCACCATCGAGAAGAAGCTGGCCGATATCTGGCGAGAGGTACTTGAAGTACATTCTCCGCATCGCCATGCGAACTTCTTTGCACTCGGAGGCAATTCGCTCCTCGCGGCACAGATTGTTACACGCATCCTCGAAACGTTCCACGTCGAACTCCCCCTCAGTACACTGTTCGAATATCCGACATTGTCTGCACTCGCTGCTCGGATCGAGGAGCCGAGCCCGAGTCCAGATACCGTGGATCGGGCCACAGAGAAGCGTGGGGATGCAGGTGGCGACGGCGGGATGCGAACTCCACTCATGCCGCTTCCCGCTGCATCCACAAGAGAAGGCAGGATTCCGCTCAGCCCCTCGCAGCAGCGACTGTGGTTCCTGGAACATGTTCATCCTGGGAGCGCGATCAACCATATTTCCATGAGCGTGCGCATCCGTGGGCCGGTCAACCCCGAGGTGTTGGAGCAGTCCGTGCGGGAAATTGCCGATCGTCACGAGATTCTCCGAACTCGTTTTGGATCGGAGCGAGGCGAAGGATTCGCGGACGTATCCCATAAGGCGATCATTACGATTGGACGACAGGATTTTCAGGTGTTGGACCCTGTGGAGCGAGACATTCAGGTGCGGCAATTTCTACGAATAGAGAGGAGCCGGCCGTTTGACTTGCCCCGAGGACCTGTATTCAGGCTGACCTTGCTGACGATTGAACCGAGCGTGCATATCTTGGCACTGACATTCCACCGCCTCGTCGCCGACGGGTGGTCTCTCCGTATCTTCTGGAAGGAACTCGCCCTTCTTTGGGAAGCCGGTGGCGATGTTCGAAAAGCTGGACTTCCCACTGTGACAGTTCAGTACGCAGACTATGCTGATTGGCAGAGAACCAGACTCGATCAAGGCCTTCGCGAAGTCCAACATGCCTATTGGATTCGGCAGTTGAGCGGCGCCCCTCCTCCGACTGAACTCCCGGCCGATCGTCAGCGACCTCGAGCACGGACGTTCGAAGGGGGTGTGCGGTCACGAACACTTCCTGCAGGACTGACTGCCAGCATCGATCATTTCCGCCGACACCATAATTTCACGACTTTTATGGTGCTCTACGCCGTCTTTGCGACGTGGCTGCATCGCTACACGCAAGAGTCCGATCTGGTTATTGGATCGATCGTGGCAGGCAGGCGTCGGAGAGAGCTCGAAGACATGATGGGCTATTGCGTCAATACGGTGGCCTTACGGTCAACATTTTCAGATGGACTGACAGGACAAGAGCTATTGAAGCAGGTACGTCGCGTGGTAGTGGAAGCCTATGATCATCAGGAACTCCCATTCGAAGAGGTGATCGAGGCACGGTCCTTAGAACGCGAACGATCCTTGTCCCCCCTGTTTAACGTGATGATGGTATGGGAAGACGACCCCTTGCCCACATTCACCGTCAGGGATCTTGAGGTTACACATCTCCCCTGGGAACCAACGGCGTCGGAGTTCGACCTCGTCTTGATGGTAGTCAACAAGATAGACGGCCTTCACTTAGCGCTGCTCCATGATTCTACGATTTTTGAGGATTCATCCATCGACCGAATGTTGAAACAGCTTGAGATCCTTCTTGGTGAATTTATCAAGAAACCTGACGCCCGTCTTGACCAGCTTTCATTGATGACTGACGTGGAGAGACGGAGCATCCGCCTGACCTGGAACAGCCCACCCACCCTGGCCTCCGGCATCCACACACTCATCGAGGCACAGGTGGAACGAACGCCCCATGCACTCGCTGTCACGTGCAGAGACCAGTCCCTCAGCTACCAAGAACTGAATCGACGAGCGAATCGAGTCGCGCGCGCCCTCAAGCAGTTAGGGGTTGGTGCAGACCACCCAGTGGGTCTCTGTATCGAGCGCTCTGTGGATGCTCTCGTAGGCCTCTTGGGCATTCTCAAAGCAGGGGGAGGTTATGTCCCTCTCGATCCTTCCTTTCCCGCTCATCGTCTCCAGCTCATACTCGACGACGCGAAGGTGTCCACCGTGGTGACACAAGAGCGGCTGCGTAGCCATTTACAGGGCTACGCAGGTCAGATATGCGACGTGGAGACGCTCTGTCATCCACCAACAAATGGAGATGAGGGAAACCTCGCAGTCTCCATTTCTCCTGATCAACTCGCCTATATCATCTATACGTCAGGCTCGACAGGGCGGCCCAAAGGTGTGGCTGTGACACACCGCAGTCTGGTGACCTCTCTTCATGCCAGACTTGAGTACTATACCGACCCCGTATCCCAATTCTTACTGACCTTCTCGCTGGCCTTTGATGGATCTGTGACGGGCATATTTTGGACGTTGCTGCAAGGTGGGGAACTGGTGATCCCAGCGGTGGCCGCCCATCGCGATCCAACGGAACTTGCTGCACTCATCCAGCAGCATCGCATCTCGCATGTCGTGTGTGTACCTTCGCTGTACCATGCCGTGCTTGGCGAGGCGATGGGCACTCAGTTGGAATCGCTCCGTATCGTCATCACTGCTGGTGAGAGCCTACCGCTTGAACTCGTGCGACGACATTACCAGCTTCTGCCTCATGCCACGCTGTACAACGAGTATGGACCGACGGAAGCCACTGTCTGGTGCAGCGTGTACCAAACAACTCGCGAGGAAGCAGGGGCCCGAGTCCCGATCGGCAAACCCATCAACTATATGCAGCTCTATGTACTGGATGGAAATCTGCAACCGATGCCTATCGGTATACCAGGTGAACTCTACGTCGCGGGAGAGTGTCTTGCGCGCGGCTATGTCAACCAGCCGGCATTGACCCATGAGCGGTTTCTTGAGAATCCCCACATAGCCGGCACCAAGCTGTATCGGACCGGCGACCTAGCTCGTTGTCGCGCCGACGGCAATCTCGAGTTTTTTGGCCGTATAGACCAGCAGGTCAAACTGCGCGGATATCGGATCGAACTAGGAGAAATCGAGAATGTGTTGAGCAACTTCCCGGGCGTGCATCACGTGGCGGTGCTGCTTCGAGACGACAAACCGGATCAGTATCAGTTGGTGGGGTATGTCACAGGCGAACCGTCGCTCATAGACAGGCTCGAACCAATTCGAGATCATCTCGCCGCTCGATTACCGTACTACATGGTCCCATCTATCATCCTGTGTCTCGAAACGATGCCGCTCAGTGCCGCTGGAAAAGTGAATCGGCAGGCTCTTCCTGCTCCGGAACACATAACCGGTCGCACGACAGCCAGGATTGCTCCCAGAAATCAGGTTGAAGAAGCCCTGGCTGAGTTGTGGAAATCCGTGCTTCAAGTACCTGAGGCTGGCATCCACGATCATTTCTTCGAGCAGGGAGGCCACTCCTTGTTGGCGACTCAGCTCGTCTCCCGAATACGTGAGCTCTTTGAGGTTGATATTTCGCTTCCGGCCCTGTTTGAGCAACCAACGATTGCGGCCTTGGCCGAAGAAGTGACTAGATTGCGTCAGGAGGAAGAAAAGGCATCCATCATGCCTCCGATCGTTCCAGTCCCCAGAGATCAGCCACTCCCCCTTTCCTATTCTCAGCAACGCATGTGGTTGATGCATCAACTGGCTCCTCA
>Ga0224501_10004156_pt1 | contig 11433 bp, 10 predicted proteins | sample SF_Oct11_sed_USG_4_FD_169105 | JGI IMG/M metagenome (GOLD analysis project Ga0224501, IMG submission 169105) | Sediment microbial communities from San Francisco Bay, California, United States - SF_Oct11_sed_USGS_8_1 | ecosystem: Environmental > Aquatic > Marine > Sediment | place: USA...
AGCAGGGAATGGGCACCCAGCTCTCTTTATTCACCCAGCAGGGAATGGGCACCCAGCTCTCTTTATTCACCCAGCAGGGAATGACACCCAGCTCTCTTCAGGGCTGGGGAAGGTGAAAGGTTGAGGAAGAGAAGTATCACCCTACCTCAGTCATACCATACCATTGGCAGTATTAGTTGACTCTTCAACAACCACTTCTACAAACAGCCATATTGGCTAAGAGACAATCTGTAACTTTAGCTACATTAATAAGAAGCTCATGTCTGTATGAACTTCTTGTGCAGTGTCATATCATGTTTACAGTTGATGGGATCTGGCAGACATGGAGTGATTGGTCCAGCTGCTCCATCACATGTGACACTGGTGTGACCAGCCGAAACAGGACATGCACTCCACCCCAATATGGTGGCAATGACTGTGTAGGAAATGCAACAGAGACGGCCACATGCTCAGATGGACCTTGTCCAGGTACAAGATCCACCTACGCTGACTACCTTTAAGATGAGATCATCTGGTTTACGTTCATGGATGGAATCGCTAAGCCAATGACTTGTTATCAATATCACGGGTCACCTGGCGCTAAGCCGAATGTGCTGCTCACTATGCTACCGATTCTCAACTTTGTTACGCAATAACCGCTCATCAGAGCCGATGAAGGGAATGCTTCGGAATGTGTTGCATCCCCTTTCAAAAAAGCAGTGCAAAGTCAGCAAATTTGTCGGAATTCTAATCGCAATGTTAAAAAAAGGAGGTCCATCCATAGAAATGCCTGCTGTATTGGGAAACAGAAAGCAGAAAGTTTCCTAGTGACTCACCCCAGAAATGCTGTGTCATAGACTCGGTAGGCCAATTTTTCACAACTTCTGTCATCGAGAACTTTTGTTTGCAGTGAATGGCATATGGTCAGATTGGTCAAGCTGGTCTAATTGTTCTACTACATGCGACGCTGGAGTAATAACGAGGACACGTTCATGCGATAATCCAGCCCCAGCTCATGGTGGCTCTAACTGTCTCGGCTCCAACACCGATTCACAGAGCTGTCTTGTTATAAACTGTCCAGGTTAGTTCAATCGAATAATCAAACCTTAATCAGCTGAAAGTGACAAACTAAATAAAAGAGTTGAGACTACACGAAAAAAAGAAAAGTCCGTTTAAAATTATAATCTTACTCAAATGAATGCTGGTAGCGCATGTATAGGGTCTGGATTTACTCATACAATCTCCAGCTTCCAAGCCACCTTTGCTGACATCATAACGAAAGTACCCAAAGGCATCTATAAAGAGAGACACAATTAGCTGTAAAAACAACATACATAGTATGGCTAGATTTGCTACACAATACTTGATTAATCACTAGAGCTAAAGATAGCGTCTAAGACAGACCATAGATTAATATTTCACATAAAACAACATTTCTGAAACAAATGGTCTGTAAAAATTTTGATTGTGACTCCACACACAGCAAGTCTTACACAGTTAGAAAGAACTTCAGTAAGAGTTCAGCGGCTCAAGTATCAAACGCTAATCACCTAGAGTTCTCCTCCCCAAATATAGTTTGGGACCCTGCCTCTTGTGTGCCAGCAGATGAGCACTAAACAGTTTTGATCCTTTATTAAAAACTAACTATTTTGCAGTACATGGGGGTTGGACTGCATGGAGCACATGGTCAGATTGTTCCCAAACATGTGATAATGGCACGGAAACGAGAACACGAGCCTGCACAAATCCGACGCCACTTCACGGAGGAGATGATTGTGTTGGTGATGCTTCCGAGAGTCAGCTCTGTCTCATGATCAACTGTCCCGGTACATTCTACCATTATTTGACTCGTTCATTCCTATTATGGAGGCTGACGGATCACCAAATTAGCGCGCCCAGATCGAATTCGATAAAATCAGAACAGGAATACTAGAGGAATAATCAATAGTTTCAGGGGCCCAACAATGTTTGATCTTGGATGCAGGCCCTCATCATGCCTGACTGCCCTGGCGAGCTTCAGGTTCTACCTCCTATAAGACCAGCACAACCTCGGAGATCCACTAACTAGTGCATCTTATAAAAATTCTTTTCTTGAAACGGTCGAACCTTTTATTGAGCTTGAAATACTTTAACTGGTTGGTCACCACTGTATAGAGAACACGATTTTTTGACTGATGTTAAATTTTTCAGTTGACGGAGGATGGTCAGCCTGGGGAGACTGGGGCACTTGTTCCCTGAGCTGCATTCCGGGAGGAACACATGCTAGATATAGAACATGTACTAACCCAACTCCTCAATATGATGGCTTACCATGTGCTGGGAGTGATCTGGCTACACAAACATGCAACACCGAAACAGTTTGCCCAGGTAACCAAAATTACTTTTTATACCACCCGAAGTCGTGTAATGAGAGTTTTTTGCCCCAAATACAGCTTTCTTTACGATTCGCATAAACTCTTCATTTTAAGTATACTTATCTTCATCCAGCCGCTTGCAGGGATGCGCTGAATATGAACATCCATCATGAAATCTCTGATTGCAGTAAATGGAGGTTGGACTACCTGGAGCTCCTGGGGCTCCTGTTCGGTGACATGTGGCTCGGGTGGTAATTACACTCGTACTCGAGACTGTACCAACCCCACCCCGATAAACGGAGGCGCCGACTGTGCGGGTGCTGACTCACAGACCGATGCCTGTAGTGGGCCGGGCTGCCCAGTAGATGGTGGCTGGTCTGCCTGGGGTAGCTGGACAGTCTGCTCACAGACATGTGGAGGAGGTTTTCGTACCAGAGAGAGAACGTGTACCAACCCTGCACCGTTGAATGGAGGACTGGATTGTGAGGCGGAGTCTACTGAAAGTGAGGCCTGTAACACAGAGCCTCCTTGCCCTGTGGATGGGGTGTGGTCAACATGGCAGAACTGGGGCAGCTGTTCCCTGACATGTGGGACAGGAAGTAAAATGAGAACGAGGCTCTGTGATAACCCCGCTCCAGCACATGGTGGAGCGGACTGTGTGGGAGATGATTCCAGTACAACTGACTGCTATCTCATTGGTTGCCCAGGTAAAACTTCATAATTATATATTTTTTCTCCATTCACCTCCTTATCCCTAATTCAATGCTTGCCAACACACTCACAATATATTTTTATTCTATCTAAAAACATTAAAAAACACGAAATTCGGAGGAAATTTCTTGATGAAAGGTAAAGCCTGAGGACTTCATAGCCTCTCAATAGTCCATTTAAAAATTTCATTATATATGAGAATTCCAGTAAAAACTGTATTGCATCTAAAGTTCTTCGAAAATGAAGAATTGGTAAGCAATCATAACCATTTAGTGAAACGTTTGTACGGGTGGTGCGTGGGTTTAGACTGCGGCTTTTCTGTAACTTATATAGGCAACATTTGCATCTTCTGGGTCCCCAGATATGAGATTATATGCCATGGTATGATGAGTGCAGCCAATTTGTGTGCTGTCAAAACGAGCTGATGATATGGGGTTAAATTATAAACTCTTTTTGTAGTGAACGGTGCCTGGAGCACATGGGGTGCATGGGCGGAATGCTCAGTAAGCTGTGATGGTGGCACGACAAGCCGAACCCGAACCTGTACAGACCCGCCACCACAAAATGGTGGGACAAACTGTATTGGCGAATCTTCTGAAAATATAGCCTGCAACAACTTCACCTGTCCTGGTATAAACAATCAGATTATATCAGAGTTTGACCTTGACAATCGCGTGCACGTCAAAGATTTTTATCCAATTGAGAGTACAAAATAGCAGGCTATTCATTGTATGAAGTGGTTTTTGGCTAGTGTACAATTTCCCATGCCGCCATGGTATTTGATCAGAAGCAAACCATGGGTTCTACTGATTATTGCGATCATATAAAAGACAAATGATCACTTAGTGGGTAACGCATTTGGCTTTGGGCTCGGTGACCCAGGTTCGATTCCATGTTTGTGCGTTGCTCCGCGCATTCTCCTTCTTCGGATCACAACGTTAAATAAAGGAGACCCATCTACAGAGTACCAGTGTTATGAAGAAAACTATTGACCATCCTGAACACGAGCCATTTGGCTAGTGATGCCATCCATCCATGTAAAAGCGACAGGATTTTATAATCTCAGTGGATTAACCGAGAGCATTGGCAAGTTCATCCATTGTTTTAGTTGATGGTGGTTGGTCAGGGTGGAATGCATGGGGTGAGTGCAGCACCACATGCTCTTCAGGAGTCCAGTCAAGAACTCGTAGCTGTAATCATCCTGCTCCGGCTCACAATGGCGCTGATTGCATGGGCAGTCCTACCGAGACCGCCGCCTGTGTGGAAGAACCCAACTGCCCTGGTGAGTTGGCTAGCAAGAGTCTGCCTTCATACATGTAAGATATAACTTAAGAACATGATAAACAACTCCAAAAATTGTTTGGGCTTTCTCTGGTGCTCCAGTTTCTTCGGTATGTACCATTAGACTTGTGTTATAGGCAGTTACAGTAGTTATCAAAGATAGGCATTTCATTATCAGCTTCAAGCCACATTCTATTTTTACAAGTTTATGATCAGCACAAATCAGTTCCAGACCCCAACTAGTAACTCCTATCAGGCTGACATGTCAAGATTGAGAAAACCCATACACATTTGTCTAGTTGAAGCATGTCTTGTATTTCAACAGTTGATGGTGGTTACGGTGCCTGGTCTGAATGGAGTTGCTCAGTTACATGTGGAAATGGTACAGCCACCAGAATGAGAGCATGTGACAACCCTACCCCACAATACAATGGAAGTAACTGTACTGGAGAGAACACTCAAACTGAATACTGTAATCTAGGAGAATGTCCGAGTGAGTTTGCCAACGTTCGCACTCTATTGTAGACGTAGACAGCGTAGTGAGATTATTATCATACTCATGCTTTCATGGATTAGAAAGTGATAATCCCATGAAAGATCTTCGCACAGGTTGAGTTTATAAAAGTGCTACTTCCTATCAAAAGCCTACTGATAGAGCTATCCATTTCCAGTGGATAGATCATTGGTTTTCATGGTTTAGTGGTAAGGTATGTCTGGCTACATGATCTAGACATGGTGGGTATATGAAAGGCGACTAAACCCAGAGCTAACTCCACTCTACCAGGGCACCAAGCGACTCGGTGCAGAGCATATGTTTATAAATGGGATAAACTAAAGCTTTTGACATTTCAGTTGAGGGTGGCTGGGGTGAGTGGGGCACATGGAGTGTCTGTGACAAATCCTGTCAAAATGGGACTCAAACCAGACAGCGATCTTGCGATAGTCCTTCACCTCAGTATGGAGGTCTAGCTTGTGATGGTGATGATGCAGAAACGACATCATGCAATGTCTTTGAATGCCCAGGTATGGAATATTACACTAATCATCTACTGAGACTCTCTACAACTGTCCAATCGTTTCATTTTAGGAATTGCCTACATTGACTAAATTTTCTCACCCAGTTGGGGGCCCAGGAACGAGCCAGTATATGAAATGTGGAGTTACGATGCATTGGAAAATCCAACTCACAGTTCGATGTTGAGCAAGATAGTAACGAATATTAAGCTTTGGAAAAGCATCAGCTTGTGTATAAAAGTAATATGAAAAAGGGGTGTCTTAGTGGATAGCATCTCCGGCTTAAGACCAGGCGACCCGGGTTCGGTTGCATGCAATTTTGTGGTTTCTCCCTTGTCGGATTCGGATCGCGGAAGGGAGGCCCATCCATAGAGTATCAACTCATCCATAGAGTATCAACTCATCCATAGAGTATCAACTCATCCATAGAGTATCAACTCATCCATAGAGTATCAACTCATCCATAGAGTATCAACTCATCCATAGAGTATCAACTCATCCATAGAGTATTAACTGTATGGGTAAACCATGGATCATTCTGAAAACAAGCCATTGGCTTAGTGATGCCATGTGTGTGAAACAAGATAGTTTTTTCTTATGACTATCCTACTTATCTAGCTCCATGTACAGTATGGTGTCATAATTAATTTGGTGTAGTTGATGGAGGATGGACTGACTGGACAACCTATGGTACCTGTCCAGTTACCTGTGGTGGAGGCAATCAGGTACGAACCAAATCATGCACTAATCCCACCCCTGCAAATGGAGGATCAGACTGCGAAGGTACAGCCTCAGAGAGTAAGGCATGCAACACGAATGCTTGTCCACTGGTAAATCACCACCCAGACTTTGGTACAACTGAGCTACATGCGAATGTGTCTGAGAACTTGGCTATTGGTTCACTGATAACACAACTTACAGCTCAAGACGAAGATGATGGACTGGCTGGTGCGTATAGATTAACTCCGAAGAATTCTTTGCTATTATTGCCCCATGATTAGTTCAATCACAGTTTGACAGACTTGGAAAGATCTGGCCTAGCAATCAAGTCGAAACCTGAGGTAAAATAATCACATTGAGAAAGTCTCATGCAATTTTGATGTCTGGACAGCTGTTCGTCCAGCCATTAAGTTGTCGACGGCTATTGATAGTGTGTGGCAAAGCTTGACAGCTATCCATGGTGGCACGGCGTACCTGAGTGGTTGTGATTGGCTCACTTAGACGTATTGTTACATCACTTCCTCTTTAAATATAAATTCAGAGTCGCTGTAAGTATTTGGCAGATATGATCTGAGAAGCTTTGAGAGGTCGTTATGATGCTGATTATGCACATTATTACGCGATTAACTGTAAATCTGGGTGGGTTTGGCAAAACATTGCATCGCTATGACATTTTTGAGATCGATTGAACCGCGTCGAGTTTGATACGGCATTTTAAGGCACTTCAGTCTAATGAAAAGCACAGCCCAAACGACTTTGGATACCTTGTTAATTTTCAAATTCATCTACTCGCCATCGCTGATTCAAAGATCAAGCAAAATAAGGAATGTTTGAGGATAGCAGAATAGCACAGTGGTAAACCTCTGGGGTCGCAATCAGGAGAACCTGGGTTCAAATCCCCGTCACTGCAGGCTCCAGTGAGCTCCTCACATCCCTATCCTAACTCAAAACTAAAACGAGCCTCACTATGAGGTGGAGCATTATTACTGATATGCTTGTTTGTGGTAGTCCATGCTAAACTGTAATTAGTGAAAAGCAAATATCTGCCTCTGCAGCTTTGCCATGATGAGGGAGGATGCCATACAAGAAAGATAAATTTGAATGGCCAGTTATTGCTTATTTTTAGGTGAGCTTCTTTACAGCTTGAGTTCTGCGAGCCCAGATTTCAGCCTTGACCCTAACACCGGGATAATCACAACCAGTAAGGTGCTGGATCGTGAGGCAGTGTCTAGTTACACTGTAACAGTATTCGCTGCTGACAAGAGTGCACTACCATTGAGCGCCACTGCTTTACTACAGATAAATGTCCTTGATATGAATGACAATGATCCTCGGGTGGACAGCACAACCATAAATGTCCAGGTATGTTATCGGTATCAATCAATATAAATAATGCTGTGATATCAGCTTTGTGATGGTGTTTACATATCAATGTAAAAGTATACCAACAAATTTAATGGAAACAAGCGGACGGGGAGATAATTCCTAATCCGTTCTCCTGGTCGTGTTGAGTCTCGTGTCAGATTGCCCATTTTCTTTCCTTCTTTATCGTTATGAGGGAACACGGTTTGACTCTCCTATTTAGCAAAGCTCCTAAGCCGGAGGCTTGTTCTCCAATGGTATAGATTTCATAAGTACATGTACATCTAAAGGGCTTACACTCGCAACGAGATGCCACGCGGCATTACTGAAATCTAAATACCTTGCAAAAAGCGCTGTACCAATATCCCTTTCCACACTCAAAATTGTTTCTGGTCATTTACTTATCAGGATCATGTGAGTTTTTCAGCACTGTAAGATAAGTAAATGCACTTGCTTATTTAACTGTTTACTGGTTTTGCTATGATCTAACAGGTATCTGAAAGTGCAGTTGTGGGATCAACTATCCTTAATATTCCGGCTACAGATCTTGATACTGGGGAAAATGCTGCACTTACCTATGATTTCTTGTCAAGCTCACCATTTAGCGTAGATTCTAACGGGAGAGTTACTGTGAGCAAGCCGCTCGACAGAGAAACAACAGACAGGTAGTTTGCTTATATTATTTTTTATTTCAAAGCTTTACTATTCATTTCGACTCATAGAAAATACAGAGACACTGCACGCATTTTACGTCAATTAGATACCAGGCACTGAACAAAGATACAATTGATTGTCAGTGACCTTATTCCATGGTATCCCCTGCCTTGTCTCTTGGAATGATTAACAAGTTGGGGAGTTTCCTTCTCCTGCACATACACCCGCATCAATTTTACCCGAGACAAACATCTCCATTGAGTAAACCAAAACATGGGCTATAGAATTGCAGTCCCAGTAAAGATTTTTTAGGCAAGACTGAAACAGGTCTAATCTCCAGTGGAACCTTTTCATTTTTAGTGTTTGTGTGCAGATAAAGTCCATCGATCCCATTGCAGGAAAGAACATGTTTTTTCTCATTAAATTGATCGGTATGCATCTTCTCTGATTTCCCCTTAACTATCTGCCAGGTATGATTTGAGACTGAGAATTGCTGATGGTGGCTCTCCTGTCCGTTACCTTGTGGCGGATCTTATTGTACAGATTACTGATACTAATGACCATACACCCAAATTCACTCAACCCAGCTATGACTTCCAGGTAAAGCTGATCATCAGTAGAGGTACCTTGATAATGACAGTTTGAATAAGTTGAAATAAAAGCTTGGTGGAACTGCCAACCCCACAGCCAGAGGTAAACAAATCGGTTCAAAGGATTAAGTTGATTTTAATTTGATTCGCAATTTGCGGAGAATCCTAGCGAGTCTTAACAACTGAATCTAAATTGAATTAAATTCAATCAAAGTTGGACAAGGATAGGGATGAATTGAATATCAAGTACAAATAGTAGGAGTCAGGATGGACTCGAATCGTAGTTTGTGGGCAGAGGGGTATATTTGAACAAATTTATTCAGACTATTGGGCTATGGATAACCATAAACCAATTAACAAGATCTACTAATGCGAAAAGAAGCCTCACCCAGCATGAACCCATGTCAGATGATATGTTTTTCAATTTCCAATCACCATATCATTACAGATAGAAGAGAACCTTTCAGAGGGCACAGTCTGTGGGGAGATAACTGCTACAGATGAGGACATGGGAGATAACTCTGATATTACCTACAGAATAATAGATATGGTTGAGGGAGACAACCATTTCTCTATTGACTCAAAGAATGGCACATTATATATGTTACTAAGTGCGGATAGAGAAGCTACGAGTAAATATGTTATGACAGTTCAAGCTTTAGATAACGGCCCAGTAGTTAGGTCAGCCACAGTAACTGTCACTGTAACTGTGACAGACAAAAATGACAATGCGCCTCTGTTTAGCAGCGAGAAATTTACCAAATCAGTGACTGAGAATGCGGCAACTGGCACATCATTAGGCAGAATAGAAGCTACTGATATCGATGAAGGGGCTAATGGTGATGTTGTATACACGATGACATCAGCAAACCTACAACTTTCTACTTATATTGCTCTCAGCTCTAGTACTGGAGAACTCACAATAAAAGGTATGGCCTAATCACAAACACAATCTAAAACTATCAGCTATACCAGTACACTTTTAGCTGAGCTAACCAGGTAACCTGGCTCTTCGGCATGTGTCTCGTCACATGCCGAAAAGTCAAATCACCTAAAAATGCTGAGCACTACTAAAGTTGAAGTTGCTTTCCCCTGAGTAGATGCCTGCTAGTCACGGGTACTGGTGAAGTCATTAGTATCCATCATTATGACGTTTTTATTTTTATTTTGTTCGTTGTAGCCCCCTTAGACAGAGAACAGATATCGGAGTTTGTGATAATTCTCACAGCTAAGGATTTGGGCATACCACAATTGACTAGTACAGCTTCAGTTACTTTGGCAGTTACCGACATCAATGACAACAGCCCAGAGTTTGACCAATCCTTTTACAATGCCGAATGCCCATACAATGACATAACTGGTGAGTAGCTGTGTATGATAGTGATTATTAAAAAAACGCTTGCTTGACTGCTGAGTGACCGTTTTTACAGGCTTATCTTTCAGCTATTGTCTGTCCATGGTTGGACTTCGGCCTTCCTCGGACTTTGGACTCGGCACCACAGGCTGTGAGGTGCCATTGAGGGGAGATTGGGCCATTTTCTATCACTGTCATTGTCAGCTTAGGATGGGTTGGCAGAGTGTGATCAGCCAGAGAGCAATCCCTTAAAATATTGAGCGCACGTTTGAGACAGTGGATTGGAATCCTGTTTATATCGAACAAAATTGTGACACAGCTTATGAGTGCTTTCTCAGTAGAACAATGGCTGTCTTCAATCACATTTAAAAGCAAGCCTGTAAAAAGGACTGACCAGCACCAGAACAAAAGTAAACCAAGCCCCTGGTTAACAATTGAATTAGTCAAAGTAATTAAACTTGAGGATCAACTTTATCGTAAATACAAAGCCTTCCCCTTTAACCTTAAGCTAAAACAGAGGTACCAAAAGCATCAAAATCTGGCAACTAAACTAATACGTGAAGCTAAAGCTGAGTTCTACTCAATCAAAATCACTGAGGCTATAAATAATTCAAAAAAGCTTTGGGAGACATAAATACGGCAGGCACTCTACAGAAAAACTGCGAATAATAATATACCTGATAAACTAATTGACTCAGACAACCCAACTCAGGTTATATCTGATGAGCTAGAAAAAGCTAACCTAATGAACAAATATTTCACGGGGATTGGCCCTCAGGTTGCCAAAAAATTTGCTTGCGTAGATAATAGTAATAATTTCAGCGAAGTTTGATATAAGCCAGAGGCCACTAGATGTAGAAACAATACATTTGATCTTGAACAAGTCGATACTGTTGATATACTTTCTGAGCTAGAAAAGTTAAATGGGAAAAAATCACAAGGCCTGGACTGCATTCTAGCGTTGTTAGTTACACGTAGTGCACATTTTTTGGCTGCACCACTCACACATGTCATCAATCTGAGCATCAGTAATGGGGATGTGCCCAAAAGGATGAAACAAGCTCGAGTTAGGGCTATTTACAAAAACAAAGGAGACAGGAAACTCTGTGGCAATTACAGACCTATTTCTATTTTACCTATATTTTCCAAAATTCTAGAACGGGTTGTTACTAATCAGCTCTACAGCTACTTTAGCACATGTAAGATAATAACACCATCCCAGTATGGATACCAACGCAACAAGGGCGCAGTGGATGCATTACTTGACTTAATTCACTAACAAAAGCCTAAAGGCCCTAAATGATGGAAAGGTAATTCTTGGGGCCCTCATCGACCTTTCTAAGGCCTTTGATACTTTGGACCATCATATCCTTCTTACAAAGCTAGACGACCATGGGTTTTCAGTACAAACAAT
>Ga0224501_10004157_pt1 | contig 11430 bp, 7 predicted proteins | sample SF_Oct11_sed_USG_4_FD_169105 | JGI IMG/M metagenome (GOLD analysis project Ga0224501, IMG submission 169105) | Sediment microbial communities from San Francisco Bay, California, United States - SF_Oct11_sed_USGS_8_1 | ecosystem: Environmental > Aquatic > Marine > Sediment | place: USA...
TGGCTAAAGCTTTGCAGAGCCGAGGCCATGCCCCGATTGTGGGGAAAGCAGTCAAGCGCCGCCAGGGTGATATTGGGCATCGCCATCGACATGCCGATCACATAGATCGTTGGCGGTGCAATGACATTGAGAATGGCGGCTGGTAGCCATGCCCCCTGCATTACGTTCAGGCATGCTGCTGCCAACATCAGAACAAAACCCATCCTGATCGTCTGCTCTGATGTCAGACGCGATGCCAACCAGCCCGCCAGCTGTGACCCCACGACCACGCCCCCGACCACTGGTACAAAGAAGATCCAGAAGTCATTTACCCCCAGCCCCAGGTGTTGATAGATAATGTCGGGCGACGCCGCCAGATAGATAAACATCGCAGAGAACATCAGGGCAAAGCTGGTGATCAACCCCATAAAGCGACCATGTCGAAGGGCCCGGCCATAGGCCCGGCCAACCATCACCGGATGGATAGAGTGTCGCCCCTCCCGCGGCAGGGTCTCTCGACTGCCCAGTAGCAACATCGCCATCATCACTACCACCAGTATTGAGAGAAAGGCGAAGACCGAACGCCAGCCGAACAGGTCATGCAGCAAACCACCCATCACCGGTGCCACGGCCGGTGCCAGGGCGAAGATCAACATCACACGCGCCATCACCCTGCGCGCCAGTAATCCTGCAACACAGTCTCGAATCATCGCCCGACCGATCACCAGCCCGGCACTGGCCGAGAGCCCCTGCCCGATGCGGAAAACAATCAGCTGGTTGATATTCTCAGCGGCCATACAGCCCAACGAACTGAATGTGTAGAACAGTAGCGCTGCCACAGCGACGGGGCGGCGACCGAAACTGTCAGAGAGCGGTCCGTAGAATAGCGTGGAGAGGGCAAAGGCGAGCAGATAGAGACTCATCGTCTGCTGCATCTGCAGCGGCGAGGCGACAAACTCCGCAGCGATATCGGGAAAGGAGGGGAGATAGGTGTCTATGCTGAAGGGTGCCAGCATGGAGAGCACCCCTACCACCAGCGAGAGCGGTAGCAGCCCCCGATACGAATTGACCTCCGGGTGCATAGTCGATGCGCGATCAGCCGCGCACGCCGCCTTCCATTTTGAGGAAATTCATCAACTGGTCGTGACCGTGCTGGGTAAGGATCGACTCGGGGTGGTACTGCACCCCTTCAATGTTGTACTCGGTGTGGCGCACCCCCATGATCTCGTCGCGCGAACCGTCGGCGTTCTGCGTCCAGGCGATCACCTCGAGGCAGTCAGGGATAGTCGCCTGCTCGATCACCAGCGAGTGATAGCGGGTCGCCTCAAAGGGGTTGGCAAGGCCTTTGAAGACACCGACATCGGCGTGATAGACCATCGAGGTCTTGCCGTGCATGATCTCACGCGCATGAACAATATTGCCGCCGAAGGCCTGCCCGATTGACTGGTGCCCCAGGCAGACCCCGAGGATTGGCAGCTTGCCGGCAAAGTGTTTGATCGCCGCTACCGACACCCCCGCCTCATTCGGCGTGCAGGGTCCGGGGGAGATCACCAGGTGGTCGGGGTTCAGCGCCGCGATCTCTTCGATAGTGATCTGGTCGTTGCGGAACACCTTTACCTCTGCCCCCAGCTCACCGAAATACTGCACCAGGTTGTAGGTAAAGGAGTCGTAGTTATCGATCATCAGCAGCATAAGAGCCGTAACCTTTCGCTATCAAATACTAAAGTCAGACATTGAGCGGTAGATTGTACCCGCTTACGCAGAGGCATTATAGGCGTTGCAGGGGGATTACGGGATCAAATTGCCTGCTTGTCGAGCTGATCTTTAATCGCCTTGATCTCTTTGGCTATGCCAAGGGAGAAGGTCCGCTCGCAATACTCCAGTAAGGGCAGCACCTCAATGCAGAGGTCGATGGCATAAGGGGCGATGGAGCCTTCGCGTACACCACGAATAATCTCCAGTGCCGAATTGATATCGGGGGTCTCCACCACGGTGACCTCCACCTCGGCAAACCCCTGCTGATTCGGTTCACCAGCCGCTGCCCGATTCAGCTTCGCCTCGGTATGAAAATCAGCTCGTTCTATCAGGGCACCAAAATCTACCGGCTTAACGATAAAGTCGTTAGCACCACAGGCGTGGGCCCGTTCGCGGGTAATATCATCATCGGCACTGGTGATCACCACGATAGGAAGGCTCTTAACAGAATCATCCCCGGAGGCACGAATGCGGCAGATCAGCCCATATCCATCCAGATTAGGCATCATGATGTCACTAATCACCAGCGCCACGTTGGGGTTCTGCAGCAGCAACTGCCAGGCATCCTCGCCATCCTCGGCTTGCAGCACCTCATAATGGCTAGACAATATCTTGCTAATCGCCGCCCTCACCGTCCGGGAATCATCAACCACAAGAATACGCGTCATTTTCCCGTTATCCACCATAGTCGCTTATTGCCACACTGTTCCAAGCCATTAGTTTCAATGTAAATTGTTACCCATTTTCGTTAATTTACAACCAGTTGTAGCGTATATTGTGATCTGGTGCGACTCTCTAAGAGAAAATAGTTGCTAAAGCAGTACAGAGCGTTCCAGTTATCCCGTTAAAACTCCCGGAAACCCTCCTCGTTGGCAAACGCGCGTGCACGCTCCTCATCGATACCGATCACCCCGTGAGTAAGTGTCAGCTCTTTACCGACAAAACCATCGAAGAGTTTGAACTTCACCACACGGTACCAGGTCTCACGCGGCCCCACCGTATACGCCTTGTTGATACAGAGGCACTTGAACATAAAACCGAGTGCGTAGGCAGATGGGGCTGCGGTATGAGGTGCGGCAAAGAAGTACTTTGTCTCATCACTGTCGTTGTGCAGCACCAGCACGAAGCGCTTTTCCTCACCCGGTTCGATCAGAAAGGATGACTCGGTGATAGGCGCACCAACCGGTGCGTCTGCCAGCGACTTGACACTCTCCATCTGCCAGAGTCGGGGACGCCCTTTCACCTCGTAGAGCTTCATCGGCTGGGTAAAATCGACATACTCCCAGGCGATGTTGATCCTGACCGGTTCCGCCGCCGCTCCCACGAGGGGAAACAACAGAACAAGATAGAGTAGAGTCCTGAACACCCTCATCCCCCTATCGCTGCCGCATGTAGACCAGGCGGTCAAACTTCAGCTTCTTGCCTCCACTCTGATTGACCAGCTCATATTTTCCCCCTTCCAACCAACGGATGGTGACAATCTCCTGAAAGATCTTCTGGTTGGGATCCGGCTCCGGCAGCGCCGGTTTGTTACAGTCACGGCCGCAACTGTTGCAGTCACCATAGACCTCAGTCTCATAGTAGAGTCCGAAGAGGCGCAACTTCAATCCATCTGCACTCGCCTTTTTGACTTCGTAGTTACCCAGGGCGAAATACTCCGCCTCATCAAGATAACCTGAAATATAGAGACTGCCGTCAGCGCGCAAGCGCAACGTGGAGCTGACATAGGACTCCTCCTCGCTCTCCCTTACCGCCGTATAGGAGTCATTGAGCAGGGCATCGACCGATGCGGTGGCAAAGGCCTTGCGATTACCCTCTACCGCATCATGGAGTCGTGCGTAGGGGTCGAGCATAAACCACTCGCTGCCATCAAAGAGGCGCATCTCGCTCAGTACCAGATCGCGGTAGTGTTTACCCCGCTCGGCATCTGCCACCGTCATCTTCAGCTGTCGTCCGGTGAAGGGGGTTGGCAGGGTAACCACCTGTGAACCGAGTTGATCACTCACACTCACCTCTGCCCTGTAGCCACCATCACCGCTTAACAGCAGTTTGGTGGCTCGACTATTGGCGATATAGTGAGTTACCGATCGCTGATAGCCATTCCACAGGCGTACCTTTTCAACCCGTTGCGGCACATCAAAATCGAGCTGCAGAGAGATCCCCTTCTCTTTCTTATCACTGGCCCAACCATACTCAAAACGCGAATCGAACAGATAGAGCGGGTCGTAAGCAGAGGCCGGTTTAAGCACACTATCTGCGGAGACACTCCCGGATACCCGACGCGGTGTCTTCACCCGGTAGGGCTGGCCACCCTCATCAAGCAGGCGAATATCGCAAATCTTAAAACCACTGTTGTGCTCAAAGTTGAAGGTGAGGGAACGAACCTCCAGCGGGCCACGGAAACCATCGAGGACCAGCAGATCTCCCCGATGTTTCGGGTAGAGCGCCGCCGGGATCTCTCCCTCCCCCCTGGGGGTCAGGGAGAGAAGCCACTGGTCAAAGTTGAAGAAAATGGAGAGGTCATCGTGCTTCAGCGTGCCGCACGAGTCGATCTCAATACCCTTGATTTTTATCGGCTCATCAAAGTACATGTGGAGTTTGACAAAACGTCCATTGGGGTCCGGTGCCCACTCCCCTTTGGTAAAGATATCGAAGGGCAGACTCTTATCCATGGCGTTGGTGTAGATCATCGAAAGATAGGCATCACTGGCACTGGTTGCCACGGGCAGCAGCGCCAGCAGCGCGGCGGCTATAACTCGAAGAGGATTCATCCTGTAGGCTCCTATTATTCCACTATTGTGTATTGTTGTTTTACTTCCCGCTTCGGCAAGGCATCAAAGTGCCACCACTCAAGAGGTAACTGGATAAAACCTGCCTCGGTCATAATATTGCGCAACAGAAGTCGATTCTGCAACTGCATCTCTGTCAGTTTACCCTCTTTGAGAAACTGCGCCTCAAGACGAGGTTGGGCCAGTTTCTCGAAGGCATCGAAGGGGGTGCCCATATCGAGGCCGTTCCCCGCCTCATCGACAATCGACAGGTCAACGGCAAAACCAAAGTTGTGGATCGACCCGCTAACCGGATTGGCCACATAGGGCTGTTGTGCGGTCCCCTTGACTCTGTCCCACAACAGTTGCTGTACTGAACGTGGGCGCAGCGCATCAAAGATGAGCAACTTGTATCCGGGACGGCTCTTCGCAAGCAGCTCAGACGCCCGGTTCAGTTTGATGGCGGCATCACGATGCAGGAAGGCGCGGTTGAATTCACCATAGAGATTGACGCCCATGAAATTGTTGGTCGTCGCGTAGCGCAGATCGAGCACCACCCCCTCTGAGGGGAGAACCTCGACATACTCCGTGGTGGATGAGATATAGACCAGCGAGTCGGCAGGAGTAGTCGCCCCGGCAACGCCAATCCAGCCACACACACCCAACAAGAACCACTGGCTGTTTTTTTTCACTCTTCTCCCCTGGCGGTAACACCCTGCGCCAAACATCCATTTTACGGAAGACCCCACGCCTCCCGTCTCTGCTCATACACCTCTTTTGGTAACTGCACCAGCAGGGGGTGACTGTCGCTGTCGAGCCAGCCTATCAGCGCCTCGATATCCTCCTCCGCCAGTGCGGTGCAGCCTACCGTGGGGCGCTTGGCGGCACGCCAGACATGCAGGAAGATGCAGGAGCCTGCCCCCGCTTCCACCTCTGCGCCATTGTGCTCAACGACGACACCCCAGCGATAGAGGTGATCACGGCGGCGCATCTTCTCCGCGCTCTTCCACGGCACACCACCGCCTGCCTGGCGCTCGGTGATACGGTTATAGAATTCAGAGGCCGGGTCATCGACACACACCGTCTCGCTACCTGCAGCACGATACGGCATCTTTAACGACGCCACTGTGCCCTCTGTCGCAGCGGCATAACCAAATACCTCACCAAGGGCAAAGAGGCCCGCCGGTGCCTTACCGTCCCCCTCGCGTTTACGTATCGCATCAGCAGGGAGATCACCGTGCAGGCCACGTCCCCAGGCCAGGCCGTTCTTGCCGACCACTACCTCGGTAATTTCCGCCACCTCTACCCAGCCACTTTGTCCATCTCGCTGATAGCGTCGCAACTCACCGGTGGTGCTCTGCCACCCATCGGTGATCACCACCACCAGTTGTTCGGCACTGGAGATTGCCTGCTGAGGTGTCTCTCCCCCGGCCGATACACTGAGCGAAACCAGACTGGTCACTATCCCGAAAAAGAGCGCCTTGCCCACTATCATTTCCACCCCCGGTGTCACTCAGATCAAGACGATGCACGACTGTTGTCGGAACACGGATATCCGCTATCCCGTCATCGCTGCACCGTGCCACATCACCACCACTCGATCAACCGACAGGTCCGCCTTGGCCTGCCCCCGCTAGCGCTTGAGCTTGGCGAAGGCATCGGCCATCGCCCCGCCGAGGGCCGGCTGGCTGGCTGCGCGTGGCGCCGGCTGGCGCCCCTTGCCGCCCGTCGGACGCTCACGCTGCTGCCCCTTCTCCTGATTGCGCGGGTCGTCGCTCATGCGCATCGACAGACCGACGCGCTTGCGCGGGATATCGACCTCCATCACCTTCACCTTGACCACGTCGCCCGCCTTCACCACCTCGCGCGGGTCCTTGACGAACTTCTCGGCGAGGGCGGAGATGTGCACCAGGCCGTCCTGGTGCACGCCGATATCGACGAAGGCGCCAAAGTTGGTGACGTTGGTCACCACCCCCTCGAGGATCATCCCCACGGTGAGGTCCTTGAGCTCCTCGACCCCCTCCTTGAACTCGGCGGTCTTGAACTCGGGGCGCGGGTCGCGGCCCGGCTTGTCGAGTTCCTTGATGATGTCATTCACCGTCGGCTCACCGAATTTCTCGTCGGTAAAGTCATTGGCGGCGAGGGTGCCCAGAAACTTGCTGTCGCCGATGATGCTGCCCATCGCGCGGCCTGACTTTTCCAGGATGCGCTCCACCACCGGGTAGGCCTCGGGGTGGACGGCGGAGGCGTCGAGCGGGTTGTCACCGTTCATCACCCGCAGGAAGCCGGCGCACTGCTCGAAGGCCTTCTCGCCGAGGCGGGCCACCTTCAGGATCTCCTTACGATTCCTGAAGGCGCCGTTCTCGTCACGGTAGGCGACCACGTTGGCGGCGAGGGTGGCGGAGAGGCCGGCGACGCGGGTCAGCAGCGCCGCCGAGGCGGTATTGATGTCGACGCCGACGGCGTTTACGCAGTCCTCCACCACGGCATCGAGCTGGCGCGCCAGGCGGGTCTGCGACACGTCGTGCTGGTACTGGCCGACGCCGATCGACTTGGGGTCGATCTTCACCAGCTCGGCGAGCGGGTCCTGCAGGCGACGTGCGATGGAGACGGCGCCGCGGATGGAGACGTCGAGGTCGGGGAACTCCTTCGCCGCGAACTCGGAGGCGGAGTAGACCGAGGCCCCCGCCTCGCTCACCATGATCTTGGTGAGCCGGAGCTGCGGGTATTTCTTGATCAGCTCCGCGGCGAGCTTGTCGGTCTCGCGCGAGGCGGTGCCGTTACCGATGCTGATGAGCTCCACCTGGTGCCTGGCACAGAGGGCGGCGAGGATGGCGATCGACTGGTCCCACTGATTCTTCGGCTGGTGCGGGTAGATAGTGGAGTGGTCCAACAGCTTGCCGGTGGCGTCGACCACGGCAACTTTAACCCCGGTGCGCAGCCCCGGGTCGAGGCCGAGGGTGGCACGGGGGCCCGCCGGGGCGGCGAGCAGCAGGTCGTGCAGGTTCTGGGCGAAGACCTTGATCGCCTCCTCCTCGGCCGCCTCGCGCAGGCGCGATTTGAGGTCCGTATCCAGGTGGGTGAGGATCTTCACCTTCCACGACCAGCGCACCACCTCGCGCAGCCACCTGTCGGCGGGGCGCCCCTCGTCGCGCACCCCCATGGTGGCGGCGATCATCCGCTCGGCGGCACCCGGCTCCAGGGGCTTGAGCTCTGCATCCTCGGGCAGGGAGAGCTCCATGTTGAGCACCCCCTCCTTGCGGCCGCGGAACAGGGCCAGGGCACGGTGCGAGGGGATGGTCTTGACGGTCTCGGAGAAGTCGAAGTAATCGCTGAACTTGGCCCCCTCCACCTCCTTGCCCTCCACCACCTTCGAGGCGAGCACCCCGTGCTGCCACAGGTAGTCGCGCAGCTTGCCCACCAGCTCGGCGTGCTCGGCAAACTCCTCCATCAGGATCTGCTTGGCCCCCTCCAGCGCGGCGGCCACATCGGGCACCGCCTTGTCCTTGTCGATGTAGTTCGCCGCCTCGGCCTCGGGGGAGAGGGTCGGGTCAGCGAGCAGTGCGTGGGCCAGCGGCTCCAGCCCCGCCTCGCGGGCGATCTGCGCCTTGGTGCGGCGCTTCTGCTTGTAGGGGAGGTAGAGGTCCTCGAGGCGGGTCTTGGTGTCGGCCGCGAGGATCGCCGCCTTCAGCTCCGGGGTGAGCTTGCCCTGCTCCTCGATGGAGTTCAGCACCGTCACCCGCCGCTCGTCGAGCTCGCGCAGGTAACCGAGGCGCTCGTCAAGGTTGCGCAGCTGGGTATCGTCCAGGCCGCCGGTCACCTCCTTGCGGTAGCGGGCGATGAAGGGAACCGTAGCCCCCTCGTCGAGCAGGCCGACGGCGGCCTCTACCTGGCGAATGTGGACATTGAGCTCGTTGGCGATGGTCTGGAGGATATTCATCAATCTCTGCTTGGTCGTCGTTGTTATCGAATAGGCAGGCCATTCTAGCGACCCGGCCGGGGCAGTGAAATATTGACATCACCATATCTCACCCACAAAGACTCCACTCTATGAGTGGTTGATTTTTTCTCATTCTCTCCCAAACTCCCTATAACAGAGTAAATTAGTTGGTTATTAAGGTGAGAGCTCATGACCGATAAAAAGACACCGATTCGACTGGGGGTGATGGCCCCGCTAAGTGGTCTGGTGGGACTCTACGGAACTGAGATCTCCAATGCCGCCAGCATCGCCGCCGCCGAGGTGAACGAGCAGGGGGGGATACGGGGCAGGCCACTGGAGCTGGTGATCGTCGATGATGGCAGTCTGCCGGAGACGGCAGTCCCCGCCGCGGAAAGGTTGATCAAGGATCAGGCGTGCGTAGCCATCATCGGTAACCTGCTCTCCAACTCGCGCATTGATGTCGCCTACAAGGTGGCGGAGCCGCTCAAGACCCCTTACCTCAACTTCTCGTTCTACGAGGGGAGTATCTCCAGCCGCTACTTCTTTCACTTCGCCGCCCTGCCAAATCAGCAGATCGATCATATGATCCCCTACATGGCTGATCGTTTTGGCCCCAAATTTTTCTTTGCCGGGAGTAACTACGAGTGGCCGCGTGGCTCAATTGACGCCGCTAAACGCTCCCTCTCACGCTGCGATGGTGAGGTGGTGGGTGAGCAGTACATCCCCATCGGGGCCGATATTGAAAAGATTGACCTGCTGCTCGATGCCGTCGCGCGCTCCGGGGCCGACGTCTTCGTCCCCTACTTTGCCGGGGCAGATCAGATCAACCTGCTCACCCGCTTTACCGAAATGGGGCTAAAGCAGCGCATGGCGGTGGTAATGGGTCATTATGATGAGGCAATGGTCTCCAGACTCCCACCCGAGGTGCGAGAGGGCTTCTACTCCAGCAACACCTACTTTATGGGGGTCAAAAACAGGGAGAACCGTCGCTACCTCAAGCGTCTTGCCGCACTTGATGGCATAAATGGCATCTGGCCTAACGGAAACGGGGTCCTGACCAATTTTGGCGAAGGAACCTACCTTTGCGTCAAGGCCTTCGCCCAGGCGGCTAATCTGGCAGGCAGCGTGAATGCAGAGGCATTAGTCACCGCCCTGGAGACGATAACGGTAGAGGGTCCACAGGGGCAGGTTGTGATGGACCCCCATACCCACCACGCCACCGTCAACAGTTACCTGGCGCAATGTCGTGCCGATGGCACCTTTAGCATCGTCACCGGCTTTGACCCGTTACCACCCGAGATTCCTGCACGCTATCGTATGGCCCCACCTCCAGCCAATCTCCCAGCCACTGAGAGGAAAAACTCCCTCACTCGTTTTAGCCAGGCGATTGCCAACCTCGATCTGGATGGCACTATCCGCGATACCAATAGCAGTTTTCAAAGACTCTGGCCCGACATCGGTGTAGCGCTTATCGGCAGACCATTTAGCAGCCTGTGGCATGAGGCAGAGCGTGTCGAGAAGATTCTTGGCAGCATGGTGCGTCTGGGGGAGTGGAGCGGTGAGCTCAGTGCCAAAACCGGTGAGCATGCACGCAGCCTCGAACTGAGCATCGAAGGGGCGCTGGATGGCAGGGGCAAACTCCGTGGCTTTACCGTGCTCTGTCTTGACCCTCAAGCTACACAATCCACCCCATGGCCAACCGCCCAACATCACGCCAACAATATCCTCTCGATTATCGATATCGGCGTGGTTGCCATCGATGCAAGCGGCACGATTATCCAGGCCAACGCCAACGCGGCACGCATGTTCGGCTATGATGAGGATGAGATGGCAGGCATGCTGGTACACCTGCTGCTCCCACCCCATTTTCGCGAACACCATGTCCTGGCGATCAGTCAGTTTATCCAGTCCACTGACAATGAGGTTCCCATGGGTAGTCGCGGGGAGATCGCCGGGTATCGCAAGGATGGTTCGGAATTTCCCGCCGAGGCATCTATCAGCAAATTTCACGGGCCCAACGGCTGGGTGCTTGTTGCAACATTACGCGATATCACCGAGTACAAGGTATCGCGGGAAAAACTGCGCTGGGAGGCTACCCACGACCCCCTCACCCGCCTGCCCAACCGCACGCTGTTTCGCGAACGTCTCGACAACGCCCTGCAACGATCACGCCGTCACGCCCACGGTCTGGCCGTCCTCTTTATCGATCTCGACGGTTTCAAGTTGATCAACGACAGTTTTGGCCATGACACCGGTGACCATCTTCTCACCCTGATGTCAGAGCGCATCTGCGATGCGGTACGCCCAGGGGATACGGTAGGACGCTTTGGTGGTGATGAGTTTGTGGTGCTGTGTGAACAGCTTGAAGAGGCCACCGTTGCTGCCCGCGTCGCAGATCGAATAAATGAAACACTGCGACGCCCCATCACCATCAAGGGGCATGAATTTTTCGCTACCGCCAGTATCGGACTCGCCTACGGTCACGGTGATAACCACGACAGTGAGGCATTGTTGCGTAATGCCGATGCTGCGATGTATAGCGCCAAGGATCAGGGCAGAGACAGCTGGCGACTGTTCAACGAGAGCCACCACGAGCAGGCAAAGTCACAACTCACCATCGCCAATGGACTGCGCAGCGCACTTGAACGTAATGAATTTGAGGTGGTAATGCAGCCCATCGTCTCCGCAGTCGACAGCCGCATCGTCGGTGCCGAGGCTCTATTGCGCTGGCACCTTCGAGGAGAGACCATCTCACCGGCCGAATTTATTCCCATTGCCGAAATGTCCGGTATGATTATAGAGATCGGCCAGTGGGTCTTTCGTCGCGCCTGTGAAGTTCAACATCAATGGCAGCATAAGTTTGGCCTTGCTGCACCCTATATCTCGATCAACCTCTCCACACGACAGTTAAGCGATAGCACCCTGGCACATACGTTTGCACAGATCCTGAAAGAGACCGGGGCTCAGCCTGAGCGCATAATACTTGAG
>Ga0224501_10004158_pt1 | contig 11430 bp, 6 predicted proteins | sample SF_Oct11_sed_USG_4_FD_169105 | JGI IMG/M metagenome (GOLD analysis project Ga0224501, IMG submission 169105) | Sediment microbial communities from San Francisco Bay, California, United States - SF_Oct11_sed_USGS_8_1 | ecosystem: Environmental > Aquatic > Marine > Sediment | place: USA...
TTACCTGGCTATATACCCCACCTATTACCTATGGAGTTGTTTTTCCTTTCCGATATATAACGTAGAATATCAAGGTGGGAGCCCTTGGTTGCACAATGGTCGTGAGACCAGCTATTGACTTTAGACCTCACAAATGGGTGGTAATAAGCCTAGTACAAAATACTCCGATTCAGTATCAGAAATATAGGTCAACAGATCACTTAAAATATGTCCCACACGTTTTCCTTTTTTTGTTCTACTCGGGCATTTAGTCATCCTATTTAACGGGCCTCCTGACCCTGAGGCTTGTTGGAATGGTAAGAGCTAGGAATTCTCACAGTGAGCACAGCATGACCAGGACTGGAACCCAGGATCTTTCAATCTTGAGTCAAGCGATCTAACCAAGGAGCAATGCTACTTTTAAATTTAAAGGCCAAACATGTAAATGTAGAGCCATGGGTGCCATGCCTATCCGAAGTATTAACAATGTGTACAATTTATGCACATGTGTGGAGGCACAGCCATGTCATGACAACATTAAGGCACAGTCAATTCAAGCTGTATGCGCAACTTTAGTTTAATGCAATGCGCGATGTATATAATGAAATACATTTCCGTTTGGCTATATAACTATAAGGATATCCTCCAGGCGCTTAGGCAGTGGACTATGTATATATATAAAGACATTTATTTACCTCTACCAAATTTCTAAAATGTGTCTGTTAGTTCACATATGGAGGCTGTGGCTGGTTTGAGTAGTTAAGCACATTTGTAAAAAAGGCACATATTTTCCAGTTTGAAATAGCCATTTTTGAGTACTGCTTCATGTTATCTTGGCCAAGTTTTACTGATGGGAAAATTCCAAGCCATGCAACTGAGCAGCCACTATTGACGAAATAATGTAACTCGTATTTTCTAATGTACTGTTTAGCAGGTGTACACTGGCATAGATTAACCTTATGAAGAACATGACCATCGTTTGAGTGGTATGTCATTAGTGACAGGGAAAACATCTTACAGCTACACCCGAGGAGTTGCGTACCTGAAGTGTGTTTTGAGTTGGGAGGTGCATCAATCATAGTCAGCAATGGCCTCTAAATTCAGATGAGACAATTACTGATGTATAACCTATAATATATTGTTGCTTTTCTTTTAATAGGCTATTAAATCTTTCCTATCCTGCTCAGCTAGTGCCAAGGATATGTAGACATTAGCTTACTGAGTCTTTCATTCAGCGTCTCCCAGGGTACGCCATTAGGAAACTTTCTGCTTGCTTCTGCATGGCCATAGAGAAGGTAACTCTACGAGTGAACCTCCTTTATTCAACAAAAGATATTGGATCATACTGGTCTTTTTCTAACCAAAAACCCTATAAATTGGGGTTCTTCACTTGAAGTAGTCATTGAAATCATCCGATGATGTCATTGCCATCCTCTTCATAGTGCTGTTGAGTCATCGGCAAGCCGAGTGTATACTGGTCTAATCGGCTTTTTAATTTTGAACTTTAAGCATTGCATTGATTGATGGGGTCATTATGATCAACCTATGAAGTCTTCAGTTTTAGCACAGAAGTTTTTGCTTGTTGTAGAGATGATGTGAACATAGGGTTATCCTCGATGTTTGCTAACAGTTGTATGGGAATGACTATTTGGCAGGAGTGATCTCGGTCAATGAGCCTATAGTGGGTGGCCAAACATCAAACACTACAAGTTTAATAAGCATCAAACTAAGATTCCTCGATAAAACACTAAAGGATGCCGTATTCGAGCATTCCTATCATAGCTACCACTCGGTTGCTGCTCGCTTTCCACCTCCGACGCACCACGGATTGACATCATTTTCAGTGGTAATTAAGCTGTAATCACCAATTGTTGATGCTGTCTTATTGCTAAGTGACTGCAGTTACCACTATCACGCAACCTGCAAAGTACAGTGATGCCGGTTTCAAATGAGTAAGCTCTCAGCCTGAGCTTTCGGCTACCCTCAGCCCAGGCTTTTTGTTCGAGGTATTGGCCGAGACTAGTTTTGTCACAACCTGTCTCTGCATCTGGCACAGGGAGATGACTCTGATGAACGTAGCGTAGCCCCATAACATCATATTATCAGAAAATTGTAATCATATATAGAGCATTTTTCGTTCACCATAGACCAAGTTGATTCATAGGCATCATAAGAATGAAGGCGTTTTTCTAAAGAGCGCCACTCTAAGCTGTGGTCCTCCTAGACCTGTGTACAATGCAGCACATGTATGTGATCAGCCAGGGATAAGGATAAAAGCATGACTGCGTGGTCACAGACACAGGTATGGAGACCAAACCAAAGCAGGCACTTTTCCGCCCTAGTAATCAGCAGTAGTCAGGTTACTGTATTTCCCACGCACTGCCCATCTAGCACCAGATGCTCTGGTTTGGAGCCAATAACTTTTGAAGTGCCCAGTCGCTGAATGAGAGCTTCTTCCGCATCAAGCAAGAGTGGCCTTATCTTAATCCCACTAGGCACTACCGCCTATCCGGCTTGGCGGGATCCATCGATTTGCCTTGGTACCAATTGCTCACCCAATATTAAGGGTCATTGACAGAATGAACTGTTTGCTGTCTGATTGCGTAGGCCACCCATTGGCACTTAGGCCATTCTATGAGCATGATTGTAGCATATATAAGTTAGCCAAGAGCATTATACATCCGTAATTTTCATTGAAATGCTCCTGTATGTAGTGGTTGGCAAAACTCGCCAAGAATGCGGTACACACATCATGCGCTACATCTATAACTTGTATGTGGTAATCATACTTTAGCAATGTATCATTCTTATACTATTGAGCTTATTTGGCATAAGAGATTTGTATTTAGACAGACGATAATATACGATAGTGGATAGCTTGGGTGTAGAGCGCCGAGCTCGCAATCATGAACACCTGGGTTTGAAACCCGGTCATGGCAGGGTGCTGTATGCCCTTACATCCTCATAGTGGCTCGAAATAGAAACATGCCTCATTATGTTGATACTGATTTGCTCGCGGTGCTCAGTGCTTAACTCTAACTGGTGAATAAACAAGTATCTAACCTGACTAATGCTGAAGATGTCTTCTAGAGAAAAAGATGATAATCAATGACTAAATTGTTGCTAGTTTGATTGAATTTGGCCCATCTCAATGTGTACACTGTGCGCGTTAAATGTATATTAGGTTAAGATAGGTTAGGTTGTTATTTGGATGTGACCATCACAGATAGCACTTAAAGTCTGGGAAATATGGGAAGTGGCACCTACATGTATACGTAACATGTATTTCAATGTATTATACACATCAACTCTCTGTAAACACTGACCGGCTGGGGAACATTGCCTATGAAGCAGAAAATTTTTGCTGGGTGTGTACTGCGCTAACAACATATACTCCATTCTGGCGAGATCCACGCAGTATAAATCCATGCAGTCTCTCATAAGGTTTATCATCAGCTCTCCTATGATGCAGCTGGGCTGGCTGTTGTGAACAAAACTCAAGGTCGTAAACTTGAGGTCACAATGACCTCACTTTCTTTGCTCCTAGTTCTAGTTTTTGATTACCTTACATTTATTTGTTTATTACCACTCTGATTTTTCTATGTTTGACACTGATTGATAGGTGTTATGTCAAACAGACCATCAACTGGTGATGCCCAGCTCACATCACTAAAGCACTGCTGTCAGTGCCACCAAAGGTTATACCAAGATAGGACACAAGGCCCATTATCAGAATGATACCGCCAGAGTCCAGCGGGTCTTCGTGCAGTCTGTTGGGGTCTTTGCAGGGGCTCTAGTTACGGTGGTCTTTCTGCCGTCTGCATCGGAACCGGAAAGTGGATTCGCTTTCACAGCCAAAGACCTTGCAATTTTTACAAGTATGAGCCACCTACTGTTGTGTTGCAATGTCAAGATGAAGGCTCTATTCCTGCTACAGTCTGAGCCCGTACAAGACTCACACATGTGCATTGATCACCAACGAACGTCCTGGCTCATATACCGGGACAATTCACCCGGCTAGTTCACATTCTTATACAAACTAAAGATCGTATCCTATCTTGGTGTAATCTTTGGTGCCACTCCCAAGAGGAAAGGTGTAGGATAATTTGGAGCCCAAGGATTGAAATTTTAACCCTTTATATGGAACAGTACCTTAGTATTACAGCCTCTAAGCCCGAGAATCCAGGAGAAATCACCTTTATATCACGGCCACAGGGTAAGAACCGCACACTGTTTTCTACGAATAAGGCATATACGCCTCGGTTGAAGAGGCCAGCTGACATGCATACAATTATGCATGTTGTCAGCTGGCCTCATAGCAGAGGACAAGGTCTAGATCAGACCTGTTAGCTTTATTCCCTTTACTGTTCGGTATGACAGAACAGTTCATATAGCCCTGGATTGAGATGTAATGTTAAGTTGGGGCCCCCTGATTGTATGTACGCTGAAGGGCACAGGTACTTCAGGTCTATACATGTGTTTTGACATGGAGAGAGGTTGTGCATAGTGACGTAGGCTTTCACGTCTTGTTCTCACCTTAAGACCTGGACATGTAATTTTCACATGGCACCTACTACAAACAACCGGCCAATAAATGGACCATCCTATAAAGTTTAATGGTTATACCACGGCACCTCGCATGTGTTTGTGTGTGGTGGGGGTGAGGAAAGACATGACTTTTCCGCAATAAACAATCGAATAGAAGCTGGCAGTAAACAAGTGGAAAATCTCCATCACAAGTGTTCCTTAAAAGTGGGAAACACTCCTCCTCCTGATTAAGCCAGGGTCACCAATGGCTTGATCTTTGTGTAATGAATTAAAACGCTCGATCTTTCGAATAATAAATGGCAACATATGAACTTTGTACTTGCGATAAAACAAACTACATAAGTGAAGATTTTGGTACTGTCAGTTTACGATTTCATCGGCTGGGATGAATGATTCAGATTTGAAAGAATTCTACTTAAGAAGAATTTTTAGGGACTTGAATTATCACTAGAAGTTATCCAAAAAATAATTCAATTCAAGGGAAAAATAATGTGTTATTCAACTGTATATAGCTAACAGTTCTACCACTATATGACATTGGACTTTGAAAAAACTTCCTCTCAATTGGAATTTTTTCAAAAGAAGGTCATTGACCCTAGCTACATTATAGCCCTTTTGAGGCACAATTCCAAGTTTTGGTAGATCACATGTTATGGGCCTTAGGCAGGATAGCTGGTAGAAGTGCATTACTGTCTTACAGTTGGCTGTGTATTCAAAACGTTACGATGAGGATCTCCCACTGACTCAGCATATGTCAGAGAGCTCCTCATGATGTCTGTGGGAAATCCTCATGTCATGATAGTCACTATAGTACAAGGCCAGTATGTATTGCCTTCTCTAGATAGAATCAGCCAATGAGAAGCGAGCAGCCGTCTGTATATAATCTGGTCGTACACGCTAGTATACTTCATTACACTGGCTGTGTCGCACACGATGCTGATTATACGTGCTCTCCTCATGCTAGCACTGGCTTACACAGCCCAAGGAGCCTCTATACCTGCATCAACACTACAACCAAAGACACTGGACTCATTACAAACTACCACACATGAAACAGACAGTGAAGGAGGACTATTATCACAAGACTCAGGTGGAGCGGGTATTTTCGCTGTGAAACGCAGAGTGAAGCGATGGAATGCGAGTATTATCGCGCAAGCGATGTATAATCTATCCTTGGAACACAAAGGTAGCAACGGTCAAAAAAAAGGAAGGCGAAGGAGTTCTCAGTATGACCCGCTTGGCGGTGGAGTCTGGGGAAGACGTAAGAGAAATATAAGATTTCCTGACTTTGATTATGACAATGAATCATGGGATTGAGCCAAACTATAGTGCATCTCTAAACTCTTTATCCGTCCATTATCTCCAGAGGTGCTATGTGTTGACATTCATGCATCTGATCTCAGAATGTTTGCCAAAGGATTTCTCAGTTCAAAGTCAGCTTATTGCAATCTCTTGATAATTGTGATCATTTTGTTGTCACACTATTTTTATATATTTATTATAATTATAATAATATATTACATGTATTGCCAATCAGCTTAACCTATGGTCTTATCTTGAGTTAATGCAGGCGTATACCTTGCCTTTATCTCTGCCCGTGAAAACATTCTCAAAACAAGACCAAAAGCTTACTCAGGGGTCTGTCTATAGTAGTCTCAACCTTAAGACCCTCAGAACTGTTACTCGGGTGCATGTTAGTATCAAAATGATAGTGAGCTCCTCAGTCCCCATACCAATGCTAGCTCAAACTAGAAGCAAACCTCACAATGAGATGGAGCATTAATATCTTAAGAGTTGTAGAGGATAATTCTATGGTTGATACAGACCCACCTGTGGTGCTCCATGCCAAACCATAACTGATCAGTGACACAGTTATGTCACTGGACTGATCAAACGAAAGTGTCTAACCCTACAGTTTCACCACAGAACAGTACAAGCATCAAACAAAAAATGCCGGTAAGCATCTTACACTGGGATGGAAGATTCCACCAATTGTCAAGAATGGATAAGATAATCTTGGGCATACACACCCACAGTCAGGCAACTTTCGACATTGGCCTGGGTTATCAATGTGGCTTCCCTGCCAGATGATGGCTGAATAATTTGGCAAGGCTTTTGAGGTGAATCTTCTGCATGCCAAACTATAGGGTGTTATGCGACCAGGACATTGCAAAGGCCAGAACATGGTGGAAATCACAAAGCATTGGGTGTTTTCCATACAATTATATATGGAGAAAAGTGGTATTTTACGAGCATTTGGCCACCGAAATGTTTCAGTGTTATGACTTGACTGAAGCCTGATCGTCACGGGATATATGCGCGCACTGTGGGTGTGATATGGTATTATTGACTTGAGATTAGATATCGGCGGATAAATTTAAGTGGTGAAGAAGTGTTTTCTGTGAAGCCGCCTAAGATGTAAGCATGGATATATATACAGTTAGCTGTACTATGATGGCAGTAGTTACGCCTGACAAAGAGCATATTTCAATGTAACGGTTTGCTCTTAGCCAAAGACCATGTGAGAAAGTGACTGCTAGAAAGACATTTTATACTGCCAATGGTGGAACTGAGGTGAGGTGCCACTCTCTTTTCTCATTTCCTTAATCCTTCCAGTTCTGAAGAGAACCGGGTATACCCATTCCCTGCTGGGTGACTGGAGGAAGGTTTTAAAGAGAATTCAGTACCTGGGGTCTTGAGAACTGTGCTTTCCAAGTTAGCAAAAGCATTCTGAGGCCCAATATGCAAGGAAAGTTAGCAAAACTGGAATTTATTTTGATTCAAAGGTATGAAGTTGGCCATGCAGTGAGAAGTAAAACAGAAATATGAGTCTGAACTGAGATGAGGGGCATGTGTACCCGTTTTTGATCTGTAGGAAGTATACTGACCTTAATTGGTTCACAGTGGTTAGGGAGATAATCCACATTAATCTACGGCGTTTCACTTCACAGGCCATGAACACAACCAATAACACACTGACCAGCTATAATCCGCCATCGAGCGCAGTGCGACAAAGACCGCAACTAATGAAGTCGTTGCCTGGACAGGGTTGGCATGGTAGAAACTGACTATGGTCAGAGTCAACAACACTCTTCCAGAACACCCGCTGACTCAGTGTGAAGCGAGAGCTACAAGACTGAATGGATGGTCCTAGGAGGTTGGTAGTCAGTCAGCCTAAGCCATCTGCTTACGTGTCACCCTCCAATAATTGGCTAATCGTAATGAGCAAGCAGAGGTGGATCATTGAAGACCATGTATAGTGATCTTGACCCTTATCCACTGGTTGGGACCTTTCTGTGGTGATCCGAACCCGTGCTAGCAATTTGAAGTGAGCGGGATGCTGAAGGCCCGCACCAAATGATTATACTGATCATTTACAGCTGGAGAAAATAGACAGCCCGAAGATGGAGCCTTGCCATGAGGTGACCTACATCACGTATAAATAAGATGATTGATGGCCAAACATATTAATGTTCATTGACTCATTTTTCAGTCGTATAGCCATATAGTAAAAACTTCAAGTACGTAATTGATGTAACTATTAAGAGTCATTTTAAATGAAATCGGCATTGAGATAACAGTATATGCGTACTTGATTACATTAAAAATTGCATGCATGGCAATATCCAAAGCGGAGAGATTGCATGCACACATATGTGCATGTATGCATATTATACATGTTTTCTAGGGTTTACGGTGGGCAGGTGTAACACTATATGGACAATTGAGATACCCAATAAGCCCGATTTCACTTCTCAGGTATAGACTTCTATTCTCAGAGAGTCGGGGTAAGCGCAACAAGTTGATTCTTTTGGCAAAATTGAATAACTGAAACGGAACTGTTGTGTATGAATCGTAATTTAGCTCCCGTTTAACCTGATTTTTCTAAATTCAAAATGCTTACCTCAAACTAAAGATCATCTTATGGGTGGCCAGTGAACCTAAAATAAGGGCCACTGAGTGTGTCTGCCCACATAAGGACATTATTTGCACATTGTACATGGGATATAATACCAAACGCGCTCCCACTGGGATCCGGCACTCGAAACAGGGGACGGACTCTTAAAAAGTGCAGTAAAAGCTTGTAGTCCGATAGTTCTACATGGAAATGATACAAACTGGAATGAAAATTTGCATCTTAAGATGGGCAACCAGCAGCCCGGTATATGATGAGTTTGTCTGAGGGGTCAGATGTTACCTATCCCTCGATGTCACATCATAGCAAGCCATAGGCTTCCTGCTATGTACACTGGTATTGTTACAGTGTTATGTGTCAGCGGAATACAGATGTATTATTATGCTGCTGAATTGTTGGCTACGCATATGTTATGTAAACGATCACTTTCACGAAAAGGGCAGGGTGCAGCCAACACTGAGAGCCTATTGGGCCCTACACCTTCACGGATCTATTATAAATCGCTTGCCCGGGTAGTCAAATTCTTTTCGTGACATGAACTAACAAAAAAGTGGAGGGATGCCAATATTTCCGATAAGTATTACAGATTTACCTACCTGACACAGCGCGACTGAATGACTTCGTTTATTAGATTGAAATCTAATCGCTTCATGTGAATAAAAATCAAGAATCGCAACTTTCACCTTTCACCAAACGCCTGCGTATACTTCCTCCTGGGGATAGATGAGAGCTCTCTACATATATGTGTGGGTCTGCTTGTTCATCCGGTACAGAACCAGAAAGAACTGACTCTACTATTATTTGCAATCAAGCACCTTTTTCATGTCACTGCAAGAAATATTAAGTGTAATGCATGTGTGTAATCATCGCAAATGCCTCAGGATGGCGGGATAGCTCAGCGGTGGGGCACCGGACTCACAGCTGTGAGAACCTGGGTTAGAATACTGGTCATGACGAGTTCCCGTTGTGAGTGTGAACTCCTTGCATTAAGCCTAGCTCAGAACAAGAACAAACCTCACTATGAAGTGGAGCATTATCACTAGTGTGCCCGTGATGCTCCATGCTAACCCGTAAGCTGTGAAAAAACAAATATCTAACCCGCGAATTGAAAGTGTCATGCAGACCCAAACAAACCTCTCGGATTCTCAGTGAAAGAAGTGTGGTGCCCTTCGCTTCACCTTCCTACCACAAGTGATCGAATGAATTCATTAAAAAGGGCACAATACTATTAGTCTATTCTCTGAATCCCTATGACAAAATAAAATAGGATCGTATTAGTTTACATGAATAGCATTACTAAGGCAATACCTCCTTTTCACGATGGTTCATGGTTTGTGCAAAAGAGTTGATTCTCCATGGGGGGGCTTCCTTTGTTTAGCATCCGGATCCGAATCTGACGAGAGAAAAAGCGCAATATAACGCGTAAACTCGGAACTAAACCCGGGTCGCCTGGCCTGAATCTGAGTGCGCACCTGCCCGTCTGGTTGCCTAGAAATGCCCATCAGTTGCATGACTCCCCATAGAGTTATCATTCTATGACTCCTCATAGAGTTATCATTCTTAGGAGATAGGTCTCAAGCTTTAAAGAGATGCCAAAAGAAGAGGACTTCAGATGAACATTTGATATGATATTTTGACTCAGTTGAAAAAGCATGTGCATGTATTTTGAACGATATGAGCCATCTGACATGCAATTCAACTGTTGTATATACCACATGTGTATATCCTATTTCATTGGTTTATCCTTGTTGCTGATAAAATACTGTTTTGAGGTCAACATCACCTGTATATTTATCTTGTTCAGCTCAAGTTAAAGTTATGACACCTAGTTTTCAATGCGATAATATTCTGTTGTTGTTTAATTTCCTATAGCCTAGCCTACACAGGATCTTGCATTATAAACATATCCTGCTGTAAGTTTTCTTCAGTTAAAATTAAATTGAATCAATCACCCCTGCAGCTATATTGAATCTCGGTACAACATTGACGGTGCCTGGTTGGAGGATGTTGGTGCACGCGATAGACAGATGACCTGGTTGTTGCTTATTATCGACCACCCCCACAATACCTGGATAACTGAACTGCTAAATGGCAAATAATTGGCTGGATAATGAAGGTGTACCAACTGGAATATTTGTCCAGGGTGTATATGTAGTTCTAACTTAAGTGCAGAAGTTTTTTGAACTGTTGTTGTTTGTCCTTAGGTTGTTAGTGAGATTAGATTGGAGCAGGTTGATTATGGCATACTTATGGTTCATTGAAACACACATGCATGTTTTAAATGTATGACATCTTCACCATTAAAATGTAAGATAATTGCTTTCCAGCGCTACGATTTAGCATGGAGCACAATGAGGGGTCAATATCGACGCCCTATGCATGTAAATACGTAAAAATTTTATTTTTGAAACTATATTGCGATTTATCCCTATGTAATTTGCAAATTTTGAACCAAGGCTTGACTGTAAGGGTATTTTTAAGATATATGTACCTGTCAAGGTTTCAAACAGTGTTTGCTCTACAGAATTATCAAATAATGTATAGGAACCCTACAACCATACATGTATATAGACCGGAAATATAATGGAAATTCCTTCAATTTTTGGCAGCATGATACAGTCTGTAACTTATTTTCACAGGTCAAACTATACAGTTACATCGGTGTTAATTGAATAACCGTTGATACATGTGTCAGCAGGAACAGAAATATTCCACGAATGAACTTACATGGAATGAGGAAGACCAGTTCCTCATTCATCAGCTGGGTGGCAGCCAAATGCTGCTATGGATTAATTGTTGCATTGTCTATTCACTCCAAACATTGCGTTGTCATTACAAATTAGAGTTGCAGTTCAAACCATAATCTAGAGGAAGGGGCCAGCTGAGTACTGTCACTGACGTGAAATTATCCATGCGAAATCCATATACGGAATTTATGTGGGGATTTTACTAGTGTATAGCTGCACACTCTGCGGCATTGGTGCGCG
>Ga0224501_10004159_pt1 | contig 11430 bp, 11 predicted proteins | sample SF_Oct11_sed_USG_4_FD_169105 | JGI IMG/M metagenome (GOLD analysis project Ga0224501, IMG submission 169105) | Sediment microbial communities from San Francisco Bay, California, United States - SF_Oct11_sed_USGS_8_1 | ecosystem: Environmental > Aquatic > Marine > Sediment | place: USA...
TTTTCTCTCTCCTGACATCAAGGGAACGGGAAGTGCTCCAGCTTCTCTCCGAAGGCAAAAGTACAAAACAAATTGCCTCCTCTCTCCAATTAAGTGTGAAGACCATCGAAACATATCGTCAGCAAATAATGGATAAGCTTGATATTCACAGTATAGCCGAGCTTACGAAATATGCTATTCGCGAAGGTCTGACCACTTTCGAAAACTGATAACAGAGTAAGCCCAAGGCATTCAGGGATTTCGAAGCCAAAAACCAGGGAATATCCTATTGTTTTTTTGTTAAAGTGTCATTAAGCTCTAACATATATATTTATGATACCTGTTGTAATATTAACCAGATTCGCCGCTGAAGTGCAGCGAAGAAAAGAGAATGAAGAGTAGTGAGTATAAGAATCCTCTTAGTTGATGACCATAAGCTTATACGAGAGGGCATTCGTGTCTTGCTTGAGAGACATCCAGATATGGAAGTGGTTGCCGAGGCTGAGGACGGGCAGATAGCAGTAAAATTGGTTCAGAAACTTTTGCCCGATGTGGTCATCATGGATATTGCTATGCCTGTTTTGAATGGCATTGAAGCTACTCGACAGATTGTTACCAAACACCCCGGTGTCAAGGTGCTTATCCTGTCAATACACACTGACAGATTATTAGTGACTGAATCAATGAGAGCAGGCGCGTTAGGCTATATGTTGAAGGATTGTGCATTCGAGGAGCTCGCATGCGCTATATACGCAGTGGTCTCTAACCAGATCTACCTGAGTCCTATGGCAGCCGGATTCGTGATCAAAGACGATATTTGCTTATCTATAACCAGATCAGGTTACTCTGACCTGACATCAAGGGAACGGGAAGTGCTCCAGCTTCTCTCACAAGGAATGACTACAAAACAAATTGCCTCCTCTCTCCAATTAAGTGTGAAGACCATCGAAACATATCGAAGGCAAATCCTCAAAAAATTGGATATTCACAATGTTGTTGAGCTTACCAAATACGCAGTCTGTGAAAAATCAACACCCAATGAAACCTGATGGAGATTGTGAGAATATTCAGATTGAGAAGGGACAATGAAAGATAAAGGTTTACGTAAAAGCATAGTGAATATACTGGTAGTCGAGGATGATAGGAACTTTGGCACAATCTTGAGAAGAGAGTTGGAGGAAGACAAATATGCAGTTGACGTTGTGAGTGACGGTGTCGAGGCAGTATTGAGCTTCATTGACAAAAACTACGACTTTGTTCTGTTGGACATTAAGATTCCGAAGCTTGATGGCATCAACACACTGAAAATCATTAAAAAACTCAATCCCGAAGTGCCTGCCATAACTTTTTCAGGAAATGTAGGAAGTATTGAGATGGCAGATTCAATAAGAGTCGGTGCAGAAAAGTGCCTTATAAAACCTTTTGAGATAAGGAAGCTCAGAGACGATATAAAGAAGTATGGTTCGAACCCTTAACTCACCGCTTGCTCATATTCATAAAGTTGTGTCAGTGCTGTTCTGATGCTCAGCAGCTATTATTTCAGCCCAAGCACGTCCTGCATATCATAAAGACCTGCTGGTCTTCCTGAAAGCCATAGCGCAGCCTTCAACGCGCCTCTTGCAAAGGTATCCCTGCTCGATGCCTTATGAGTAATCTCAATCCTTTCACCAAGACCACCGAATATAACTGTATGTTCTCCGACAATGTCGCCTGCACGAATAGTCTGAATGCCAATTTCTTTTCTTGTTCGCTCGCCAATAAGCCCCTTTCGTGCATATACCGCAACCTCTTCAAGATTTCTGTTTATGGCACCTGAAATTACCTGTGCAATCTTCAATGCAGTTCCGCTCGGTGCGTCTTTCTTTAACCTGTGATGTGCCTCGATAATCTCAATATCGTAGTCATCACCAAGAACTCTTGCAATATCCTGCAGTACCTTTAAAAGCAGGTTTACCCCCATGCTCATATTGGATGCCATTACACAAGGGATTTTCTTTGTCAGTTCAGCAACTTCTTTTAAATGATCTTTTGAAAAGCCTGTTGTGCCTATGACCATTGCCTTACCTTTTGATGATGCAAACCTCAAATGTTCGAGAGATGCTTCAACTGTCGTAAAAGAAATAATCATGTCAGCATTGTCAATGACTGAATCAAGACTATCGACAAGTTTTACTCCTGTATCTCCAATTCCGACTACTGTCCCGATATCTCTGCCAATGTCCTTATGCCCTTTTTTCTCAAATGCACCTGTAAGCTGGAGTCCTTCATATTCTTTTGAGAGAACAGTAATCCTGCTTCCCATCCTCCCTGCTGCTCCTGCAACTGCTATCTTAATCATGTTTACCTCCTAAAAGTTAGTTGTTAATCAACATTATTTATACAGATTAAAAAGTCGGAAGGACATAGTATTTGAACGGTTTTGAATTCTGTTTTTGACAGAATTCACCCCGATCTACGACTCGTAGAGAGGTCGATACGACCGAGAATGAGTGAAAATACTGTGTCCTGCCCGCTTCAGGTTTCCTTTTTCTCGTCTTCTTCCTCTTCTTTTTTCCCTTCTATTCTGTATTCCTCTGTTGCCCATTTACCAAGGTCAATGAGCTTACATCTTTCAGAACAGAAGGGCCTCCAGGGATTTTCCTCCCATGTTGTTTTATTCTTACATATTGGACACGTGATTTTCATAAACCAATATAAAAATTCCGAGACAGCTTTTACTATCTCATGTCCTCTCAGAAAAAAAGGAACATTAAGCGACTTATAGAATTTTTGATAACCTGTAACTTATTCTGAATCTTCTAATTTGTTTTTTTCAAGTTTTTAATCAGCATATCTGAGACAATACCATTCATACTACCTGTAAGAGTTCCCAAGAAAATAATCACAGGTGTTATCAGAAGTATTGCTTCAATCCTCTGTATGAATAAAACATAGGCAAGGAAAAGCTGGGAAATATTATGAAAAAGTGCGGCGATGAGGCTCAAACCAACGGGGCCGAATAATCGCGGCATCAAAGATAAAACAATGCCCATACTCAATGTGCTTGTAACCCCTCCTCCCATGCTCAGGATAAAAGCAGGTCCAAGGAATGTTCCTGTGAATAAAGATCCAAGAACTACCCTTATAAGGGTGACCATAAGTGCTGCGCGGAAGCCGTAAAGAATTAATGTGGTAAGAGTAATAATATTTGCAAGGCCAAGTTTCAGCCAGGGGATTGGTGTGGGCAACAGACTCTCAAAACCGTGGAGGGCGAGTGCGTAAGCAGAAAGAAGAGCTATTCTGTATTTATCCTGTAATTGCATCAACTCTCTTGTTCAACTCATCTTCTTGGCTGCTTATAATGACGATAACTCTGTTCGGGAGGCATACTATTGAACCTTTTTCAATCCATCCCTGTAGGATACAGAGCTTGTTATCACATGGCGATTCAGTTATTCTCACCTTATGATCTTTTATCTCAATAATCGTATTCCCCACAGAACCTTTCACTGACACAATTCTGTCCTTCTCGATAGGTAATAAATAAACTAGGTGACCATTGACTTCTATCCGCACGGTATGTCCTTTAGGAAGAACCTCTTTAATGAAAATGATGCCAGATAAAGAAAGAAGTATGAGAACGAATAAAAGAATTCTGTCAGCTATTGTGGTGCTGTTAAGAAGACCTTTTAAATTCAACTTTCCCTCTGATATGAGAAGTGATATGTACTTTTCCCTGACTATCCACTATTATCCCGTCAAACCCCATCTTTTCGAGGGTCTTTATCCCCTTTTCAGGGCCAAGTATAAAGATGCCGGTTGCAAATGCATCTGTCAATGCACCTTCTGTTGTGATCACACTCACACTCTGACATCCCTCAGCAGGATAACCCGTCCCGGGATTAATGAGATGATGATATCTTTTGACGTCATGTATAAAATAGCGCTCATAATCTCCAGAGGTTGATATTGCCATATCTCTGAGTTCAAGAGTTGCCAGGATATCGTCTTTCTGTCCTTTTGCTCTTGGGTTTCTAATACCAATTTTCCAAGGCATTCCATCAGGTTTTAATCCGAATGCCCTGATATCTCCTGCAACAGAGACAAGGCCAGAGTGTATCCCTTTTCTTTTTAAAGTGTCAACTGCCTTATCAGCTGCGTATCCTTTTGAGATTCCACCGAGGTCGATGAGCATACCCTTTTTCTTTAAAAATACAGTCAATTTATTTTTATCAATAGTTACATACTTATAATTCACTAACGGGAGATTTTTTTTGATTGCACCGTCTTCGGGTTTTACCTTTTTGTAGAAGTCATAGAGCGTGATCACAGCGCCGATAGTCGCATCAAATGCCCCTTCAGTCTTTTCCGATATATATAATGCCTTGTCAATAATATCTAAGGTATCCGGCGAGACGCTAACTTCGAAGATACCTGCATTTTTATTAATGAGGGATATTTCACTATCAGATGAGAAAAAATTGAATAGCTTTTCAAGTTTTTCTATTTCGAAAAATGCAGAATCAATTGCCTTTTCAGCACTATCTTTTGAATTGGAGACAACAGTTATGGTCACGAGTGTGTCCATGAGGATTGTGTTTTTTCTATAAACTTTTTCTTTCTGTGATGAACAACCGTAAAGAGTAAACAGTGAATAGTGAATAGTAAACAAGAGAAAAATAGAGACTAAAACATTGAACATTGAACATTGAACTTTGAATTTTTCTCTCATGCTACTCTTGCAGGGGTGAGCCTTAACAATTTTTCCCTCAAGAATTTTCCGGTATACGATAAGGGGTTCATGGTAATCTCCTCTGGCGTCCCTTCTGCAACAATCGTTCCTCCTTCTTCTCCGCCTTCGGGTCCGAGGTCGATAATATAATCTGCTGATTTTATCACATCAAGATTGTGCTCTATAATAATGACTGTGTTTCCTAAATCTACAAGATTGTTTATGACATTGAGCAGTTTCTGGATATCAACAAAATGGAGTCCTGTGGTTGGCTCGTCAAGGATATAGAGTGTATTCCCTGTAGATTTTTTCCCGAGTTCTTTTGAGAGCCTTACCCTCTGTGCTTCACCGCCTGAGAGTGTTGAAGCAGGTTGTCCAATCTGGAGATACCCAAGACCCACAGCTTCGAGTACTTCAAGTTTGTGCTTTATAGAAGGGATTAATGAAAAAAATTGAAAAGCCTCCGTCACCGTCATTTCGAGTACTTCTGCAATATTTTTCCCTTTATACATGATGTCAAGTGTTTCTTTATTGTATCTTTTCCCTTTACAAATATCACATGGTATGTATACATCAGGGAGAAAATGCATCTCAACCTTTATGAGACCATCTCCGTGACATGATTCGCATCTTCCGCCTGTAAGGTTAAAACTAAACCTGGAAGGGGTGTACCCCCTTATTTTTGAATTAGGAACAAGAGAGAATAATTCTCTGATGAATGAAAAGACACCAGTATATGTTGCGGGATTAGACCGGGGTGTTCTTCCAAGTGGTGATTGATCAACATTAATTACCCGGTCTATCTTCTCTATGCCGATAATTTCTTTGTATCTGCCTGGTGTTAATTTACTCCCGTATATCTCCTTGCAGAGAGCTTTGTAGAGTATCTCAAGCAAGAGTGTACTTTTGCCTGAACCTGAAACTCCCGTGATACAGGTAAAAATACCGAGCGGGATATTTACATCCATACTTTTGAGATTAAATTCCTGAGCATCTATTATCTTTATGAAGTCCTTCGGTTTTTTTCTTATAGGAGGGATGTCTATTAACATTGAGCCACTCAGGTATTTACCAGTTATTGACTTTTCATTATTTTCTATTTCTTGCGGTTTTCCGGCTGTTACAACCCATCCACCACTGAGTCCTGCACCAGGTCCCATATCTATGACATAGTCAGCCCATCTTATTGTCTCTTCGTCATGTTCGACGATGATTATTGTATTGCCCGCATCCCTTATTGAGGAAAGGCTCTCGAGGAGTTTTTTACAATCCCTCGGGTGCATGCCAATACTTGGCTCATCAAGTATATAAAGAACCCCTGTGAGAGAGGAACCAAGTTGTGTTGCAAACCTTACTCTCTGCGACTCGCCGCCTGAGATTGTGAGTGAAGACCTGTCAAGAGTGAGATAATCAAGTCCTACATTTTTAAGAAAAAAAAGTCTGTCTGTCACTTCTTTCAGAATACGAGATGCAATTGTCTGTTCTCTCTCAGTGAGGGTGAGATTATTGATGAAACGCAATGCATCTTGCACGGACATCCTTGCAAATTCGCCAATATTTATGCCCTGTATTTTGATGTTCAATGCCTCCTTTCTCAATCTCAGTCCCCCGCAGCCTTTGCAGTATTTGTTATCAGCGATTTCTTGAGAATCTTCTTCAAGGTGCTCAAAACCGAGACCATTACACCTCGGGCATGCGCCCTGTTTGCTGTTAAATGAGAAGAACATAGGGTTTATCTCAGGGTAGCTTATTCCGCAATTCGGGCATACTGCAGATTTTGAAAAAAGGATATCTTTATCTCCTTCGATGAGATTTATGAGCACAGTGTCTGAATATACGAGTGCTGTTTCTACTGCGTCTTTGAGTTGGCGTTCAATTCCTGGCTTTATAATAAGCCTGTCTATCACAATCTCTATGGTATGGCGTTTGTGTTTCTTGAGAATTATGTCATGTGTGAGGTCTCTCATCTCACCATCTATCCTTGCCCTTATAAAACCTTCTCTCCGCATCTCCTGGAGTTCTTTTCTGTATTCACCCTTTCTGTCACGGACTATAGGTGAGAGGATTTGCATACGGCTCCCCTGAGGCAAAGACATAACTGAGTGAATGATATCCTTCGATTCCTGTTTTGATATTACAGAGCCGCAGTTGTAACAGTAAGGCCTGCCTATTCTGGTATAAAGGACACGCATATAATCATATATTTCGGTGATGGTTCCCACAGTTGAGCGAGGACTCTTCATAACGGTTTTCTGGTCTATTGCAATGGAGGGAGAAAGTCCTTCAATAGAGTCCACATCAGGCTTATGAAACTGTTCAAGGAATTGCCGTGCATAAGCAGAGAGGCTTTCAACATAACGCCTGTGTCCTTCAGCATATATGGTATCAATAGCAAGAGATGACTTACCCGAACCCGATGGACCTGTGATTACAGTAATTGCATCTCTGGGTATAGACACGTCAATATTCTTGAGGTTATGTTCTCTTGCACCTTTTATTGTGATAAAGCCGAGCATGTCAATTAAGAAATACTGATATCTCAATACAATGAAATTCAAAATCCAAGTCTTTTAAGGTTAAGGTCGAGGTTACGGTTGAGAATTGAGTAATGAGAATTCGGGTTTTCATCTTTTCTGCCACTCTATTTAAGACGTTAATTCTCTATATTGCATAAATAATAAGAAAATCGTTCTACTATATCCTGATACTATAACTTAATATATTCCTTTTTTAAAAGTGTTGTTGTAGCATATAGATATGAAAATGATTTCCCTTTTGGTATTTATAGTTATCTTTCCTGCAGTTGCCTATTCACAACCTTCGATTGTTTTTGATACAGACAGATATGACTTTGGAATAGTGCCTTGTGGCGATATGTTGGAGCACACCTTTCATTTTACCAATAGTGGTGACGAGGAACTCATCATACAAAAACTTGTTCCATCCTGAGGATATACAGCGACGATGGCTAGTTCGAGCTGCCTGAAGCCCCGTGAAAAAGGAAAAGTTACCGCAAGGGTTAACATAAAGGGCGAGGAGGGTTTTATTTCTTCAGTAGTAAGGGTCGTATCAAATGACCCCATGACTCCTGTCGTTACTCTCTTTATCGAGGCAATGATAGAAGATACTCAGGATACTCCTGTAATCACAGAAAAATAGTGGCATCTTTTATGTTATTCATATCTCGTTATTTAATCACAGCTGCAATTTATTGCTTCCTCTTAGGAAATTTTTCCACATCATTGGCAGAAGACCCTTATGCACAAAAGCGGCAGACAATGGTTGAGAAGGATATCAAAGGGAGAGGTGTAAAAGATAAGAAAGTGCTTGAGGTAATGGGAAAAATTCAAAGGCACCTTTTTGTAGATGAGCATTTAAGGAATAAGGCATATGCAGACCATCCATTACCTATAGGAGAGGAACAGACAATATCTCAGCCCTATGTAGTCGCTCTGATGACAGAGGCATTACGGTTAAAGCCAACTGACAAAGTACTCGAGATAGGTACAGGCTCAGGTTATCAGGCAGCAGTGCTCGCAGAGATGGTAAAAAACGTATATACAATAGAAATAAGGAAATCCCTCACAGATATGGCAGCGAAAAGGCTTAAGGACCTCGGTTATAGAAATGTGAAGGTGAAACATGCTGATGGTTATTTTGGATGGGAAGAATACGCGCCGTTTGACGCAATCATCATCACTGCTGCTGCGAATCATATCCCGCCACCCTTAATTAAACAACTTAAAGAAGGGGGAAGACTTATTGTCCCTCTCGGGAGCACAGTCTATTATCAGACATTAACTGTTGCCATAAAAAAGAAGGGGGAGCTCAATGTCGAGCAAATGGGGTCTGTGGCCTTTGTGCCAATGATAGGAGAAGCACGGAAGAAAAAGTGATGCGTATTCTTAGTTTTTTGAAGCATTTTTTAACATTATAAACGCCATTAAATATGCGAGTGCACCAAGCCACAAGACTGATTTAAATCCCATTACCATTGCGAGAATAATAGTCAGAATAGGTGCGAGAACAGAGAGGCACCCATTAATTGCCCATGCCCATGGGATTAAAAGTTTATTTTTCTCACCAAGAATTTTCAGCCCTGTGGGAAAGGGGATGCCCATGAGAAGACCGAGTGGTATCAGTATGAGAAATACTAAAGTGATCTTGATTAAGATTGAATATGGAGAAATTATGTTCAAGATGGCTGGAATAAATATACTGTAAAGAAAAATGAGAAAAGTAATTACGAGAGAGATAACAGGATTCCTTAAACCTGAAACCCTGTGACTCAATAAACTCCCAACTCCTGAACTTATGAGAATTGATGTGAGGACAGTTGCAACTGCATAGGATGGGTTTTCAAGAGGCAGGATCATTTTCTGGATAAGAGATATTTCTATAAACATAAAACCAATGCCGAGGAAGGCGAAGTAAGGAAGAAAACTTTTTCCTTTGTCAATGCGAGGTGGAGCCGAAGCAATCTCGTTGTTACTCTTTATTATTTGTTTTTGAGATTGCTTCTTCGTCCCGATATAATCGGGACTCATCGCAATGACATCTGAAATGTCATTTTCATACTTTTTTGAAAAAGCCGGTAAAAGGACCAGTATTAGACTTAAAAACAATACCTGTATGAACACCACGGGGAGGATAAACCCTTCTTCTATAAAGTATTGCCACTTTTCTCCCATAATTGTATAGATTGCCTTGATGTTCTTAAGTTTGAGGTAGTAATGGAAAAATGGGTAATCGTCACGAACAGGACTTATATCGAAAATATAGTCATCTATGAATCCGAGACGTGTTTCAGGGTTCAGGATATTTTTAAAAGCAGTAAAGTATTCATTTGAAGGTATCCGGATATAGATATTCGTCTCTTCTTCCTTGATGCCCGGATAGTATATCAGGTCAAATCTCCTGCCTTTTGAAAACTGTTTAATCGCTTCTATTTCATTCAGGGTAAAGGGATTCTTTTTTACGAGAATACCTATACTTCCCCAGCTTCTGAGAGCGACAAAATGTTTCTGTATATCATTTATCCCGAGTTCTTCCATAGATGCAATTAAAGTAGTGATGAGTCTCAATTCTATTCTTGGTGGCGGGAGAATAAAGAGGTGGATGCTCAAAAATCCTTCGTCTTTCAGATGATAGAAATATTCCTTGAAGCCTTCAACAGTAAACCTGTAGTCCTCTGATATCCCGAAAGAACCAGAGGGCATTGTTCCTGTCAATGAAATATCAATAATATCGAGTTGTTTTAAATCTGATCGTAACCATGACCTTCCAAGACCCTGCCAGGTATTCTGTGCATAGATGCTCCCTGAAAATTCGTCAAAATCTTTCTTTATAACCTTTATTAATAACGGATTGCTTTCAATTTTATATATAGTCAAAGAGCCATAATGTTCTGCGACGAGGCATTGAAGACCTCCTTTTGGGTCGAGGATTAATACATCATTCAATCTACCTGTCACCCCTTTTGAATCCCCCCTTGCTCCCCTTTTCCAAAAGGGGGGATAGGGGGATTCAGGAGAATTACGTATTTCATAGGGCAGAGCAGATGGCAGATAGTGAAGGAAGGTTAAGGATTTTCGATCAGCAGCAGAGGTGATCGCATTTATTTCGCTTCCGTCTATTGAAAGTCCTATCTGTTCAGGAAGTGTGTCGAGATACTTAAGGCTCAGGCCAGGAGCGAAACGCACTGCGGGGCTTTTAAACGTATCTATTTTTGAGAACGGACTGAAATAGGTTTTGAGATGTTCTGCGCCGGGGTATCTCAATGCAATCGGCAGACCTTTATACGGAGACATCCTGATGTTAATAAAGTCAGGCCGAAAGATTGTAAGTAAAATATTGAGCATGATGAAAACTAAAGAAGCTGCTCGTAACATTTTATTACCCATAGCCAATGCTGCGATCAATGCAATGAAAGAAAGGATAAAGACAGTATTCTCAGGTCCTGTGGCTGTCATAAAATACAGTATTCCAATCGAACCAACTCCTGCGCCGAGGAGGTCTGCGCCATAAAACAGACCTGATTTCCCACTGAGCGAGGAAAGTGCTGTAGCGATGATCAGTCCTGCAAAGAAGAATGGTGTTGAGAGAATTATGTAGTAAAGGCCGATATAAAATAACTGCATTGACGACCAGGAAAGTCTCACAGGATCAAAGGGTATCTGGTTTGAGATGAGATAACTTGCAGATATGCTTATACCGAGTAACAGGCTATAGACGCTGATATAAGATGGATTTTTAAGTTTTAGATTAAGTGATAATATGGTACCGCTTGCACCGATGCCGAGCATGGCAATGCTTATTATCATGAAAGCAAAGTGGTACCAGAGTGAGATAGAAAATATTCTCGTGAGGGTTATCTCATACGCAAGGCTTGAAAACGAGCAGACAAATATTGTAAATAATATTTTAGAGTCTCGACTCATAGTATTAAGAAAATTATATCCAACTGAATTATAATATTATAATTCTATGAATTATTCATGGCTGGGAAAAGAAAAAAGTTCTTTTGAAATTATTTCTCTTGCAATTATTTTGCTTTTAACTATAGTTGTTTCATCTGTTGATGCGAAAATTCCCGAGGTTGTAGCAAGACAGAAAAAAGCAGTTGTGACCGTTTATGTGAATGACAGGAACGGTAAGCAGGTTATTTCAGAAAGCGGATTTATTGTTGACCAGAGTGGAATTATCGCAACAACCTGCTCTGCCATTACAGCATGGCTTAA
>Ga0224501_10004160_pt1 | contig 11428 bp, 8 predicted proteins | sample SF_Oct11_sed_USG_4_FD_169105 | JGI IMG/M metagenome (GOLD analysis project Ga0224501, IMG submission 169105) | Sediment microbial communities from San Francisco Bay, California, United States - SF_Oct11_sed_USGS_8_1 | ecosystem: Environmental > Aquatic > Marine > Sediment | place: USA...
TCACACGGTGATTTGGTCTTTTGGCTTGGAGGCAAGTCCCATAGACAAGCAAATGCATATGTCTCTGCTATGGTGTAGATGTCTGTGATAAATCCGCTCATTGGTAATACTGGGTCAAGATGAGACAACTATGTTGGGCAGAAATACTTGGCTTCGGATAGTTTGGATGGCCGAAAATTTCCCACCACAACTGTGATTGACTTTCGACCCAGTCACATTCCCATGCTTCGGGACCATATGACATAGTGCCAAATTCCTAACCTGATAACGGGATCAGTACAGGTGGACAAGTTTAGCCAATTATCTCAATATGTTGGGCAAAATACATCTATCTTCACTCAGTACACACTCCTTCACCGGATAATTATCTGTTCTTGTCGTGCACGAGCTTTGCGGTCCATGAATATGTTCTGCTCCGATTGTACCCATAATGTTACCATCTCATGGGGCACATGGGTGTGCGCAGAAAATCTCCGAATGACATACTCTGGGAAATGCTGAGGCAAATAGTCTCAGTAGATCAATTTCTATACCAATCCTGACAACTGTTCTGTCATAAAAATACAAAATTTTGCTCATCACAATTATAAATTTCAAATTTAAACCTCATTTTTCAGTGATACAATGCTCTGCTATAGCTTTCTTGCTAAGGATGATCAGGCATCTATGCTCATGGTTGATGTGTGTAGACATGCTTACTCAAATAAAAGTGGTTGGGCAGAAGATGGCTCCTACCCTCCTGAAGAGGTAAGGTAAACCTGCCCAGCAATGGCTAAAATCTGGGCGGGGGATGAGGGCAATGGATTTCCCCCAAGTATATTTGGGCAAGAGTACATTGGGTGATCCTTTTCCCCACGCTCCACCACAGCTTCTCTTCAGTGAGCGTTTTATGTCTATTTTTCACACTTTTTCACGCTCTCCTCATCTTTTGTCGCCAAGCAATTTATAGTCACAAGTCTATTTACTTAATAAACTCTTCAGCTAGTTGACGGGCCGTGTACCACGACTCGATGTGCTGTAGCCAATACCGGCTATCTAACCTTCGACAGTCCCCCACCTTTCGCATTTAACCATTGCTGTTCAGCATAGTGTTAGCAGATAGAGACCATTGAATAGCCCTTCCTGATTTTATTTGCAAATTGGGATTGGGAGACAGGCAGTCAGTTTACCAACCTTTACTATGTGATTGGTCCATAAAATAGCTTATGATGTAACATGGCCAAAAAGGCTACAGGGCTCTGCGTTTCTGTGTGTTAAGTTGTAGTTTGAGTTGTATTTGTCCATTATTGCTCCAGCATGGGCAGGCGTACCCCTATTTAACCATAGATCTAAGTGGTAATCGGAGCAAACCCTTTTAGAGCCTTTCGGGGCAGTGGCAGTATTTATAATAATAATAATAATGGAAAGACAACTCCCTGTCCTCAAGCTCCTGTCGCTCACACACTATCCATAACAAAATGCAGTACGATTAGAGAAACCTTATAAAATTATACTGCTCTAATACTTTGGTTCAGAGGCATCCTTAAAATTGAAATCTCAGCGTCTGGCAATCATGAATCTTAAGGTCGAACAAACAGAATCGCTTATTACCTCACACATAGACTAAAAATCTTCATAGGAATCGCTACAGTTATAGCACACGCTTTCTTCACTTTATGTCAGAGGGCAAACAACTGCAATTTAATGTGCATCCAGCTTACAAAGTTGTCAACCTTCTTTCATAAAGTTCACAGCAAGTCTAATGGAACTATCCATTTTTGTGCAGCCACGACTCAATGAAGCTGTCCGTGGGGTCAGCCTTGTAATGCAGACTGATCCAATCCATATGCTCATACCAATGGTGTGTGTAGCCCAAGCCTCAATTTCTGAACTTTGATACGTCAGCCAGGAGAATTGAGCCCGGGCCACAAGGAGGATAGACAGTGAGATACATTAATTCTCCCACTGACCTATAATGACCGACTCTATCACTCATACTATATATGGGATGAATTCCTCTCATAATACAAAATTATTTCATTGGTTCTATTTACGCCCTAACAACATGAAAAGACCACTGATGACCTGGAGATGACCTTGATAAGCCACACCCTAGTTATATGGCCGCACAATGCAATGCATATCCGCTTAACGCTTGACAGACGTTAGGGTTTGTTAGAACTCATTCATTGATTGAAACTCAGTCAGGCAGGTGGTTGTTTGCAAAAGCCGCGAGACCGAGACTGGTGAGTATTATACTTGCTGAACAATATGGGTAGCAACAACACTACATGCAATGATGCAGTGTAGTAGTTGCCAACTATATAAGATGTTTATGGGCATGACAATTTTTCGCTGTACACAAATGTGACTGGCTGTTTATGAGTAATAGTCCAATGTTTTTGCTGGGTATGTCACCTCAGACATTGCATGGCTCTCTGGATTTCTGTGTGATCAAACAAATGTCAATCTTTCTGTATTTTAAAATGTAATAAAGGACACTTATGTGGTGACCTCATTTTCAAATTTTGTTATACTTTGATCAGATAGTCTAATTCCGTCTGCCGAATTTTATGTCCGAAGGTCCATGCAAATCTGACACTAAGACAGCTTGGCTTGGGATGGTCGTAGCTCAAGTAGCAGAAAAGCGTTAACAACAAACTGTGACTGGCATCAGATGAGTTTACTCTCAATGTGAGAATCCGTGGTATAGAATGTGACAGATATACCAAACTAGCAACATAGTCACTGATTAAATTGATAAAAGGATAAATCAAGCCGAAGTCTTATTGCGATTCCCAAAGGCCTCGATTGAGATTGAATTTCATTTTGTGGAGTGCTGAAACTGCTTCATTTGGTAACATCCACTAGATCTCATTTAAAGAGCAATTGAAGGGTCTATTTCATAATCTTCCTATAATGTCAGTTTAGTGTGTAACAGGGATAGCGGGATAGCTCAGTGGTAGAAGTCTGGGCTCACAATCATCCTGTGAGTGTAAGCCCATCAAATTTATTCTAGCTCACTATGAGATGGAGCATTAACACCGACCCGCTAGTGGTGCTCCATGCTAATGGTGAACATGTTTAAAGGTGCCTTTTCACTCCATCGGGCGTCTGGTTCGCCTCGGACCAGCCGCAGTCTGCGTCAATCTGATTTGACATTGGACCTTGGATTCAAGGACGCTTTTTTTTCGTCCGAATGGATCACTCGGACGGTGATTCCGGATTACTTTGGGGCCAATCAATGGTGCCGAATCTGTGTTTTCAGAAACAGCAACCATTTTTTGCTCATAACTTCAAAAGAAAGTCAACCCGCTATTCAATTCTTTCACTACAGGCTGCCTCTGCTCCTTCCAGTGCAACTTGGTGCTGTTAATCGAGTGAATATTGTTGTGAAATCAAATACCTTTCCTTTTCGAACAATCCTAGTGTGAGACTGGAAACGAGTGAACGTTGCTAGATAATCTGTGGAAGACAATTTGATTGGTTGATGAGTCGGACATCAGAGACCGTTCAGACTCATTTGGTTTCTGGGGACAGCTGCTCGGGCATCGGAGAGAGCATCCGAGGCCGATCGGACGAGGCCTTTTCACTCCATTACTGAGGGGCCGGAAGTCCGTCTCGAGCGTCCGGTCTGAGTGTGACCAGACGCCCGATGTAGTGAAAAGACACCTTTATGGAAAATAAATTGTAATAAAACCGGCTTCTGATCGCCATCTATGCTGGAGGTAGTAGTAGTGGTCGTCATGCATGGAATGAGACGTGGCATGAATCTTAACGCAGTATAATGTAATATGCAAACAGAACAGGTAAACCATAACCAAAACATGACATCCTCATCTCCCAGTTCATTATATCAATTTGTATAAGATACAAAGCAAGAGCATTCACTGAACAGTGCCCTGAGCTATATAAGCTGTGTACTCACTCATACAACTAATAATACTGACCTATCAGATTTGTAACTGGCTTCCACTCAGGCTGTATTCTGCGTTATCCGTGAAATATATATTATGGGATACATTGGCAATTAATACACCATTTCATGGGTACCAGGCCATCCTGTATACTGACTGACTCGTAGACTAGCAACTATGCTTTATTCAGAACAAAATCTGTGTATCTGGCCATAGAATTATCCTTATTAGAGTTAATGGGGAAGATAACTCTATGGATTTGACCACTGAGCACTATTAGCATAAATACACTGAGCCCAATAGCTGGCCTGGATATTAGTCTTAAGTTAGTACCAGTAAAATCTAAACCTCGGAAGCATTCAGCTTAGATGGCGATACTGACCTATATTCTAATGTATCTTCTTGTATTCTGTAAAGATGTATACAATGTGGATAGAATAGACAGTGTCTACAAACCATTGCTGATAATTCATCGGTTTCGGTATCCCATTGTAACGCCCATTTCCCTATCCTCTGTTGTCTGCAGTGATCTCAAATGTAAGTTATTCCTTCCATAAATAAGCACATCAGTTCAATGGAGCAGTATAAGAAACATGAATCCATGGGTGTGTTGTTGCCTTCTCATTGTGTCATATTGCTGCATGTTGTCATACAACGTTAACATTGGCCATCCATTGTGGACGATACGGACCTGCATCAAAAGTTCGCTTTCTGTGACCCTGAGAAGGGCCTCTTTGTCTCTCCTCACTTCGATCATTAGGGTAGGCCATTTATCAATTCAGCAGGAGTCCAACCTTTTTTGTTCCGATTGCTCTACCCATCCTATTTGACGGACCTCCTAAACCCGAGGTTTTCTGAAAAGTAGAAGCTTGAATCGATGTGAGAAGCTCATACTCACAGCGAGCGACAGTCATTACCGGGATTCGAACCCAGGTTCTTACTATTGCGTGGATGATGTTCTACTATTGAGCTATCCTACTATCCCATATTACACCCATGGTGGAATCAATGGTATACTCGGCGTCCTTCCTCATCATAACCCTCACTGTCTTTTTTACTATGGAATCCGATTTGTCGGGGAACCAGTCTTATTTAATAAGATTTTATCATCTCAGGATGCGAACTGTCCTCTGCCACCCACATCATATGCACGCAGCGCACTTAACAATTCTGACCAAATTACAGCCAACAATTTTATCAACAGGTGGTACACAGGGAGCTGGTAATCAGGGAAGACGACTCGGACTCCGACTCACTGAGCGACAGTGATACTGAGGTGAACCAGGTTATAGACGTGGATAGACCATCCAATGATGATCCCATCTTTCCCAAGCGACTCATAAGGTCTATGAAATTGGAAAGAGGATCTGCACATCCTGGACAATCTCTCAGGTATTAATTGACTGAACTTATAATAAGGTGGAATGATAAAACTAGAGCGCAGTTTCATATTGACATGTATCTTTTTCTATCTGCCTCCATATGTTGAAGCTCTCTCTTGAAGTATATGCATTGTTTCGAGTGTGGCATAGGTTTTATGACCTTCCTGGCATCAGCTATCCTCCTTGACCAAGGCCTTGAACTGTATTGTGAGTCCCTTAAATTAATCCTCTATGGGGAGGATAACTATACCCGTTCCATTTTGATGGTATCAGAACTCAATGAGACTGTTCACCGCGGCAAGCCGTGTTTTGCAGGCTGATTGCTGATCCATAAATTTGTACCAGTATGCATGTGTGTTATAAAATGTCACTGCTCAGTAGCCCAGCATGCTTTCATCTGTTTAGGAGAGATCAAACTGCCTCCTCAGTGCCTCAACTGTCACTCAACCGCATGGAGAAATACGCAACAAATGAGTACATTCGTCAGCCTACGAATGGACATATCCGACCCGGTCCAAGCAATGGTGTGGTGAGTTCTCTTGTTGCCATGCAAATCATCATACATTAATTTGTCTGCTTTCGAAACTGCTATAACATTCAATTTTTGGCAGAGTTTGATACTTTTTGAAAAATCACGATGATTCCCTCAACTTTCAAACAAAAGTAAATCGTACTACTAGGTGATTATTATTAAGGGAAGACAATTTCCAGTTTTTCACATACAACCTATAAAATATATCTTTTCTGATTTCACTTCGAATCCATACTCTGAAATCAATTGACTGTGTGTTACTGTGAAATTTGAACATGAATAAATACACAGCCTGGTCAGTTTTAATTTACCGGAACCTTACGGGTAGTATATGAACTGACGTAGTTAGTTACAAGACTCATTTGACAGGCCACATTTCGCTAAGTTTGCTTCTCTTGGACTAAAGTATGCCATGGGTACAAACAACAGACAGTAAGAGATAGCAGTTTAGTTCAATGATAGAGCCCTGGGCTCGCAACTGTGAGAACCTGGGTTCCAGTCCTGACCATTGTCGACTCCCATTGTGAACATGAGCCCCTCACATAAATCCTAGCTCAGAACAAAAAAAGCCTTACTAGTAAGATTTGGGGTATTGCTACTGACCCGGTCATGGTGCTCTTTGCTAAGCCGCTACTGGTGAAAAATATAGCCGCTTCACCATAACAGTGAGAGTATCACATGAGAAAAAATGAACCGCAGCGGCTCTAACTTATCGCACCTCTCCTGTATTCTAGGTGTACTCTGGAGCGCCTGCAAGAAGACCTGTGTACCAGCAAGAATCTGCCAGAGCCCCAGTTTACCAAGGACCCCGTCCACAGATGGTGAGAGTTAACCAGAGACGACCCATCATCCCAGCTAAAGTGGTACAGGTTCCACCCATTGTGATAAGGCCGCCACCCCCGAAGATGGTGGTGGTTCGAGAGCCACCAAGGATCATTAGGGAGCCACCGAGAATTATAGAGTAAGTTCTGCTAAGGGGGTTTGAAATCGTGACTACCACTGTTTAAAGGTAAAGGCTTTCTCAAAGCCAATGGCTGTGTAGGGAATCATTGTAAGAGAACCAACTTATACCAGCAGCGGTATGACTATAGGAGTTCCAGTATCATTTATATAGAGAAAATGCTGTCTAAATAGTCATCTTATGAGCATTGGTAAGGTACCATGTGGTCTGCACCCGTGCCCGCTCTTATGCCATCTGGGGCCATCGTATTACCACTAACAAGGCATTTTTCGAATCAAGAGACAAGGTTTTATACGATTGATTACTAACATGTGGCTTTGTTTTTAAAATTTATAACTTTATGTTATCACTGACACTTTATCTTCCTGGTTGAATGACAAACAATTGATCAGCTTGTATATTTCATTTTTGTTCTATTCGGGCACTTTGGGCACTTAACCATCCTATTTGACTGACCTCCTAAGCCTCGGCTTGTTGGAGAGGTAGAAGAGAAATAACAAAAAAACACTCTTGACTCACACCCAGCATCTTTTGTCATTTCAGAGTGCCGCAGCCACCCAGAACAATAGTTAAGGAGGTACCGGTACAGATGCCACCTCCACCACCACGAATCATCAAGGAGCCAGTTATACAGGTACGAGCAGACTACACAATGTATTCTAGACGTATAACATGGTATGAGTGGCTAGGATATCTAGCTAGAGATCGTGAGATCCTGGGTGGAGATTATACGAAGAGCTGATAAAGTTGATACTGACCCTTTTTGCTAAGCTGTTATTGGTAAAAAAAATTCAAGTATCTAACCCGACAGCTTCACCATAACAGGGAAGATGTCGTACTTGTCACACGTTTAATTTTGCTTCTGCAACATAATTTTGTCTTCTGTGAAGAAACCTGATTGGCAGGTAATGAACAGCCTATAGCATTCCCTAATACAGTTACAGCTTTATGTTGCCACCTAATATAGCCTTTTCCCTATAAGAAATTACATGTAGGCTTACATAGAGATTATTCTATATCTTGATCAACTTTTAGCTGTTAATAATTATTCAAATTTTGATTTCTTCTGTTCTATCTGAATAAGGGGTACTCTGGGAAAACTACATGTTTAAAACTTCCTCTTTCTAAAGATTTATTTTGGGAGTGTAATTTTTTTAGAAATGGTTTTAATTGAACTGCTGTTTACTATGGTTGACATATGAAGTTTAGCCACAGTGACCTGATTTTACATGTAGTGTGCACTGGTTTCACATGTAGATGAATCTCTACTCGATTATGGTCTTTTTAATTTAATTGGCACTGCGCTACATCTTTTTAAATCAAAATTGCAACTAGAATGATTAGTTTCCGTGAGCAATTTTTGTGCGTATGCATTTTTGAGCTGGGAATCCTTGTCAATACAGGGCATTTCCTGTGGAAGGCAAGTCTAATTCAGTAGTTTGTTAACCTACATGTAGAGGGTTCTTGTTCTATATTCTGTATTTCCCTAATAACTTCACTTCTGCTTCAATTTGTCTTTAAAAAGATTTGTCCATAAAACAAATAAAACTATTCAGGTAAAATTGAAATATTCAAATTTCGTAAAAGAAAGTTTGTAAATTAAGAAACATCTGTATCAGCATATGAATCATCTTGACATCATTCGTAGCTATCTGGAGCTCAGTCGGGGGTCATGCGGCCATAGCCACACACACAATCCATTCGTGCACATGCACCCGAAACGTTATGCTTTATGTTTTTTCTCTACAGAGAATAGTGGAGCACGTCCCTGTGGAGGTACCGGTAGAGGTACCTGTAGAAGTTCCCGTGGAGGTTCCAGTGATGGTGAGGTCACCTACTCCACCCCCGCAAATCATCCGGGAACCACCAGAGGTAAGCTTACCTAAACGCTTATCCACACTGTGATTAATTCAGCCACGCTCATAGGGGGAAGTGATGGAGTGGTGGGTTGTGCAGTCAGCTTTGAACCAGGTGACCCGGATGACCCGGGTGACCCAGGTGACTCAGGTTCGGTTCAAGTTTGTGCATCACCTTGTATTTTCTCCCTCATCAGATTTGGATTGCGACGTTACATAAAGGTAACCTTTAGAGTACTACGGACTATTCAACAAACAAACTATATGATGATGATCTTATCTTATCTGGGAGTCTTCATTTCCTGCTATACACATACATGTACATAGAATATTGTTCTCCCAATGTTCTGATACAAGCACATCTACTGTATATTTCAAAATGTACTATTGCGTGTTTTTGATACGCAGATTCAGTATGTGGATAGACCAGTGGATAGGATAGTACATGTGAGAGACCCGCCTCTTCCTCCAGAGATACAGTATGTTGAGGTACCAGTGGAGGTACCAGTCCCTTACCATCTGCCTCCTGAGGTAAGACCTGATGTCGTGACTTCATTGCATCACTAAACCTGGGTGTGAAACTATTGGTATACCGCCACACTGGACGGATTTTCGTCCGATTAATTGTTGTATTTTCCTCAGACCGACCGAAACACTGGGAAACTAGAAATGCTGTTGCCGGTACTGACTTGGGCTACGATTTCAGTTCACTTGAAAGATATGATCGGAACTAGTTGACGTAAACTAAAAAACTGATAATTGTTTGTTAGCTGATCAGTTAAAATGATTCATTCTAGTTCAGTCCTTAATTTCTGAGTGTTTCGCCGGTCGAAAAAAAAAGCAACTCCCGGTTGAATCTGATCGACTCGTCCACATACCTATAACAAATAGTCTAAGGGAAAAAAGTGGTCCAGTGCGGCAGTACTATTATGCCAGATTAGTTATATACAGTAGCCTCATTACCCTATAAAGGGGTATATTTTCCAGTTGAACGGAAATGCATATTGTTTGAATAACTCTTTTATTGAACTTGGCCACAGGCGCAAATGTATGGATTTGAGCCCATTCCTTGGTACTGAAGACATACGTGCACTTGTCTCAGGCTCACATACATCATCCAAGCACATATCTCAGGGAGTGTACACAACTCTCAACAATTTATTCAGACACTACATTTGGTCTGTTCTACCAATATCATCATCCTATAGCTGCGGCTTGCACTATATGAGTGTAATACGATACCCAATCATATTGCAGAGAATTGAGGTACCGGTGGAGGTCCCGGTTCCATACGAGGTACCAGTTCAGGTACCAGTCGAGGTACCTGTGCCCTATTACTACCCAATACGCCTACCTGGTGAGGAGAGAGACCAATACTATGGGGTAAGCATTGTGACACAAAATTTATCTTTGGAATTCCCTTAAAGGCTGTATTCATACCATTGACATAAATGGATGGGCCATCAGTTCGCAGTGTAAGGCTGACACCGCATCCGGGTACAGTCTCATTGAGTTGCAACAGCATTAAAACAGAACAGTTTCCTTAAACTCGCTGTAAAGTTTATGGAAACGATAGAAAACTCTGTACACGAATATGTTATCAAAACAATTAAGTTATCCTGGTGCTTGCAGTACGGTCGAGGACCAGTGGAATATTATGACGAACGTTTCTACAATCGAATGCCCGAGGAAGCATACTTCCTTTCGTACAGAGGCCGCCACCGTCACCATGGTGACAAGCAACGTCGTGGACGTCGAAGCGATTCTAGTGAAGATGACAGGCGAGGAGAAAGGTACCGGTATCACAGAGAGAGGTAAACACACTGCGGCCACTCATGCAGAGGTGTCATTGGTGCACTCAACCCTCGCAACGTGTACCAGGGGATAGCCGGATAGCTTAGTGGTAAAAGCACCGGGCTTGCAATGATGAGAATCTTTTTTCGAATCTAGGCCATTGTGGGCCACCATTGTGAGTATTAACTCCTCACGTCTTTCCTAGCTCCAGCCGCACCAACAAGCCCCAGGTCCGTTAAATAGAATGACTGAGTGCCTGAGCAGAGTTTAAAAACCTCAAACCACCAACTCTCAAGCTCGTAATTTGAAGGCAGATAACACCGGCAGACAGTGACATGAATAATAGAGCTGTTTTATATGATCTTGCCTGTCGTAACTTTTAAATAGTTATATTACAGTCAGTCTCTGGTGTGGGGTCATGAACCTTGCTCCTTGATTAACAGGGAGACTTCATCCAAGCTCAGAAGCACTTCCTGTGACCGCCATGTTTCGAACGCACGACTCACTGTACTTGAGTCGAGCATTTTAAGTTATTATTAATTTTAGAGGCTGCAACTTGTAAACCTGTCCAGTAACAGGAAGTATCGCAACTAACTGAAAATGTTATTGTGTTTTCTCAGCGGTGGAGTGCATATCACAGAGCTTGATTCGAACGGCAGAGCAATTCGAAGTGGAAGCCCTCGAAGAGGTCGCTCCGGCAAAGAGAACCAGTTTGTAAGGGAGGAACGAGGTGGTGATTATGATTACTACAGGTAGAGGACTCAACTCCACATCGTATTATCTCTATTGTGATATAAGTTGTAAAAAAACGATCAATCAACCTTTGATTTAAAGGATATCTTCTTCGACTTTTTGCTCTCTCAGAGATTATCATGAGCTCTCATGAGTAATCCATTCTTCTGAGCTAAATCGCAAAAAATTATGTAAGCTAATCCGTTGCTGTGCCATTTATTTATTGATATGACTCAGCAAACGATTCGCTGTACAAGGCTGACCTTGAGGGTGGC
>Ga0224501_10004161_pt1 | contig 11427 bp, 7 predicted proteins | sample SF_Oct11_sed_USG_4_FD_169105 | JGI IMG/M metagenome (GOLD analysis project Ga0224501, IMG submission 169105) | Sediment microbial communities from San Francisco Bay, California, United States - SF_Oct11_sed_USGS_8_1 | ecosystem: Environmental > Aquatic > Marine > Sediment | place: USA...
CATTGGTATCAAGACATATACCGGCTGGTATACCCTACATTGGTATCAAGATATATACCAGCTGGTATACCCTACATTGGTATCAAGATATATACCAGCTGGTATACCCTACATTGGCATCAAGATATATACCAGCTGGTATACCCTACATTGGTATCAAGATATATACCAGCTGGTATACCCTACATTGGTATCAAGATATATACCAGCTGGTATACCCTACATTGGTATCAAGACATATACCAGCTGGTATACCCTACATTGGCATCAAGATATACACCAGCTGGTATACCCTACATTGGTATCAAGATATAATTGCATAGTGACACCATGTAAAAAGCCGTTTATTCTTATCACTGGTTGTGACTTGGACAGTTCGGGGTTTAACCTGTCAATGTCAAATTGACAGAACGTTTCTCGCTAGCCGGAATGGTCACATCCATTCATCACCTTCCCCTTACCGACCTGTATACTGATAATCTCCGTGGTTATATTGGTGATCGCATCTGCTGGACACCCTTTGGAGATCAGGTTTGTGTAGTTGTTACATCGACTCTCCTGTGCGCTCCACCCAACCTGACGAAATTACATCAGTTTCTTATAGGGATAACGGGACAGCTAATGATTAGAGTGCCTGGCTTGGGATCAAGAGATCCTGGTTTCAAGTACTAGTCACACTGAGCACCCACTGAAAAAATGTGTTTCCCATATACAGTGAAACTCGGATAACTCGTAAACTCAAACCAAGTTTCATGGTCCCTCGCTCCCTGCCTGGCTAATGATAATTTGCTGGGCATATCTCAAACGGTTAGTCATAACTCAACTGATAAACTGTGGTAAGTGCCACCAAATTACCTGTGGCCAGATATGTTTACATTCTTGTGTTACAAGCTTAACTACATTGATTTTATTTTTACATGAAAAGAAAATCTCACAAATTTTAGAAAGTTTTGCCCGGAAATGGAACACACTAGACTGAAATGGACTCGCTGCGGTGGCCACATGGCTAATGCAAAGGGAGAGCATAACTCATAACCCAAACTTTTCATAACTCAAACTTTTTTTGGTGGTGCCCTGCAGTTCGAGTTCTCCAAGTTTAACTGTAATTACTAGCTTCTATCACTCAAACAATCCTCAGCTTAGGAGATTTGTTAAAAAGAATGGGCGAGTAGCAGAGTAGAAAAAAAGCAAATAAATAAGCCTTGCCCAAAGTGCTTGTTATGGATGTCTTTCCTAGCGAAAGCAACACAATTTTGATAATCAGTTTGTGACTTGCAAGCTTTGCAAGCGAAACTATGCATTGGTATCACATCCTTGCTCGTTTACTAACTAGTTTAAGCAAATGGATATTGGGTTAACTATCACATCGGGGCCTACTTGGGGAACCCAGTTATAGGCCCAGAATGAGTATAAATTGCCTTTGTTGGGGGTAATCAACAGTGATGACGGATCTACTTTACAAACTAACACCAATTGACATATGGAAGTGGTACAGCTATCCTAATTACAGGTCTGATCTGATTCTGTAGATATGAAATAGGCGGGTACTTATATTATTAGTTATTAATTTACACACACAGCTGGTAAAAGACATCAACACTGGTGTCTGTCATCATAGAAAACATGCATCGCTGGTGATTAGCTGTGAGACTTACCCGGGAGTCATTGGAAGACTTCGCTATGCACCAGTTACAGTCTGTATGAGCTGCCATACACTCTGTACAGTTAGTGGCTTTGTTACATAGTGTAGCCACTGAGGCTGCTGCAAAATGAAGCAAAGTACTGTATTCCCTTTCACGATTTTGACCTAAATTCTCCCTGAACAACACCGGTCATATTGCATTACAGTGTAATTGTTTGATATTGTGGATAACTATTAACTAACACAAATACTGGGTCAGAATATGACAGCACATTTTTAGACCTTTGTACGTTTTGTGTCAAAGAACTCAGTGGAAAGAAACAAAGTCCTATCGGCTATCAAAATGTAAGCTGGTTGACTTCATTACAAACACCCAACAGCTTTGTATTTGATCATTAAATTTGCTTATTTTAGTACAGGTAGTCAGTAAAACATGATTCAAAGTCAACCGAGATAGCGACAGCGCATGAAGATGGGCTAGTCATGTGGTCAAGGCGAACTGGAGAGAGACATGGTATGGAAGAATTAGAGATTGGACGCCATCAGGGAAAGACAGATCGAGGGATGCCCAGGAAGCGACTGTACGAAGACATAAGACAGTATGGAGAATGGACTGAGCTGGTGGTAGGAAATGAAGGAGGCCTATATCCAGCAGTGGAGTCCTCACGGTGTCCATAATAGAAATATTTTGACACCGAGCCATGGACACTATAGGTTTTACACTGAAACCATAAACCTGCGTTTGGAATCCATTATTTTGCCTGATTCGATCAGAGCTGATGGGAAATCTGACGTTGGTCTTTCCATAGGAACTGCCTATCCAAATTTGATCGCGCGAACTAGTATTAATCATGCAATTCAACCGAACTCAAAGACAAACACCGATTTCGCCATCAATGGATCAACCGGATATGCTTTTCGGTGTGCCTTTCATAATCTCTTGTGATTTCGTATCGAGAGACTTAATTGGGCAATCGTTTTAAACCGGATGCTCGTGGAAGCCAATGGCGCCTACTTTTTCAATGATGGATCGTACCAAATCGTACACAGCCTTTTCTCACCTGAGTGGACCATCGGAGATGCCAAATAGGAGGTTTGATGTCATTAATCAGATGGGGGCTGATGAGGGGCTAAACGCAGCTTACTAGACTCTCCCCAGGTATGTGGATACCCCGCAGTACAGCCCTGACCCACCTTGCTGCTGAGCCGATATCCAAGAAACAGTCAGAGCTAAGAGAACCGCTACACCCAGACACTTACTGCTCTGTGCCATGATGGTGCCCTAGAAAAGCATAGTCCGATGATTCATATATCATGTGTCAAATCATTAGAATAATAATACAGCTGCCTTATACAGGTACTAATTAACAAAACAGAGGCGTCAAAACTTAATAGTGGTGTTGATTTGTGTGCAGAATCATCCATACTGGTAGTCTCAACATTCACTAGTAATGAAATCAAGTCTGAAAAGCCAATCTGAATGATAAAAAGAAGGGAGCGTCTGTGGACAGAGTTTATTACTCAAATACCAGGTCAGCCATATATAGCCTTATGCGTAACAACCTATCATAAATGGGGGATGATGTTTATTCACATCTCGGGTGAGCATGATCACACTAACTAGGTGGCTAAGTACTTGGTAACTGTCTTTGTTACTGAATGAGGATTAGGATAAGATAACCATTAACCTTTTATTAAGTTTTAGTTTACTGAATTAGTCATTTATTTTAGTGGACTGGATAACTCACTAAGTCAGTGACTAACATAACTGAACACAGAACAAACAGTGAACTCTGAGCAGTGACGTGAGTAAACTGAGTAATTGAACTGCGTCACGGACTCACTCACGTGTCACTGTCAGTGTACTGTCCGTCACTCACTGACTCAGTCAGTGTGTGAACTGACCAACTCACTGACTGGCTTACTAAGTTACTGAGTCTTACTCTGAACTGAAGTGAGTAGTGGGTGATTCCCTCAATCAGTGAGTCACTCACTCAGTCTCACTCTGAGTCTCACGTCACTGAGTGGCTGACTCAGTCAGTGATGACTGGTCTGATGAGTGGAGGGAACACTACACTCTAGTCTCTACACTACAGACTACACTCTACACTACAGTATACACTGAATACTCATACTGAAGTTTATTTCAATAAATAAGATGACCACGCGTCTTTCGGAAAACTTTCTTTTGTTGAACTGAATATACAGGCAAATATCCACGCAACGCTGTAATTATCACAGTAAAAAGACTAGCGTATTCGGAAAGTATGCTGATGCCAAGTGCACTGACCTTCCAGTTCAGGATCTAAACCAACTTTGTCCTGTTCGATGAAACTAGGTCAGGGTTCTGGTTCAAGGTCAGATTTAGGAAAACCAATCAGCCTAGTGTTACCATTTAGTGCGGAATATGCCGCGTTGGACAACTTCCGTTACACATCGACATTAGGCCGAGCGCTTCACGTAAAGCACTTTCCTGGTTACCATCCTATTCTGGTTTGCAGCTGACTGTTTGGCCTAAGGTGATTTTCCTGTATGGTTGTCGAGTTGGCCAGTTATCCATTTGGAATTTCGTCTCTGTAGAGGTGAGTTACGCTGTGCGCAAGCCTAGCGTGTACTGTTAATAAGGATTTCCTTTAACACTAAGAACACTTTATAGTTTATAATGGACGACAGCGACCCCGGACTCGGTTTAGGAACCAATAAAGTGAAACATATACTTGCAAGTTGCATTATCATGATTATCATTATGATTATGAGATTATCATAATCATTATGCACAAGTGTGAATCACTGAATGTGATAGTGACTCACTGAATGGTGAATGTGATACTGATACTGACGAACTAACTGAGTGACTCACTGGCTCAGGCGACTGATAGTGACAATAATTTATAAATGAATAATGATTATTTATTGTGGTTAATAATAATTCACTCACGAGACAAATTCAAAAACTTTTACTTTAGTTTAGACTTTAGTGATTACTAAGTTAGTACAGTTACTGAGTTAGTGAGTCACTTGGTTAGTAGTTATACTTATAAGTTACGTTACTCGTTAGTTAGTAAGTTACTAAATTAGTTAGTAGTAACTAAGTCAGAGTTACTTACTTTACTACTTAGTCAGTTAGGTGCAGTTCACTGCTCACACTCACAGTCACTCGACTCACTCAATAAAATGTAATTGTAAGGCTGACTCGTAGTCGTTCACTTCAGTCACACTCACAGTGAGTGAATAAGTTCAATAACTGAATTACTAGTAAATGCCAGTTATTGTGACGTTGAGCGGTTGAATGAAATTTACTCTACTGTTAACTGAGTTAACAGTAGGACTAGGGTAAATTTCATTTAACCGTTCAGCGTCACAGTCACACTTGAATTTCGAAATCTTACTTACCACTACCACTAGTACCACCATCAATCAATCACATACAACCGCTCAGTGTCACTTGTCAGTCAGTTGGTGACTTACACAGTTTGTTACACTTACAGTTCCATTAGAGTTACACTTACAGCCCGATTGACATGGATTGATGAAGTTGAAATGAATGATTCGCTCGAGTCATTCAATCACTGGAGTCTGGACTAACCAACTGAAAAATTATTGATTGAGGGATTGATAATCATAATGATTTGTCACTTTGCGTCGTTCAACCATTGTGATTGATCTTGACCACTTAATCATGATATTTGTGACAGCGGTGCTGACTAACTGAGTAATTGAGATGACCTAGGCTAATATCAACCGTAGCGTAGAAGTTAGTTATAATTTCACAATCACACTAACACTGTGCATGTATTGTACTACCCGTATAAGTTAGTTCTATCATAGGTTAGTTGACGCTGGTGGTATTGATAATAATGAGCTTGCACGATTTTCATGGACTGATCCCTTGACAGCTTGAGTCAATTAGGTGGCGAAATTCTCTTTCGTTAGGTGATAGCAATGGGAATCTCTCCCATCGTATTCCCACATTTACTTCTAACCAGTGCAACCTGTTGAGAAGCTTATCTACCAAAAGCCCCTTTTCTTTTTTGAAGTCCCAAAACTGTGATTGAGCGGGGTTTTGGCAACTGTATGACCCGGGTTTAAGAATACAGCTCACTAATCGGAAGAAAAGTCTCCTTGCAAGATGTAAAATGTTTAATCTCCAATTTTAGAAAAGCCTGACCACCAGCATTCACAATGGATCAGATTATGACCGCGATTCAGCCTGTCCAGGAGTTCACCAAGGACTCTATTCGATTTGTCAAGAGATGCACTAAACCTGATCGAAAAGGTAATTGAAATAACTGTCACAGGGTCTGATCTCTTCTAGTCAGTCGCTGCCAGGCAGAAGGTGATGGAAATGTCAAGGAATATCAGATCCCATGACCTTTCAACCTAATCTTTCCTTTTCAGAATTTCAGAAGATTGCCGTAGCTACTGCCATTGGATTCGCAATCATGGGATTTATTGGATTCTTCGTCAAGCTTATTCATATTCCAATCAACAACATCATTGTGTAAGTAGAGCCAGTTGCATTATTTAATGATCAGCTAGTTCTGGGCAGTGGGAGAATTAGTGTTATTTCACTATCACACCTGATAGTTTATTCCTAATAGGCTAGTGCAGTCTTGCCCAAGGTTTAAAGCATACGCTTCTTTCTTTTGTAGCGGATGAGCACACCTGCCAAGACTTAGTCATATTACACAGGAGTATCTCATGTACTTTAGTTGTACAGTCAAAATTGTTAGAACACATTACTACATACCTATTAATATTTATATCAATATAAATTGATAAACAGAGCTTCCCTCCATTGGTTGTTCAGCTTGGGGTTCCTCTGTTCATAACAAATGGGTTAGACTTTGCCAGATTCTGAGATAGCGAGCTGGGAGTTTTTGTAGCTTTTCCTCAGTGTGATATCACTACACATTACCCATCCAACCAACCAACAACAAAAAACCTGGCACTTCTGATTATATTTGTACACCCAAGCTCTTATCTAGATGGCCACCTTGGAGACATTATGGTGCGAGGAAAAATACAACACCTTTTATTTTCTCAGATATTTTAGATTAGCAGAAAACTGGACGGTCCAGGGAATCAGAATTTCACCGATGCTAGCTTTCCATCTGCTTTCCTTTTGGCCTTAGGTTAGGGTTTATCCTCGAGTCTCGGATTGCAGTACAAAATCCAAAATCAGTTTGAAACTATATGTGAATGACATGAATACTGATGACTACATGCTCTACTTCAACGTGCCATCTGGTTCCCTTGGAATTGAAAAATAGAATGTAGCCGTTCGCAAAAAACCAAGCACACTATGGGACAGTTTTACAAATCTACCATTTATTAAAGATAAACAACCAATTTATACACAGGTGCTTGTGTAATATACATGTATGTAGCTAACCACTGTTTTCTTGACTGATTCCGTTAGCACCATAGAAAACACAACTAAGAACATTTACCACATAATGCTTTGGGTAGGACAAAATTATGCAAGTAAATACTAAACAGAAAGATGACTAGGACCGTTTGTTATGGCATCCAGCAGCTTATTCCTCAGCTGACTACAAAAAAGAAAATTATCCAGGTTAGGACATTCCGCTGTCTTGGATCAGTGGGTTAGATTACAGGACCTGCGCTCAGTGAGTCATGGGTTCGAATGCCAGAAAAGTCGATGGTGATGACAGGAAGGCCACCCTACTTTGATTTACTCTTGAGCACGAAACAAGGAGAAAATTCCATGACCAAACATGGATTAATAATGTTAGGTATAAACAGAAGCAAAAATTCAGTTGTCGATTTCCCAGACAAATGTATACAGCTATAACCAATCATTATGAACAGTCAGTCCGAGAGATTTGTTACGTGGGGCCGGATCTTCAAGTTCTACCCATTTTTGGTTCTGCCCGTACCTGTTGGTTTTGTGATGAGAGCATTCTTGAGTTGTCCGTACTTTGTTCTACGACCAGAAGCATTCGTTGTGTAGTCTAAAAACATTAAAAGTTGGTCTTCAGTTTTTCAATTCTTTTCCAAAAAGCAGTGCCAGCAGTTAATTGGTTCAATTCATGATAAACCTGTACAGAGATCGAGCAGCAACTGCACCATGAAGGACAGGAGAAGGCCATCAACATCACCATTCTTGGGTCCCCCAGAGTTTTATTACTGACCTTCTACGATAAGGAGACAGTCACTCACCAGATCTTTTAGTCTGAGATTGAGCCTCTGCTTGTCCACGTTAAGTTTCTCCACCTCATCTCTGGCATTCTTTCCTTTAGAGGCCTCTAGAAGGGCTATGTGTGAATCTTTTTCACTGATTGCGGCAAGAATGGCTTCTTGTCTGAAAAGAAACCAAGTAAGATCCTAAAGTATCAAAGGAATGTAAACCAAACCCAAGTTTCATCACAAGAGTGAAATTATGAGAGATGAGACGGTGGCTTAGTGGATATCACGCTTGGTTTGGAACCAGGGGCCCCATTAAACTCGCCATCTTATTGTTTGACTTTTGTCACATTTGGATCGTGAGGTTGAAGAAATGTCGCTAAACTTCCCAATTGGCCTAGCATGGACCATCCTGGTAAAACTTGTTGTTAACTCGGTGATGCTAACCAGTTCACATATATTCCCCAAGATATATTGAGGTATAGATAGCCTACACCAACATATTTTATTCAACCAATGCAAGTTAATGAATTTCCAGCTTTCTGTTCGCATCAAAAGGTCAAAGCAGACAGCGAACTCACTTCATTTCATATACTTCCTCCATGTGTCGACTTCTTTCTGACACGAGTTTCCTAAGCTGGTCATTCTTTTCTTTTAGACTAAGCTCCAGTTCATGCACATGAGTGCTAATATCGGTAGCCTTGGCTACATCACCCTTATACTAAAGATAAATGAGAATAAACTGCAATAACACCCCGAAAGTGGCATGGCACATAACAAATCCTGAAGCAGAGTTTCAGGTCACTTCCATGGTGTTCAGTGACCCACCAAGGCCCTTGGTCATCCTATTTACCGGAACTGCTAAGCCTGGGGGTTGTCGTGCAGCGTAAGGAGCTAGAAATTAAGCAAGGACGACACATTTACATCAAGAATTTGGCATTACCAGGACTTCAACCTAGAATCTTTCAATCTTGTGCCAAACATTCTCACCACTGAGGTAGCCTGCTATCCCAGATTTGAATAAATAAAGTGCTTACCTGTTCGAGAAGCTTTTCTTGTTTCTCAATTCTGTCTTTTTGTTGGGCGACAACCATCTCACACTTGGCTGTAATTTTTACACTCTGCTTCAACGCTTCCTCCAACTCCTCAATCCGGTCCTTGCACTGTTTCATTTTGTCCTGTGCAATAAAGATTGGCATTCCTTATACATTGTATGATGGCCAGTGATACTACTGTGAATCCTCTAATCATTACAACATGCTATCGATAGGATACTAAGTGACCAGTTAGCAGAAGCTGGAGTGTCTACTAATCTGTGTCAGGTAGGCTGCCTCTCGAAGAACATTACACCCGAAAATCTAGTCATAACTATGGAGAAAGATTCTGTTAGCTTGAAGCGCATAGCAGAGGGTTAGTAACAGTGAGTCAATCACTCTTGTGTGATAAGAGGGGAGAAAGCATTACCGGCTGTTCTTCCTACGGAGAAGCAAAATCAACAACAAATGGTTAAAAACAAACATATTGGAAATGAAATCATACAACAACAGTAGGCTGAATGACGGTTTTTCTACATTGAGAAGTAAGTTACCCTTTATTTCACATGCGTCAAGTCCTATCCATTCCTTACGACATTCTTGTATAATGATAAACCCTTGCAAAAATTCATTCAGGCAGGAACAAGAGACTGGCTAACTACAGTTAGTGATGACTGTACAATAGCTGGACACAGCGTAGTGGTAAGGCAGGCGGACATTTATTATAGAAATACTCCTATGCCACATTCTGATGCACACCTCAATGATGGCTGGATCATTGCCATTTGTTCCTTGTCTCTTGTGATCATCTGCTCTCTTCTTATCCGCTTGCTGCTGAGCTCGTTTCAATGCAACAAACCTCTGCTTTGCTTCCTTGAGCTGCCTGCAAACCATAACGACTGAGTTATAGAGCATAACGACTGAGTTATAGCCCAAACTGTGAAGCCGTGATGAACTGTGAATAAAAAAACCTCCGCAACCGCATCTGGGATGATGAAGCTGAGCCATTTAAAATAGCTCCAATGCGAAAGTAACGCTTGGTTTTAAATATGTTGCCGGTTAGTCGACTACATCCAGGGTTCCCTCGTGAACCGGGTTGGAAACATAGAATACAATTCGGTACTCGGTATCACCTCTCGTTCCAATTCGTGGAACAGAAAATGGTAAAGATTAGCTCATGAAGATTCAGCATCAATATCAGTTACAATCAGAATGCACTCGATACTCACATATTGAGTGGTATAAGAACAGCGCGATCTATTAGGTTTATGCATTCGAATTAGCGTAATTGGTTGCAAAGACTATTTCTTTCTTTTTACACTGAATTTAAAGGATAAAGCTCCCAAATAATTGAAATAAGATTCACTCAGTGACATTTTTGTTTATTTTTTATTTGGTGGGTCTGGCATGCTTATACCACATCCACTTTAGGTGTATCGTGTATCGATTATCAGAAACAGATTCGTTCTTTTGTAACCGATACACAAATAACCGTGTATCGGTATCGAAATATTTGATACAAAAAAGGCACTTTCCCAACCCTGACTACATTCCATGACGAACATACAGCAAATGAAATCTTTATAGCAAAAATTGCGTTTAGTCTTGGTTGAAACATATTTCTGGCCACAATTTTCTACTTTTTTTTAAATTGCGCTGAATTTTATAGCGAACTTAATTGTTAACCATGAGAGCATTTGATTGTCGATCAACCGTCATTCATCACAGTACATAAATCCTATTTTCATCGACTAAAGTGACTATTGCGAATTGCTGACAAAATGTTAGTCGGCCAACGAGCAAGTATAAATCGAGCGTGTGTAAAATGAGAATTTCTAGTGACTCACTCCTGAAGGTCCCGTATTTGTTTGTCTTTGTTATGCTTCTCATTCTCCATTTCCTTGAGAATCTCAAGGATTCTATCGATTTCTCTCTGATAACTCTGCAGCTGCTCTGATTGGCTGCCCATCTCTACACTCAGCTCATCTATCCTGGCCTGTTTCTGAGTCATCTCCCCTGTCTGTGCATTAGCGTCTGCTCGCAGCTACATAACAATACGTGGAAGGTGCAGAGAATAGCCATGAGTGGACAACTCCAGTCACGCTTATTAGCGGATGATTTAAATAAACATTGTCAGTCGTCAGTTTAATTCAGCTGGAAATCCTTACCAACAATCAATGGCAGTTAGACATTGCAATGGTTTTATGATCTTCCAGTTATAACTGAAAGTAATGGCAGTAAACTAACCATTGGAAGCGTGTTAGATATTATTGTTTGACATGAAATGAAGCGGGCTAGTTAATACATCTAACCGAGAAACGGTGTGCACAATTTGAGTATTCTGGTTTGGCCTATGAAGTTCAATGTTTTGGACAGTGTAACCAGACCATCGGTCATGATAACTCAGTAAGAGAATGACTGTCTAACTGTCCTCTCCGTGCCCCGGATTCAATTTCCGACCATGACAGGGTATTTTAAAGGTTGGATGACGAGGCAAATTTTTTTTGGCTTATCAGAATCAGTGTGTCTCAAAACCTACCTGAGTCGAATTAAAGTTCATACTGAGCAGGGGATGTAGTAAAAAATACGGTTAAATCTTGG
>Ga0224501_10004162_pt1 | contig 11427 bp, 9 predicted proteins | sample SF_Oct11_sed_USG_4_FD_169105 | JGI IMG/M metagenome (GOLD analysis project Ga0224501, IMG submission 169105) | Sediment microbial communities from San Francisco Bay, California, United States - SF_Oct11_sed_USGS_8_1 | ecosystem: Environmental > Aquatic > Marine > Sediment | place: USA...
ATATCAATCCGAGTTACAAGAAACCCATCTTGAGATAAAGCATTGATACTGGTTCATTTGTGGTGCTCTATGCTAAACCGTCATAACGTGAACTAACAAGTATCTTACCCGGCAGTTCTTCAAAATAGGTGTGAAAACGCTTTAGATGTCACAAATTAGTGTTACTAAAGGGAATGGCTTACGATTTATAGAGGCTTATTCTGTCTTCTTTATTTCCTGCGTTTTGATTTGGCTCCTTGGGAGCCCAGAATGTTTTCTTAATCAGAAGCTTATCTACAATATAATGTGCATGTGAATGTGTCTTTATTGTATGAATTTTGACAAAACATGCTTTCTCCCTGAGCTTAATACACACCAAATAAATTTAAAAGAAGAAATTAATGTTTTTACTCAGGCACCTCTGATTTAACAATTCTCCTCAGCCTTGTCAAAGCGTTATGAGGTAGGAATAACATATAAGTGAGGAGCTCATTCTCGCAATGAGCGCTAAGTACGATTAGCACTTGCAACCAAGATCTTTAGATCTTGAGCCAGGTGCTCAAGCCATTGAGCTAGACTGCTATCCCATATAATAAAAGTGCAGTGGGATAATAATAGAGAGACAGCAACTTCTACACATTCCGTTGGTCAGTTCTTCGTACATAAATTACTTAGGGCAAAAACAGGTTAATTATCGAAGTTGATTGTGAAGGGAAGTCTAAATCATGATTTTGTAAATATGCAGCTTCTTTACACAGTTTTAAAATTCTGCTTTACAATTTATGTTTGACAGCACTCATTTCGTTTTTCTCTGGACTTTCATCTGGACCATCTACTGGACTCTGCTTCTGGCACCAGCTTTTGTTTGACTGATAGAATCTCTTGTTTACATAAAAACTGATCTCATTTAGGTTATAAAAAACATCTTTTTTAATCTAATCAAATCTAGATCTCTGACGGATGCCAGCATATCAGATGTGATAACAGCTTTGATAGAGTTGAGAGACATACCTATTATATCATCATGACTGATTTGCAAAGTGCCATAAAACCCACAAAACACAATAATTATGCAACTCCTGTGTGATGATACTGGTCAATATAACATAGTGAACATTGTAAAACCATTGGCAAGCCATTTTAGTTCACAGCTTCAATTCGACTTCCATATGGACCAGAGCGCAAATTGGAGGTATAACTTACTGTCCATTGTTCCATCACTAGTCCAATACCATGACTTCTGTTTTCTGGCTCCAACCCATATCTGATTTAGTCCATTGAGGCTATTCACTGACTGTAAGCTGCCATCATTTAATTCAAGGAGACTACCTCCGGCTGACTCACACACTGATTTGGCATCTTCCCATCTTTTGCCGACATGATGCACTTGTACACATTTTGAGCCGAGTGGTTTAGAAAACTGGTCACACACAGTCAAACCTGAGCGTATAAAATATCCCTACCAGATAAGATTAAATCATGCCTGAATGACATCACTAAATCAATTAATGGCTTGTTTTTATGATAATCCGATGGTCCAGTTACCCACATAGAGTTGGTTCTCTATGGGTCAGCCTCTTTTATCTAGCGCCGCGATCTGACATACGAACTTTGAATCGAACTCGTGTCATCTGAAGCCAAAGCCATTAGGCCACCACTTCTCTCTTACCACCTATCAGTACGCTATCGTTCACAGGGCAAGTTTTAGGCACACAGAAATTTGTGTCAACGGTTAATATCTAAAATTAATAAATACTTGTTTTAGGGTATTTCTAAAAAAATAAGGTAGTTAAATTGACCATCAAGTAGTTAATCACCATACGGTAGTAGAAATGTTCAAAGCTTACCTTCCCAAAACAAGCACACCAAAATGGCCAGGAGAAGCATGATGCTGCTGTTGGATGGACTAAAAGCCCCGAACTGAACATTACAGCTTTTCGATGAATAAGATAGATCAGGCAGGATCATCCTTATCAGCCCGAGAACATGACTTACCACCGCTTTTAGGCATAGATAAGGTTTTCACCTGGTGGTGCGTTGTTTGTGATTTTAGTTTATCATCCTCTAATAAATGTGATACATATTTTCGATGGCCACGTGTTCTATCTCTAATATTACAGTAATTTACTTTTCAGTTATTAGTTTACTGTCTTTTGCAACCATGGCAATGATCACGATTTTATATTCCAAATTAGCGGTCTACAAGATCTTTTTAGAATTGATGCAGTCAGCTTTATTAGGAATGTCAAGCTGTTGGTGCTGGACATGGGGAGTTGTCCTGCAGTACCCTCCACCATAACGCCGAGGCAGTGATTGTCACCTGACGACCTGCATATTAAGCAGTGAAGAGCTACCAGCAAATGCATGGTGTCTACATATCAACATTATAACTGATAGAGGAGTTTTTGCCTTCCTTTGCTCATCGAGTACATGAATGGAGGGAAAGTCTATGGTGTGCGACATCTTTGATTATCTTCGTATAATGTGTTCTATGAGGAAATGCAGGCAAGTTTTATAATGTTGTTGTTCCAATAAAGATCAGATGTGTCGCACAATTGCAGATTGTCAACACTACACCCAAATTTCATTTATAATCTTTGAGATTAAGTTGCTAAGCGGCCATGTACACAAGGAAGAATAGTTATGCTCATATCACTGAATGTTCGCCAATGTTTTTGGGGTGCTCTTTCTACTCATTGTACGCTGGTTTTGAAGATTTGATTTTGCTGGACAATGTTCATGCATGACAAGGAAAAACATCCACTATTTAAATGTATCTCAACATTGAATATTTATACTGGCATCTATGTCCTGCGCATCACCATTCATGAGCTATGAAGCATGCTCAGATACATTGTATGCATGAAATAAGTTTTGAAGGTGGAGAGCATAAAAGGAATGTATACCTATAGAAAATACGAAAGGTCAAACTATTGTCATGCAAATCACATTCAAACAGCGAAGCTCACTAAGCCTTTATAAAGATCAATACTCGAGTGCTGGGGTAGAAAGTTGAGTGTAAAACCTAGTTATACCAACTAAGCTGTAGTTGTGTGCATAGCGCTAATGGTCAGCTCCATTTTATAATATGGTATTTCATACTTGTTGTACTTCTCTACACTGCTCAAGGTTAGTAAATAGTTGTAGATCACTCTATTAACAGAACAGCGAGGGATTCTTCACATGCCACACCCATTTTTATTAGTAGTCAGAGCGTTTATTGTATTGTCTTAGTCACCTAGATGGACACTCCGGAACACTGTGATGAGAATTTAACTTTTTCTTTACAGATACTGAATGAACCAGCCATGCTATACAGAATACTGCTATTAGGATGCCTATACAGCCTTGCCAGCTGTGACGTAGTTGTGATGGGTTCACCTGGCCCGAAGGGTGAGAAAGGAGAGCCTGGATTACCTGGTGCTATTGGAAGTAAGGGGGAGAAGGGCGACAGAGGACTGAATGGTGATTCAGGCTTCCAAGTGAGTTCAGCCCCTGTTCTATTCTATCATCTCTCTTTAGCTTTGGTTGCTGATATTAGAATCAGAATGATTTAGTATAGTTAACGCATCGCCATGCACCTCAAGCTGCCAGTGCACTGCAATAGTGGAAGGTACCTCTGAAGTAGCCTGAATTGATACAATGCCTCTCTCTCTCACGCGCGCGCGTGTGAGTGTAAGTTATGATGTTTTCCTGTTTATTAGGGAAGTGTGGGTGTTGATGGTGTAAAAGGTGATCAGGGGGCCAAGGGAGTATCTGGTCCAACAGGAGCTAATGGCGACCCAGGAGCGGTAGGGATCAAGGGGCCACCAGGTGACATTGGTGAGGCTGGCCCTCAAGGTAGCAAGGGAAATGATGGACCACAAGGAGAAACAGGTCCTCAAGGAGTTAAAGGCGATAAAGGTACTGAACGATACTGGGACTTTAGAACTACAAAACAAACTTAGTGTAAATTCTGATGTGAAAACAGTTCTTTCGCGCATTAGTAGCGATCTAGACTCTGGGGGATAAGCGTTCCCCCATTACGGCATCTCCTCATTGAGCTCAAAAGCATAAACTAATTACACAATGATGTCATAACAGGTTTTGCTGTTACTAAGCAATTTGCAGTCACATGACTATTAGCTACTAAACTCTCAGATGGGTGGCGGGTTGCGCATCGTTCCTTGGTATGCCGGTTTCGCACCTCAAATCTGACACTGTAACCATTAGTAGCCAGTAGTGGTAGAAGTGGTATATATCATGGATTTTGTAAAGCCTCTCATCAAAAATTATTGTAGGGTTTGTTGGGGCTGATGGTCCTCTGGCACTTGGAGGCCCTAAGGGAACTAGTGGTGTTAAAGGTGAAAAGGGACAGAAAGGTGCTGAAGGAGAAATCGGGCTCCCTGGTCTGCAAGGCCAACAAGGAGAACAGGGAAACCCTGGGCAAGGTGAGAGAGAAATGCTGCTGACTTGATCTCTGTTCACTAATTTCACAATTTGCCGAGGTAAACAAATTGATAAAAAAAACTCATTCAATTCCGATTGGCAATTTGCGGAGAATCACAGTGAATCTTAGCAAATGAACAATTAATCTGAATTGAATTCGCAAGAGACAGAGAATCGGGACAAGTTGAGTTTAAGTACAAATAGTAGGAATCGGAATCTACTTGAATATCATAGTTTTGATTTAAATGTACGCCTCTTAATTTTGGTACTGTCTACACATGGCATGACATCACAACTATGTCAGAATCGAATAACACGTATGGAGTAATCATAAATATTGTTGCAAATGTAATAGTACTCGCATGTATCAGTGATATGTACACTGCATGTATCAGTGATATGTACACTGCATGTATCAGTGATATGTACACTGCATGTATCAGTGATATGTACACTGCATGTATCTTCTGGTTGTCTATGCTTCATAGTCGATGAAGATGAATGTTTAGTGGACACTTCCTGCCCTGACAAGAGCTTTTGCACAAATAAAGTGCTTGGATTCGATTGTCAATGCCATACAGGATACACATACAGTGGAAGGCTCAGGAGATGTGATGGTTAGTATTATCAGAACCTCAATTAAGAGAAATTTAGGCTTCCCTGCTTGATTGAACATAAGCTGTAGGCAGATCGAGGACCATTAAATTGAATTGTGTTTTCGCCACTGTTCGCCACATACAGTATGCAAAGGTCATGACCACTGTGAGACTGTGGCTGTTGTTGATTGTAGCCAAGAAAGAGGCTTTATGTACTTTAGTTACTTACTTTTATGTTGATTCCAGTTTATGATATCAATGTCACTAACTCGCGCATCTCGGACAGAAACATCCAATCTACACCAAATAGGTTCTTAACACCAAATTGTTCTGATTTTCTCATAGCACAATTATAAAACTTTGCCTGGGCAAGTGTGGTTTAAGATAAACTAGATTGAACATTAGTGGAAGAGACTATAAAATAGCAGTCCCAGGTGGAATTTAAATTAAAAATAAGGGCGCGAACTGTTCAGTTTCTCAACTGCCCTTGGTTACAGGCAACAGGCTAGTCAATTGTACAAATGCATTCAATTGATGACTCATAACCAGAGTACAATACAAATAGACCACGCCTTCACTTGTAACCCTCTTTAGCTGCTTATGTACTGCTGAATGCATATATTGTATGAGTATCAGGGTAAAGCAGGCAGGAATGAATCATAAAGTTTTTTAATATATAGTCATCTCGTCGTCGCAAGCCTAAACTTTGTGACTTACATTAAATGGGAAGCGTTATTCACTCATCCTTTTTGTGGTATACACTAGCTTTTAGACTATACTAGCTTTTAGATAACTGCAATTGCTAGTAGCCAACAGAGGCAGTGTTACCTTTGAATGAAGCAGCGTGCCGATAGATGGGTGACAAAACTTTACCAGCTGACTGTGGAATATATTTTTAGATGTGGATGAGTGTCTCAACAATAATGGGCTCTGTGAGGACAAGTGTACTAATACAGAAGGCTCTTACTACTGTTCCTGCACCGGCAAAGGAATGCAGTTATCTCCCTTGGATAATCACACTTGCATAGGTAAGCTCCGGAGAGAGATGAGATGGTAAATAACCATATCATACCAGTCTGTGTTTACTGTTAACATCGAAAAATCATATAGTAGCCATTCCTCGTTTTAATGAACAATCCTGTAACAAATTGAGTCGGTTACGATTCACAATTTATGGGGAATCATAGGGAATCTTAGCCAACGAACACTGAACCAGAATGCAGAGAGGGATGAATTAAATTCGGATACAAGCAGTAGGAAACTGAATTGACTCAAATCATAGTTTTATTCAAATTTACACACCCATTCTCTTTTCTGCAGATAAAAATGAATGTTTGGATTCAAAATGCGGAGAAGGTTTAGTTTGTGTGAACACATACGGGGACAGCCTTTGTGTGGATGTTATGGCAGGTAAGGAGCTATTACCGTTACAAAGACGTGTACGTCTACAACCATTACCACATTGGGCACACAGTCCTGACTCTGTCCATACGGGCCGTAAATAAATTAGAAAATTTAGATCGCAAACAAGCCCAGCTTCAACTTCAATCATATCACCCCTGGAGTAACAGGGTTCTATTGCCTGCCCTTAGAGTTTATAAAAATAGAAAACCAAGACATCAGCGGCCATAGGTTCTTTAATAGAACTATGGGATGGTCTACGGGTTTATTAAACATGTATTTACACACACCATGTTAGTTGGTCTAATCTTTATCCGCACCAGCCCAAAACGCTCTAAATCGTCGCGAATGATAACATCTAATATACTTATCTCCATATTAAGATAGTTGTTACTCAAATATAAGATGCCTTCCTTGAATACTTTGGACTATCCTAATTACATGTAGTATCAACAATAATGAAATGAGTTTTGGGTTTAATTTTAGACACACCAACTACTCCGACACCATCAGGACAGGTAGCAAAGAGGTCAACGAGTCTTTTATCTACGAGTATGCTAATAGTTCTGGTTATCTGGTGCGCTTTTCTTACCATAGTGCTGATAGCTACAGTGATAACACTCATCATGAAAAAACAAAATTCTATTACAGAGAAAAAATACATTGCCCAATCGCAGATGCAAAGTCGGTAGATGTCTGTTGGTGACCGACTTTTCACTAATTGATAAAGATAATGCTCTGTTTACTACAAATAGTTACTACTGATACGCTGTATGGTAGGAGTGCATATTTTACCTTTATTGAGAATCTTAGGTTCATACTGACGCATATAGTGTCATTCTTTCAATCTATTTACATTTTCAATAAAACCTTTTTTATACATTATACACAAATACTTCAGCCTTACTCGAGTATTGATGAACTGCTCAGCTGGGTAGAGACGCTCATAACTCTCCGCAGTTTACAATGACACACTTCTGACTTGTCTTGCCAGATTTGCTGCCAATTGACTGTCAAACAAAACATTGCCATCAGGATTGGAATACACATGAACAAATAATAGGGCATGTTACGCAGTCTATGGCCGAATGACGGGACGCGGTGTTAAAAAAATTCTATGTCTCCACAACAGAACAACTGCCAGTAAAGGGGCAGAAATTCGCTTACTGAGTCTATGTGGCTCAGCATTTTCTGGGGTGATTTTCGCTTACACCCGCGTGTCGCACAGAGATGACAACTTTATGAGAGTGTGGTAGGTCACGAACAGGCTGAGTAAACTGAAGTAGTTGGTTATGCTGGCAGCACCTTCACATTATAAACATACTGATAATTAGCTGGTTAGAAACCATGTACTTTGCTCATAGAGGATTTCATTGCGTCAAATATTATCGGTCGCTGACTAATATTATCGGTCGCTGACTAATATTATCGGTCGCTGACTAACACTCAAGCTTTCGCTACGGAAAGTCTCCTACACCTGGTCAGTGATGAGTTACAACTCTTGTACATACCTCGATTTTATGTACTACGTCCATGCCTTGAATGACCTTCCCAAAGACAACATGTTTTCCATCCAGCCTGGCAAAATAGATCAGTCGGCTATCAATCATTGATATATTAGTATGAGAAATAACACTACAGGCCAATAGCATTACCACCAGCTATGGAATGGAATCATCTGGAATTATTTCCTATGTACATGTATATTTTACGAGACTCGGCTTTTGACATAGGGATCTCAAGACCACTGGCTGGCAGTCATAAACTAAACCAGACAGATAGAAACTTTGTATTACACATCTGGATAGGTTTAACTAGGCAGTGTGATGTTCTCTATGTCATCACTCACCAGTCAGTACGCTCTGTGCAGAGAAAGAACTGCGAACCGTTTGTGTTTGCACCGCTGTTAGCCATAGACAGAATGCCTGCAACAAATCGTGTCCACCGTTGTGATTGTTGTTCTTTGTAGGCATCGGGTTTATGCATTGTGAAGTCACTCCCTCACTGCTTTACTCTCATATTGACCTCAGTATATAATATTAATGTCACGAGCTTATGAATTTCCCACATTTTGTTCAATACCAGATCCTCAACCCCCAACTGTTCTGAATTCAAGAGATTCTTACCAGCACCACATCTAATGATTTTGTAATATCTGGTCTTCTCATAGGACAATGCACAGACGGCTCTACTTGCCTGGGCCAGTATGCTTTAATATGAAGTTCTCATCTTCAAACTTTCTACCATAGATAGACTTTCCTCCAGTACCATTATGGTTTGTGAAGTCGCCACCCTGGCACATCTGTTATAAACTGATAGGGCTTTTAACATTTGCAAAATCAAAAGTTTAAAGTTCTGGACAATCATTAAAAAGTAATTCCGAGTCTTCAAGACAGAAAAGATGAAATTGGCCTACTGAGTCAATAGGTGCATTCGCGTGCTCGAGCTTTTCTGCTAAATTGCGCAAGAGCGCGACCGAAAAGCGTGATCCAAAAAAAAAACATCTTTCACTTTCGGTCGCGATTGAAAGCACGCGAACAGAATTCCGGGACCGAAAGTAGTAGTTTAGGCAAATGTCAAGGTTACCGCAAAGAGGCTTGATTACTACGTTGAGATAACGTATCGCGAATGATCGTTCAGCTCTAACCAATGAGTTAAAGTTGGGAGAGGACAATTCTGATCCGATCAAAGTCCATCCTGAACTCAACAGCGTTTTCTCACTGCGACCGAAATTTTTCCGAAAATTTCGGTCGCGAGCACGCGAATGCATCTAATTTGACTCACCTTGTTTCCTGGGCTGAGTTATTAGCAAGTTTTTTGACTTGGCCTATGTACCCATAGGGAAGGCAACTCTATGGAGGTACTTCCTCTACTTAACGTCACCATCCGAAACCGAAGATGGCAATCATTGAACAGCCAGTACACAAACCCAGAAAGGATACAAATTGTGGAATGACGCGATGGAAGCTGCTGCCTTTGTAACCAAAGCCTTTCTCGTGAGTACATAAGCACCGAAAGTTCTCTACAATAACAAGAATTTCGAGCCGTGACAGCATCAACATACAGACAAACTCGATCTGACATTCAAACAACTATATAAATAGGAATAGCGGGATAGCTCAGGGGTAGAGCGCTGGGGTCATGGCAGGGTTTGGAGCTCCCCACATTAATGAAACTTGAAATAATACACCCAAAACCCCGCAGAACCTCACCTTTATGCCATTAGTCACCTACCTGCTGTCTTTGGTACCACATCGGCTCTTAGTTCTATGATAACTTTTCCAGCTTGTGAATTACCAATCTGTATGTCCATAAAGACCTTGGGATTTTCACCTGTCGGAGCTCTGGTTGGCTGGACAACAGTCTACAACAACAATAATCTAAGTATACTGGAAGCATTGATAACTTATCACAACGAACGCCGATCAGCGGATTGGATATCGTCTAGGGCTGCTTCAAATCACCCGGTTAGGATTTGTATGCATGTCTTTTATTGCACGGATGGATTACATGTAGAAAATGAAAAGAAATTGTGTACGTAGTAGGGCAAAAGGGCAAGCTGATAGCCAAAAGAAGACTAGAGTAGTGGCTGTCCAGCTAAAAATGACTCAAGCGTCATTGCCTATTCACGCAGGCAGGATTGAGCTGAGCGCGAACTCCATATCCGTCATCACACGAATGACCACAGCCGGCCAGACCATCCCGGACTTCAAGTGGAGCATTAACCTTTCAATCCCTTAATACCACTGCTCAACAGAAATCTGCACCCTCTCTCGATGAGGGTTCTAATAGGATATTATATCGGGCATTATAGTAATGAGATTTTTTGAAATGCTCAATATCTACCATTGAATAGTTTTTGTTGAAAGAAGACATTCAGCGTACGGTATTCGAAAAGTATTTTTATTGGCATTAAGTGTTTTAAAGTAATAAGTCACTTGATCATCACGTGGTTGAAGTTTTAAAATGATGCGCAAGCTTGCTTTTTAAATCGCAAGAATTCTGTTTAAATCGCCATGGCCTCAAAATTCTATTCCATACAATAAAATGAGGGTAGAACAGGTATAGTAGGCTCGTATCGCTTTCATCATGTATAGACAAAATTTTAACTTATGATAAACTTTAAATATTTGATTTATAATACAGGATTCAGAATGCAGAGTTGCCCTCCCTTGCTGGTAAATTACAACAATTCTACCAAAACATTGCCAAAGCGTGAGCCGCGCAGTTGGAGGTAGCCTATGAAGTCCAGCATGCCCTCAGAACAGCATGCCGCGAAGTACACCTCTAAATTCGGGCGTGTGAAGCAACCATGAGCTAACCTGTGTTTGGTCCTCAGAGACTGGCTTTTCAGAATCTCCTTCTTCCTGGTTTAGTGTTGCTCCGGCATGCTCCTGCAGCCAGGTATCATCAGCCCATACTACAGCACACAAACAGGCTATATGACAACTAGCTACCGTTTCAAACCACAAACAAATACCAAAAACAGGACACAGCTCAATACAATTCCCCTATCTCCCAATTCTTACAAAAAAGGTTTGATAAGGTTTCAAATTTTGGATAAAAACTTGTGCCATCATTTCATTTGAAACACATCCAAGCGAAAGCATTGATGTATCCAAGTGTGACAAAGATTGACTACTCACAGTCTAAGCAACACGAGCAGTCGAAATGCTCAGAATACTAACAAAAAGTTCTACCTAAATGGTAACAGTGAATTGTAAACAACCACTAACCCGGTCGTGAGCCGTGACCCTCCTTCATTTTCATGGGTTTAGCTAAGTTTACTCTGATGGTCCGGCCAAAAAGTTCAGACTCATTCTGCAAAGTCAAGACCCAAAGAGATGATAACGGAAAAAAAAGAAGGCATTAAGGCAAAGACACCAGAGCAACCTATAAAAAATACTGAGACATTGTAAACTTTATTAAATTAATCACCAGCATCCATTCATCTGTTTACGCTAAGGTTATAATTCAGTTGACTTGTCACAATGCAGTTGGGGCTATAAAGCCTCGTCTACAC
>Ga0224501_10004164_pt1 | contig 11426 bp, 5 predicted proteins | sample SF_Oct11_sed_USG_4_FD_169105 | JGI IMG/M metagenome (GOLD analysis project Ga0224501, IMG submission 169105) | Sediment microbial communities from San Francisco Bay, California, United States - SF_Oct11_sed_USGS_8_1 | ecosystem: Environmental > Aquatic > Marine > Sediment | place: USA...
CTTTCCCGTCCGGAGTGCCACTCCCACCCGGAATACCACTCCCGCCATGCGGTGCCCCACCACCTCCTCCCCCTTGTCCTCTTCCCCCGCCGCCTCTCATATCTGCCACGCCAACCAAATCTATACAAGAACTCATTGCTGAGGTAAGCACTCGTGTGAGAAATAACGAACGACTCAAAGGTTTGTGCGAAAGCAGTCTGGTATTATGACAGATGTCAAACCGATGACCTAGCTTTTACCCCAGCACAGCTTGTGTACTCAAAGTCCAGACGACTCGCACTCCCTGGGGAAATTATCGGTTTAGTCGAAATGGAATCCGATTTACCCAAGGCCGAATGATTTTGTTTGCCACGGTCTGGCTGTCCGTGCCCACGACAAGAGCGGTACTGCTGGCAAAATGTTTCCCTCTCAGCTCTGCAAAGGTGTTGGTACAGCGGGCATAGTTGCGATTTAATAATGTAGCTTGTGGCACATGATGAGCAAAATGGGTTGGCAGTCAGGACAAAGGCTAGCCCATTAACTCTATTTAATCTCTGAATGGTAGTAGGCATACAACCTAAGTAACACTTTCTCGTGCATGGCGCAAGATGCGAGTGCTGATGTAAACTCGGTCCAGTCCAGTTTTACCTAAGTTAGGCAACGCAGGACTAGGTCATTAATTTTTTCAATTGTGACATCTTTTCAAAACCGGAGAATCATTCCCTTTATCATGTCTGTTATATATCATTGGATTCCCCAGAGTGAAGATCTCCCCCCCTCTACTGCTTTAGAACAAACGCAAGAATGGTAAAAACATAACCACCTCAAGCAACAAGGGCTCCTCAGGGTCAGCGCCATCCATGGCTGATGTGCTTAAAGGACTTGGCACCGTGAAACTTAAATCAGTTAGCAGGTTTGTAAACCCACTAACCGTTCCGAATGGCAGATCAAAATTATAACAACAAGGTTGATAAGGAGGAGTCCATGCCCCATGGACTAAATGCGTCAGTCTGACATTAAAAGTGCAGTGGACTCCTGGTGCCACTTGGATGTGTTATGACGAAGAAACCAGGGATGGCACATGGTATGATAGTTCAACATAAACGCCCATTCTTCAAACACGCACTAGTTGTTTCATGATTATTCGCCTAAATCCGACTCTGCTCCAGGCTTTGCCTGAAACTAACGGAGTACTCGATCCTCCATCAAACCCTCTTCATTAGATAACTAATCCATACCTGTGGCAGAGAGAGAGCTTACGCACATAAAATTCCTCGCGTGTTCGGTTCGGGTCAGTTGGCTTTTGTAAGCTGGCCAAAGTATGGTGTCGCTTCATAAACTTGATCGCTTAAAAACAAATAAATCTTCACGTCCGCACTTTCCGGGTTCAATAATAGTGCCAAACTCTTCGAATATTGTCTTAGGCATCGCATAACTCGACAGCGCCATGTTTACAGGTCACCCGGCGGAACGCCGGCCAATCGTCAAAGAAGACGTTCGACCGAATCCACGGATCCCGCTGCCATAATAGCTGCCGCACTAAAGAGGAAGTTTTCCCATCGTCATTTTTCAAGTCCTGAAAAAGAGCCTGTTGACCGGTATGGCAGTCCGACCAGAGACAAGGAGAACAGTGAATCAGCTTTCAGCCCGTCACCAGCAAAGGCTTTAGAGGTAACTTGTCTCCACACCTGTCGAGAGTGGCATTTATTTGTCAAAGTATCTTGGCTCTAACTATGACTAGCCTTTTTCCTCTGGCTTTAGTTGGCCCATCTCTGCATAAAAATTAGGCCGTTTGCAGTCAACCAGTACAACTGTCTTTGAGTGCCAGGTCATTTTCTCCCGTCCAAACCAAGTACTTTACATAAGTTTCCTGGGGGACTGGCGACGCAATACGAGGAAATTTCACTGCCCCATTGCCGTAGTCTACTAATCCCATTCTGGTCATTCGTATATATGGGTGACTTCTCTGTTGTAATATTGGGTTACTTATCCATCTCTTGACCCCTCACGCTCAACAAGGAAAACCTTTGGTTTGCCAAAGACTGTCTACTACTTGCGCTAGGGATAAAATTACCATTAGTTGAAAGCCGAGGCAACCACGACTAGATCAAGAATGGTGGCACTCATTTGGTCGATGCCACAAAGTTGTGCGAGCCACTTGCAGCAGTGTTACGGTTGTTTTTGTTTCTCTGTTTTGTTTAGCTTAATCTTCTCTGCGAAAAGCTCATTGGTTGACAAACCATTTTGATAATCATGATTGATGTGTAGCGCTTGATGGGAGTTGATTCCTTGCCCCGTAAATTCCTTGCCATCTCGTGTCCGCACGGGTTGTCGTACATTCTGCGGTGTTGGAGTATTCCATGGGGAATGGTGGTTGGCCCCCGATGCCTCCATCCGCAGCGGCAGCTAAGTCCCTGAAGCATATGCTTTGTCGCTAGGTTTCGCATATCTCCATGCTAAATAGATAAACAACATCCGCAGTCTTATACCCTCGCCACTTAATTTCTTTGCAGCACCAGAATGGTTGCAGAAGTTTGATACCTCTGGGGAAAAATACCAGCCACTCACTCGCTTTTTGACTGAAAACAGCAGGGTTTCGGTAAAATGTGGGACAGCGTCGTCCGTTCGAGGGAGCTGTCAGTTTATTTTTCCTAAGAAACAGAAGTCCACTGCTGTTGGTCTGTTCTATCCTGTATCAGGCAGTATGTAGGCTGTACCATTATTGCGGTGCATTACAGGATTTTGTTATCCGATTTGGTGGCCTCCTAATAGCTCTTTATAAACCTCCAGTTACAGGATTCATTTTTTGCCTTACAAATGACTGCTTTACAGAAGTCCTTTGGAATTCTAATGGGTCATTTCGGGTCTTGTTTAGGCTGAAACAGTTAACTTACGTTAACCTGGAATGCCCTCTTTTTATTGGCATTTGAACATTAGAAACTATTGTGTAATAAACTACCAGGAACAATAGCTCCCACTGCAACCATTGTCTGTCTGGCTTTGTGCCACCAGTCAGGGCTGATGACCACCCAGAAGTCAGCTAGTCACCTAGACCATTTGCAAAATATTGATGGTAGAATGTGTCTGTGTTGCTGTTTTTGGAAACACGGTTTCAAAATATGCCATGTCTTCTGAAGAAGGCCAGACCATTCTGACACCCAACATGGTTCGGTTTAAGGGCCTGACTGACGCATCATGGTTAAGGGTAAAAACCATAGATGCATCATGAATGACTCAAGATATGTGTACTAAATATGGTCATAATAAGTCTATGAATGGTGGCCTTGAGGTGGCTGTTGCTTTGTCAACTAGTAGGGAGAGAAGCCAGTTCCATGGTTATTTACACCGCAGCCTAGCTCCCGCTCTGCTGGTGCCAATGTTTGGGCACCATTGGTTAACTTTCGCTTTTTTACAACCTCCAAGTACTAAAATTCGGCACCGGTACCAAAATAGTTTGACAGGAGAATGGGCAACATGCATATCGTCTCCAAGTATCCTTGCGTGCCTGCCGGGTCATAGAATTTGAACCATGGTTCTGTACCTGGCCGAGTAAGCTACCTAGTTAGTGGGAGGAAATTATGCCGAGCTTTGATAAGGCAATAATCCTCACTCCCGCTACCCTGGAAAGGCTCACTAACCTGAATAGGATAGCGGATTGACTGAATAAATCCCACCGTGATTGCCTGTATAACCCTGTGATTAAATTGGACCTTCATACCGAGGTGCTGCCATGTCACGCACAACAGTCTAAAGCCTATTGCATCAAGTCCTGTTCTGTGTTTATTCCGATGCAGACTGCAGTGAAATCGGCCCTCCCGGCGTCTGATTTAGGCAATGTTCCTCTTTGGGTCATAATATTAGATGGCTTTGGTGGCTGGCCTAATAAAAGTGTAATAGGTTCCTGCTGTGCCTATAAACTGGTGTCTCTTTTTTAGTTTGGGCAACATTTGTTGAAGAAAAGCAAAAGACCGGCACCAGGAAATCCGCTAGCCACTCTCAATCAGTGATGCCAATATACAGTTTGTAATTGTAAAGCTTTCTACTGTATGGTGCTGAAGAGTTTTGCCTTGTTTTTATAAACTCTAGACATTTGCCCACATGTGTCGCTCTCATTTGACTCTTGTATTGCTTGTGCAACACGTATGTAGAATCAACTCAACTCATTATTATGGTTATATGATGCGGCTTAAATAAAGTACCATACAGATTAATCTTTGCACTTGCTGGTATGTGGATTTGCATTTTGATACATAAGACTCTTGTCTTCGAGCATTCTTTACCATGCTTCCTAATAAGATTATCGGAGTATATAAGAGTAGCACACTTTTTGTATAGGAATGTGTCAAATTAAACTATGAATGACAAAAAGTGTCAGGTAAAAGGCCTGTTTGATCAATGAAATGCGCATTCGGCGCCTGTATCACAAAACGGGATCTGTACAGTACATGTAATATCATAATGAACTGCACTGTGAGGTATGCGTATATAGTGAGGCAATGATCAACATTTTACCAATAATGTGTATAAGCAGTCATTCACTGCTGCAGTATGGTGCGATAGCTCAGTAGTAGAGCACGGCCTAATCGAGAACTTGGGTTCGAATGTCGGTCATGGTAGGCTTCCTTTGTAAGTGTAAGCTTCTCACACCAATCCTAGCTCGAAACAAAGCAAGCCTCGGGTGGAGCGTTGATACTGACTGGTTCGCGGCGCTCCGTGCTAAGCCACAACTAGTGAAAACATGGACATGAACTGCAGCATGTTGTTCAATCTACAGGTTACAGGATCTATTTATTTTCTATGTATAGGCTTGACGCTGCTTTATCTTTGTGATAACCTATAGGGTGTGACGGCAAAGTTACCAAAGTTTGCCTGTCAAACAGTCCATTCCTTGGAATAAATTTATTGTCCCATGTGATCCAAACTGGGAGAAACTGATTGACACACCCGGAACAACGAAACCACCTCAATCAAAGTAATGTAGGGCTGAGATAATCCACTCACCAGTGAGATAGACTGTGGTCATCAAATACTATAATATGGGCAAGAACCAAAAACTCTTTTCAGGCATGTAGTACATGCCTTCTTAGTATCAAATGCTTCTTAGGGGTATTCATGTGTCCCCCACTCAACTGATCGGGTGACACTTGGCGCGCTCCATTTTGGCACATGTCTCGCAGGAGTACATTGTACTAGAAAAACCTGGCAATTTTTCAAGCGCAGGATATCCTGCGCATAATAACGCTTTCTCTTTGTTCTATTGGAACTAGCTGTGAGTTCCATGTCTCAACCTCCACCACAATAGTAGGAGCATTGTACAATGATTGAAGATCCAGCTGAACTTCATTCAGTTAACTTCAATCGTAATCATGCAAATATAAGTTCCTACTCCGTCTCTTTGTGGGAGGCTAGTTGTATATTAACGTCAATCTAATGACTCAAATGACGTCTTTCTAGTCAATCGGTGTTTGGCTTCGAGCAGAATCCACCATGACAAGCAAAAGAACTGAAATGGGCTTATTGAGTTTATTCAATCTGAAGTCTACTGGGATGCCAAGACAGTGTCGTTTGTTACATAGAGAAAATGCTCCGGGGGAGCATTGGTCAAAATGATTGTCTGTCACAAAGACTGAGTCGAGGCCCAGTGAAATAATTAGGGAAATATAAATACTAAGATCAAAAAAGAGAGGTGATCCGCGTAAAACTGATTTGCTTGCTATAATTTGTCATTGTCCTTCCAACAGATAGGTCATTGAATGTGGAGAAGCTGGTACAAGCGCGCTTCTGCTACAGGTGCTTGATCCAATGTCCTCGAAAGCTATTGCTATGTTGTTTCCAGAGTTTGTTACAGAGGTTAAGTTACTGTCCGGTCGTACAACGTTATCCAATAGGAGCACTTCGTACATTTTTTGCGCTCGATTTAAATTTAGTCTGGTATAGTTTTGTCCATCGGGAAAGCTCTGTCTACGACTGAGAATAGTACTATCTTCCAGGAGTGTAAGTACAGGAACGCTATGTCGTCTGTCGTAAGCAGGACTGGGGCATTCGTCTAGGTCACTACCAGACTCTAAGCTCTCAGTTGGAGAAGGAACTTCTGGAATCTCGACCTGAGCCTCAACAGTAGAGATAAGTGGCAGAGTAGAAGGACGTGTTGCTGGTTTCTCCTGAATAAGTTTCCATGTCTGCCTGTTATTCTGGAGGTTAGCCAGTTGTTCTCCGAGAATTGTGTCTGGGAACATGAATCTCTCGAATTCTCTGAAGAGAGGCTCCACAACAAAGTCTATGAAACCTGCGGAAAAGAAAGAAAGCTATAAGGAACATGTTTCGGTAGGCAGATGGCGATTGTATGATTGATAATATAAAATTCCGTGAACCTAATCGCGTGATTGATTTGGGAGCTAAAATATTCTGAATAATAATTACCTGTCTGAATTTTTGGCACCTCATTCGTGTATTTATCACAGAAGTTAGATATTGGCAGCGAGAGATCTCGTTCGAAGTCACCTGAAAAAGATACAACGACTCATAAATATGATTGTCTTGTTCAAATGTGTCTCCAGTTTTAATTGCTGCAACTTATAATGCACTCAACTAGCTGCCCCCCTGTCTCCCACTGTCTCCATATAGGCATCCGAAATCAATTGTTAAACCCATCAAATCTAGTCAGGCCCTTGAGAATTGAGTGTCAACTGGCTAGTATAGTCGAGGCACTGAATATGATGCTTACCTTGGCGGAAAAACTCTTGGCAGACCTTCTCACTCCAAGCTTTGCATGCGGTCCAGTGTCGGCATGGGTTGGAAATGTCGGCACACTTCAGGGCAATCTGCAACAAAATATTTACTATTAAGAACTTGTCATAGTAAATACAATTATGTAATCTACTCTGATCGGAAATGAGTTTGCTTAGCGTTTATGATAGATTATGTTTCAGTAACTAGATAAGATAGTAGCTGGGTATCGTATGCTAAATTTCCCTCTGGATTAGTCCGGAATAATCACCTGAAGAATGAAGTGGCGATCGTCGTATACTTTCATGTTGAGGTCATTGTTCTGTACTCTGCTCTTCAACGTGGTGAAAAATTCCTGCTGTCTCGTCATATCAGTGGCGAGGATTAGGGAGCGCATCTCGAGTTCGATCTTCTTTGTGACAACTCTTGGAAGATGATCGAAGAGACCGGATTGATGAAGAGCTCCAAGTGCCGCTCTCCAGTGATGGTTCTCGAGTACGGCTTTGTTCTGCAAGAGGTCAGATTGAAGAATTAAAAATTTGGCTCATGGATTTGTTTGCCTTTCGGCTTTGGCCAGCTGATGTTCTGACCTTATGCAAATGATGGGAGGGAACAGAACTGAGATCGGTATGCATATTTACCTCATAGAGTTGAGCTAGATGGTTGTTGGTAGCGATGAGGAAGTTCTGGTTGACACCTGGATGATCAAGATCATGCGTGATAGCCGCCACGATGGAAACTAACTCTTCAATCGGAGTCATGTGTCTGCCAATCTGTGAAAGAACAATTATTGAAATTATATGTCTTGTCTGAATGATTGCAACAACTCGATTGTGTGCGATCGCCTCCAATTACTCTTTCATGTCTAAAGGCTAATGTTCTCCCAAATTGGAAAGATTTTAGGTGATTCTACATACCTTTCCTTGTGTGATGTAGTAATGCATAGCTTGAGCCACATCAGCGGCGTGTACTGCATTGTGATATGGGTTATTTCTATAGCCATCTTCAACAAGTGCTACAATTGACGAATGAAGCGCATTAGAAATCGTTGGTGATGTGCGTCAGAGACAGATTAACTATAAGCTTTACTTCCCGATTACTGACAATCCATTGTGAGTAACTTACTGGCAAATTTCATGAGTTTGATCATGTCCAAGTTGAACTTCTCGATGAGATTGTGTCGCTGGAAAAGCTTGAGTACTACGTGGAATAGAGCTCGGCCATTAGAAGCTTTATCCAGAGCGAAGACGTCGAATGACCAGTCAGAGATTTTCTCTAGCATATGTGTAGTCTGTGTGTTATAGCAATCATCGAGTAGTAATCCATCGCAAGTTGGTTCAGACTTCTGTTGTTTGTTTCGTCTCAATCTCTTCATGCTTGTAGTCCTTGTTGGCTTACTGGCTTGTTTGAATGTGCACCACGGCTGAGCAGTTGTCTTATAACCTACACAAAGAGGTACAGAGTCTTATATATCAAGTGTTTGTCAACCACCATGCGGTTATGGGGCCGTAAATGAAAATAAAGGCATGAATCATTGATTCAGTCTGCCTATCTGTGTCCGATATTGGACGGTCACTATACCACCGCAGACCCATAAAGTTACCCACCAGAATATTAGCTGTTATACTATCAATGAATTGCCACAAGCACTTTGATAAGGCAATCTAGTGGTTGCCCTTGAAAAAAACAAGATTTACCCCCAAAGAATACCAGTGGTTTTTTTAGGGCCTCCAACTACCTGATGAATCTAATTTGATAGGGTTGAACAATTGTATCCGATTCAAAAGAGTTTTTATTGGCTGAAAGCCACTTTTGATTTCTGTTCCTTTGCCGGAGATCTGTGAATATAACTTACCGAGGCTCAGGCCGCTGGCTTTGTCTGTGAGTGTGATATTATCCTTATCGTCAGCTGTAAGGCAACAAAAGAAACGAATTAAACCCATGTTCGCGCAAGCAAAACTGAAATCTTGCTAACATTTTTATCCACCAGTTCGATATTGTTGATTAATCCCTCAACGCTGTTAAATTGTATTAGTTGAAGTAGTAGATGTGCTTACCAACTCTGCTTGGTGCAACAGATACACCTCGTCTTGATAAAGCAACTAATCGTTCGTACGGTCCGTTCATGCCCATCTCTAGAGTTTCACACAAATGTTTCATTTATAATCCTAGCCCTCGTATTAAGCGCGCGTCTCTCTTGTCGTGGTACCTCTCGTGATCTGATTAAACGCTGCGCTGCTTCGAGTATTATACCCCTTCCATGATGACGTATAACATTCGCACGGCTAAGCCGCAGACCTATCAACTCATCTACTGGCGTGATTTGTGGTTAACACTCAGACTGCCCAACTGTGCACAGTTAACAAGTCACTGATGCAGAACGGCTGTAAACTGCACTCATATAAATCTTATAGCATATAGAACCTGGTCTAAACTGGTTCCTTACAAACTTGTCCGTCATAGCGACCCCTGAAATTAACTCCTACTTTGTTTTTGTTGTAACTTGGGAATTTTGTACGGTCTGTTATGATGAGACAGTGACAGTGCCAGGTCTTTGTGGAAGATAAGGGCATCTTACCCTGGATTGGTGGCCCATATGTTGAGATTATATTATCAGAAGACTAACTTCTGTTTGTCTCTGGTATAAGACCACTGGTCTAAGTGTCATGTCAGTATATGGTGTGTTTATATGGTGAGCCTCAACACACTTCCTCGGAAAACCCAGCACGCTTTGAGATTCTTTAATAATTCCAACCGTTAAGAAGAATTAAAATAGTAGATTGAATCTCAAAAAACTGGCATGTTATGTTCTGATTCTGCTGAGAATACAAATGAATGCAGCAAATAAAAATAATTGTACATGTACGTGCGCCCTTGTTCGACCTAATCAATAAGATGTAACATATGGCAAGTCTGTGTCAGCCTGATAATGAAGGAGATGGTATGCTCAGTAAAAAGAGTGCTCTCAATGCTAATTACCTGTCTCAGATTTCTGGTCATTGCTGTCTGAAGACCAAAGAGTATCTAAAATACCCCAAATCTCCCTGACATGGCTTTGATCTACCACAAGACATATTTTAGCCTTCGAGTAATATAAACTTTGACATGTGATGGCTGTGTATAGCCCGCTAGCCTTTTTGAAACATGTCATGCGTATACCTGTATGGCACGATAATGTTCTTGGAGTATAGAAATAGCCTAGCCTTACGGTGATAATCCTAACACCAAGATTTGGTGGCGTCGGCTCCCATAATAGCTGTTTTCGGTTATAGATTGCCTTAGCTTAACTCCATGATAACATCTCCATTACACCACCTCACTCAGAGACCATTGGTGTCAATGATTCTGTAAACCCTTACCATCACCTGTAATTAGAAAGGTCACTAGAAACTGTCAGGTCAATGTAAATTATAGAATTCACTCAATTTGACCTTGTGTTGACTATGTGATTATTAAGGGAAAAGTTGAATCAATTTTCTAGACAGGATATTCGGTTTGCTTGTATAGCCTTCTGGTTCAGTGGAGCAAGAGCTTTCATCAGTCTGTATAGCTTTATTCATAATAGTCATGTGTTTCATCACTGTGCAGTACGTGACTTGACAAAGCAGCGCACCGCCTCACCTGTTGGAATCGGGTAATTGCTTGATTTGGCTGTTGTTCATATCATCATCACTGATGGGTATCTATAATACAACTTGGGTGATTCAGAATATGATCTCATAGTGGCAGCTGAACAAAGAGAACCGGACAATTTGCGCTTTTGCAACTCAGTTGCAGCGAGGGTTACCCATGCGTAGGGTCATTACCCTCTGGCCTGAGATGTTTACTATCAACACTAAGCTTTTACTACTATCAGCTCTGTAGCGTATTACCCACTATCAGTACCACCTGTTCAGCCTCTAGCAAACAGACTATTCTGATATTACTGAGTATACAAAATAGGTGTCAGACTTGAAATGAGCTACATCAATGGTCTAAATTTAACAAGTCGGTCATCGGCTAACCATGGCAATGAGTGTAAGGCATTAAACGGTGGATGGCCGTGCAATATTTATACATAACAGATCCGATGGTGACAAATGGCTATATCAGACACATCACAAACACCTGCTGAATGGATTATTCGGAAGTGCGGCTATTGATCAAACGGTGCCAGACTTTATTGATAGAAAATTTCCTGGTTTTATTGCTCGGTCTTTTTTTGGTTCCAAAGTGAACATAATTATAATCCGTTATCCGAAACCTGCATCAAATATGTAGAAAATCAAACAGTTGGCATTTCATAGCTGAGTTGATTGCTAGCAGTGGCCTGTGTTATTTAACATCAGACATTCTCTTCACATACATGCGGTACGGTTTCCAATGAAACACTGAGAGCTGTTCGTAGCAAGAAGATAAATATTATTAACGCGCTCTTGTTATGATGTTAATATCTAGGTGCTTTGCAAAAACACTTAGCCATGCCGCACATGCTGTTTTCTCTGCAAAGATTAGATTAGTTCCATTTGAACCAAGGCTGGTAATTATCTAATGAATAAATTAGATTGGATATGCTTTATCTAAATGTGCCAAGCATTTGGCTCGTTCCGTGTTTGAAGAGTGTGCCTAAGGGGATCAAACTGTTTATGTGGCGAATGCCTTCCCATGTGACTTATCTGTGCCAAAGTCTGCCCCTGTTCATACAAGAATAATTACTGCCAATTTCGCATATATCTATACGC
>Ga0224501_10004165_pt1 | contig 11426 bp, 8 predicted proteins | sample SF_Oct11_sed_USG_4_FD_169105 | JGI IMG/M metagenome (GOLD analysis project Ga0224501, IMG submission 169105) | Sediment microbial communities from San Francisco Bay, California, United States - SF_Oct11_sed_USGS_8_1 | ecosystem: Environmental > Aquatic > Marine > Sediment | place: USA...
GAGGTTGAACACAAGCGCTGAGAATGGATCTAAAGTTGAATCACTAGCTCCAGGTTTGTCAAAACAAGCATAAAGAGAGCCACGTTTGGCCGATATTGCCCGGGAATCCCAGCGAATGCACGTGACCTGCTACACCGATCATGCTGAAGGGTAGAGTTGACGCCATGGCTTCAACTGGTAGAAAACCGTACATATCACAGCGTAAGACAGCCACTCGGATTAGGACTAGGTTGCAAACATACTGCTGGCCTGTTTACGCAATAAGAAGACTTGTTTTGCTATTAGTAACGAACACAAACTAAGACTGAAATACCGTTTTCGAAAAAGGTGAGTAAATTCACTCGGTCACCGGGTTAGTATCACTCACTTTGATTTCGAGGTAGATTAAGAGTTAGGAATAAGCTAAACTCAGTGAATTCATAGGTTTTTGTTTTCGTTTTTGGGCCCATTTCGTGCTCATACTTCGATCCCAGTAGTTAAAAGTGTGAAAAAGTTGTAGAAGTTGGGCTTTGGCTACCAATCGCGCAGGCGCGCATATGTAATAACGTGGACCCGCTGTGATGTCTTTTGCGACAATTTACGTCACGCGGGAGAATTTCAACTGAATGAAAGTTCATTTGAGAATTCCAAGATTTAACCGTACTTTTTACTACATCCCCTGCTCAGTATGAACTTTTATTCGACTCAGGTAGGTTTTGAGACACACTGATTCTGATAAGCCAAAAAAAATTTGCCTCGTCATCCAACCTTTAACGATGATATCCATGGGAAATGAGGTGATATTGTGTCATCAGATGACGTTGGATTCACGCCTGTTGGTCAACAGGCAGCTTATCTACCAGATGTGAGAGCTGTCTGGGGGATACAGTTTTCACTCCTAATGTGCTTCACCTACCTTCATAGTGGTGATTACGAACTCCTTTTGCTTAGGAGCGACACGAGCAAATACAGATGTGCATGGGATGAGCCTTCGTTCCATGCCAATAGACTGGAGGTAGGAAAGCCCCTGTAAAAAGAAAATGTCTAGACTGAATGACACTGATTTATGCAGAATAAGCCATAACCAACCAGATCTATTCCAATATTGTGCATGACGAGCGGGGTATTGGGCATTCTCAATAAAACCGTGTATTCTAATTTAAACTGTGCGTTTGTGCTGCAGCACAAAAGTTTCCCAATCCAAATCAACCAAATGCAATCCAATCCAAACCAACACTGCTCAATCTAACCCAACCCGAACACGCCCAACCCGAACACACCCAACCCAAAACAACCCCATTCAATGCAACCCAATCCAACCGAATCCCTTCTCTTTTCTCACCTCGCCTGTGACACACAGATCATAATTCTTCAGTTCCTTGATAGCTTGCGCCGTGGCCTCCTTGTTCACCGTACCATCTACCGACACCCACATCCATTCATCGTGACTGGGAGATGGGGCCGTCAGGATCAGCGTGTGCTCCTTCTTTGTCATTTTAAGCTCTTTGGATATGTGACAAGCAGTGAGTGGGTTGTCACCGGTTATCATACAGGTCTACAATGCAAGTACATGCATTACAAAAGGGAAAAAACCGGCATCTAATGCCATTATGTGATGTATACGGCTGTATTATTTGGCTGGCAGCAGCAGGCATAGTATTTTTCATATTCATCTACTGTTCTCTGAGTAGAGGATACCCTTATAAAGAAATTGTGGATTTTGTCCGTGACAAACCAGCCTTTACCTTTAATCGGATATCATTTTATTCATTACTTCCTAGTCTTTCTCTTCATGAGCCATTCATTTCTGAATAACCTTCAGATCGAAGGGTCACTGTGTACATTGATTTCCACAACCAGTGATGGCCCAACCGGAGGTCGGAAAGGTAATGAACTCGGTAATAAATTTATAGGCAAATTTGGAGTTAGTCTACCCTTCATAGGCAGCATCTCAATTCATACAGGCATTACCAGTACTATAGTCGGGAATGAAAACAGCCGCGAGTTTTTTGCTGCTGGTGGTCAAACCAACTAATTTTTGCAACTCAAACCTGTCCTAATCCGTTTGCCAATATTTCCGCATTGTGGTTCTTTTAGTATCAGATAGTGTACACAACCACCATATGCCAACCTCAGTGGTACTAACCCGAAGATAGGCAATCGCCGAGGAAACTTTTCAATCAACAGACTACTTGTAGAGCCCCTAATAGCCAGGGCTCTAACTGACAGTCACGGAAATTCTCGCCTAATGACTGTTGCGTACTCAATTCTTTCAAGGATTTAACAAGAGGAAACATTGGCAAACAAATTGAATCGGCATTGAGCTGTGAGAACCCAATGGTTTGACCACCAGCAGCAAAAAAGCCACGGCTGTTTTCAACTTTCCCGACTATAGTCAACTAGTAAAAATGGCTACTCAATTTCACCTTAGTTACAAAATTACCATATAGAAGGTACTGAATGTCTAAACTAACTGAACACGGTTGACACTGCACATACATAATGGGATGAGTACTGAATCTCTTTAATAGCTTGCTCCGAGTCAGCCTTCAGTGGACAGGAGAGAGCTATAAATCCGGCAAACTCCAGGTCCACTTCCACCTCCTCACGAGTGAGATCCCGTACCTGAAACATCGCAGAAACTGTCATGGCGGCCAGCTTACAGAGATCTCTCATAGATTCAAAAGAAAAACACTTCTTAGGTTTGTCTGAGGAGCATTCGTCAACGATCAATGAGAAAAGTCCGTATGGAGCCACGGCGAATGATCGTCAATCGAGGATCAACACAACTCAAAATCCGAGAAGTCTTGAAACAACTACCGGACATTAGCACGGTTATTAGAGTGGCTCGCTGTGAAGTTTTCTGCTTGAAAACAAAATATTTTGAGATGAGAATTGAACGAATATCTTGTTCCAATTGAAGGTTGACGCAGTATGGAGCCACATGATTTCGTGCAGCGTCACTTCACAAATATTCGTTAGGGGTTTTTTCGACCAACATCCGCAAATAAATCAAGCATCTAACATGTTCAAATATGAATTAAACAATAATAACAAGGGAGAAAATATACGGCTTATAAATCAGAAAGAAATTATTATTAAAGTAACAAAACAAATTGATGCTGGAATTTACCCGATTTAAAATTTGACTGACTGATGGCATCAAATCATAAACTTTACTATAACTATGGATAAATTGAATCAACGGCTACGGACTGCAACCAGAGAATTGGATATATAATAACTTGAATGAAAAGTTTGACAAAACTATGAGATTGAGACCTGCTGGTGTGAAAGCTGTCCTAGTTTCTTGTAACCCAAGGCCAAAACGCGTGCACCACGTCTGGCCAGAGTTAAATATGTCTGCTCATAGTGCTTCGGGGTGCTGGTGAACATCGTCTGTAAGGTTTCTGCAACACAGAACAGAAAGGATCATTGATAGAAAGCTTTCTGCACTCTGAATAATCGCTTGGTCTACCTGGTGCGTTACATGTAAGAGGATTTCTGTTTTTAAATCATGCGAACTTGGTATCGATCGGACAGTATCAGGGACGACTGGAAAGACCTGAATAATTAGGAGAGAAGGGTAGAACAGAATGGAGAACAGTGGCCTTGAGTGTCCACCCAAGTTGAGTAGGAGAAGGCAAAGAGAAGGCAGATGGCGCTAGGGATGATGGCGATCTAAGAGCTCTAAGTGATCTAGTAAGATCGGTGATATGAATGCCATTGCCCATTACTATGACTAAGCTAGTAACTATTACGCTAGCTAGGTTTTGGCGATGAGACACATCTGTGCATGCCCACGAACCTGGGGCTCCCTTCACCGTAGCTATATAGTCATACTCTGTGCTCCCCACAGGCTGATAGCCGGCCACCACACTCATTCTCTTCAGAGCCGACGAAAAGTGATATCGGTGAAGAATCTTCAGTCCGTATGTCTTCCACTTGGAGCCACGAGATGGCCCAACAGTGTCACCTATGGAGGAACGTTGTAAGGTTACCAGCCACTTCACAGGATAGCTCCAAAATCTATGGGACACTCAAATTAATAGTTCCTTGGAATCAAGATTCGTGTGGTAAAAACATCAATCTAGTACTGCATTATTTTTAAAGTTCAATCCATTTGATGATATGGGGCTGGATCCAGTCGCTAGCATGTTAGGGCTAGTTGATGGTTTTGGGTTGAACCCAGCTGATGATAGAGAATTGGACCGAGTCGATGATTTGGGGATGGACCAGTAAACCATTAGCATAACAGGATGTGTGAGAAAGCATTGCTTCAACAGACCCCCATTTACAAACAGAGGTCTTTGGTAGTCTATGTTCCTCAGAATTGGAATGTTAACCACTGTAGTCTTTGAGAATGAAAAAATTCAGACTCCGAATGCAGCTCTCGTGACCACTAGCGGTGCTTAGTGATTCAGTCTATTACCTTTGCTGGGGCTCCATTGTATAGCTTTCAGAGTTGCCTTCTCCATCGGGTCACCTACCAAGTCATTGTCATCCAGAATAACCAATGCCTGGCATGTGGCCAGCACTTGGATGGTAGGCAGGGGTGCTGCCTCGGGTTGGATCAGTTTTTCCGGCTGATCATCACTGTATACAATTACATAAGTGGGTTACGATAACTCTTAGCTAATTAGAACCCCAGATTTTATACTATGAATACACCAAAATCAACCCAATAGTTTTTCAGATGTCTCCTGATTTCACTGAAATTTGGTGTGTAGACTAATACCACCTGAACACCACCCCCCCCCCACCATTGATGGTAAACTGAAGTAAAGTTGTATTTCATTTCATCATCAAATTGAAGACCTAGATTCACAGAATTGGCAGCAAGAGGAGGTCCTGTGGTTAAAAGTTAATCTACTAAATAATTGATGGTTGTCATCCGTAAATTTTTTTATAAAAATGTTCATGACACACCTCTGTTAAGAAATCATTAATACTAGGTATATCCGTAGCTTTCAGTCATTGTTCGTAATTAAGATTAAGATCACCAGTGACGCATATAATTTTGGTGGCCAGCTTTTGGATCCTCTCCAGTTTGATTATATTATATTTACTCAAAAAACTAGGTCACATAGAGGCAGCATAAGTTAAAATGGACCTGATATTAGTCTGATAAAACAATTCAAGACCGCTTGGCTTCATTTCTATGTTTCTTAACTGTTTCATTAAAACCAGTGTTACACTTGGAAACAATAAAAATCAATATGGCTACTAAAACTCAGTTTGCTGTCAACGATTACTCCCAAAAATTCTGTTTCAGGTGGTGGGCTGATAGTGAAACCGTGGGAGCATGTTATCTCCTTATTTACCCCTGAATTGTTTGCCAAATGGATCTGTCAGATTACAGTCTTACTAGAATTCAATATCATATTATTACCATTAGACCATTTTTCAATTGGAGAAGTGGCTTCTTTTTACATTTTTGAACGGTTTTTTCCTGATTGGTTTGTAAAATGTTATGTCATCAGCGTACTTTGCACAATAAAAATTTTCTACTGATAAATCATTTACATATATTAGCCACAGGAGAGGCCCCATCTTAGTGCCCTGGGGAGCACCTATCTTAAGGGGTTTGTATTGAGATCTAGCCTTGCTTGATCGCACCCGCTGGTGTCTGTTAGTGTGGAAGCTATGGATAAGACCCACTGGTAGCCGTAATGCACGTGTTGGTGTCTGTTAGTGAGGAAACTACGGATAGGACCCACCGGTAGCCGTAATGCACGCACTGGTGTCTGTTAGTGAGCAAACTACAGTGAAACTCGATTAAATCGACCTCGGATAACTCGAAAACTTGCTTAACTCAAACCAAGTTTCATGGTCCCTGCCTGGGTAATGATAATTTGCTGGGAATATCTCGAACTTTAAGTCATAACTCGAACTGATTAGTGCCGTCAAATTACCTTTCCTGTGGCTGGATGTGTTTACATTTTTGTGTAACAAGCTTAATTTCATTGTTCTCTTTGCACATGAGAAGAAAATCTTGCAAATTTTAGGAAGTTTAGCCAGGAAATGGAATACACTAGAGCGAAATGGACTCGCAATGGTGGCCACATAGGGAGAGCAAAGGGAAAGCATAACTCATAACTCCAACTGTTCATAACTCAAGCTTTTTTTGGTGGTCCCCTGCAGTTCGAGTTATCCAAGTTTCACTCTACGGATAAGACCCACTGGTAGCCGTAATGCTTTAAAGTACCTGAGACCAGCGAGTCCTTCAACCACCAGATCATCACTAGTTAGAGTACCAGTCTTATCGAAACAGCAAATATCTATCTTTCCAGCGAACGGAATTCTGAACGGCTCTGTACAGTACACGGCTACAACGGCACGCAACAAACTTAATTTCTATTCTAGATTTACTCTCATACTCATAACCACTTATGGTGAAGCATGGCACTCTTTTTTATTTCCAACGTCGTGCATATAGAATCAGGGTTAGAAATCCAAATTCCAAGAATAAACAAATACTCAGGGAAATTTTAATTCAAACGACAGCGGCATCTTTCCAATTGAGGGCCATTGAATGAAGTGCTTGTCACTTGCAGTCACGAAAATCAATTATTTTATACGCGTTTGAACCAGCAGCACCTGGCGACCATCATTTATTAAAGTCCATAGAGCCCTTCGGTCTACACGGGCCAAATCATGGGGACCCACCCTACCCACCACGATACTGATAACAGCCAGACATAGTTATTATAAGATGCTCTTCACGGGTCACAGGACACTATCATATTTAGACACATACAGATTAGTGGATAGCGCACAGTGCCTTGGAGCCAAGGTCCCTGATTGATTACCAGTTTGGGTAAAAACTTGGTTTTCGCAACTCACTCGTCGGTTTCGAATCCCGAAATTATATAAAGGAGGCCCACCTATAGAGTTACCTTCTCTACAGGGCATGCAAGTGCAAGCAGAAAGTCCTCTAATGGTGCACCCTGGGAACCGCTCAGTCAAAGACTCAGTAAAACTTTTTCTGCATACCCCAGGAAAAAAGACACACATGGGATGGTTATTAACAACAACAGAGCCCATTAAAAAGGAGATGATGTATGAGGACCAAAAACACCTTGCCCACTAGTAATCCAGCCGCACAGCTTAGTCTGAGGACTCACAGCACTTACTGTGAGTAGATTTAGCACAGCTCAGACTATGAATATACACTTACACAGTTTGACTAGAGCTAATAGGGAGTTGTTAACGGCGAGTGATAGTTCTATAGGAAGCTCCGGAGGTACCACTGAAGTCAGGATAAGAGTACATTCCAGGAATAATTTATATCTGTTACGATCCGGGTCCTCAGTGCCTATAGAAAGCAGTGTGACATACGGTTTTATCATACACAGTATGCATACTAATGTCTTATTCCCAGACACCTCAATTCAGTCAAAATCGATTCATCAGATACCAATATCTGTTTGCATGAGGGGCCATTCAATTTAAAGGGGAAAGCTTATCGGCCATGTTTTTTTGTATGTTGGGAGCGGGGAGTCAGCGTACATTGTAGACAGCATACCAGTAAAAAGTTCGAGCCACAATTTGCTACCATACATGAACAATTATTTATTGAAAGCCAAGAAAATTTAGTTCCCTGGGTTTGTTTGTAATCCTTTAGCAGAATCCGACAAATCGATTAAAGTGAACATGTTTTGGCCTGGTGGCATGCAATACTGTTGGCTATTTATTTCAGAAGCGGGTCTTTTCCTAAGCTCCTCACCCTTAATCCACACGTATGCTGATGCAGCGATGGCAAATATAAGGAGAAAGAGAATGAACAGGAATGTTTCCAGGTTGTTGGCAGTTACTCTCTTGACGCTGAACAGAATCGTCCGTAGCAAAGTTCCCTGAGAAGAATTGAATCCCGTTTTTAGCACATACCCTATGCAGCCATTATCCGGAGCTACAAAACAGAAAATATCTTTTGCAGGTACGGCAACAGGATAATGACTGTAGTCAGGCACTGATATTTATTATGTATTGTATTTCAATGCATCATGACATCAAAACAGAAATCTATAAGTGTAGAACTTGGTACGCCCGATACGCAGTTTGCATATGCGTGTGCATGGTTTGTTTCTTGCAGACTATGGTTGGTATACTATCAAACATACTATGGTGGTACGCTCTGCTGCCACTTTGCACAGCGAGTGACCTCACACGTACATTTGGCATAGAAGATCGCGATTGGAGTCTGACTGACACAGTGGACCTAAAAGGTAAGTACCGTATCACACAAGTCCTGAAGTTAGTGCATATAAAAGATACAGTTCAAACCCGGAGTGGGTTTTCGATTTTTAATCCAATTTATTTGACAAACTACATCTCGTCTTTTTTTCGTATCGCAAAACCACATCAAAGGAAGTACTGCCATCAATTTAGAGGAAGTGTACACAAATATGGATTCTTTAAACGAATACTCGACAGGTATAATATTCATGATAAGAGAGCAGTCCCCATCAGGGATGTTGAGTTACACATTATACATTATACACATCACCCGCTAACCGTGTGTCCAAAGTTGTCCAAGACTGCCACACTAGACGATTTTTCGTACGAGAATCATCGACGGCTTCGGGACCGAGTCGTTGCGGAGTTATTTTCTCTTCTTTAGGAATAGGTGAAACACATATAAATCGGGCTTCTGGGCGGGAATAAACCATCTTAACTGAAGAAACTAACAGTTTATAGCGAATAATACTGATCCCAGGTTGTTTTGCCGAGTTCTGATGCTATTTACTTGGAGTTCAGCCGGAATCGTAGCTCAGCCGGTACCGGCAATCGGCAATAAAATGCAGAAACATTTACCTCCCGATTGCCGGTACCGAGTTGAGCTACGATTTCAACTGAATTCCAAAAAAAAACATTAGAACTGGGCATTTTAAACTGGAATCAGTATTATTTGCTATAAAATGTTAGTGTTTTCAGTTAAATGGTTTATTCCAGCCCAGAATCCTATCTGTATGTATTTCAGCCATTCTTAAAGAAGAGAACATAACTCTACAATGACTCGGCCGCGAAACCGTCGATGATTCTTGTACGGAAAAATCGTCTAGTGTGGCAGGACCATTAATTGGTTTATCCACTACAACATTGATTGTAGTAAGTGGGATTTGCCCGGCGGATGGACTCGAGGTCACTTGTAGCTTGGCGGACTGGGAAGTGTGTGCTGCTGCGTGTGTGCGAAGAAACTGTATAGGCGCACTGTTCAACGAGGAAAAAGGGACTTGTCGGATATTACTGCATATGCCAAGTCCTCTCAGGAGGGTATGCGACAGTTCCATCATTCTAATTCAAGTATGTTCCTATCTACCAGGAAGTTGAGTCTAACCATGCCAGCATAGTGACCAATTGATTTGTGTGGTATTGTCACCTTTTAGTTTTCTCAGACACCTCCCAAGCCAGCCATTTTAATCGCTTGAGCAACCAACAAGTTGACTTAAGATATTTTCCATCAGTTCGGACATTTGTGTGACAAATGGGCTCTTCAGTTTAAAGTTCAAGAGAATTCAATAAGCTAAAAATCTATCACAGAGAAGACCACGCAGAAAGTGTTGGTTAGCATTATATGTATCCATTTTTATGCTATTTCAGCCAGCAGTGGCCCAGAAGATTGCCATTCTACCTTCGTTGCTAGGTAAGATTATTGAGTATTAGTCTCGATTGGGGGATTGCTAAGATTTATCTTTTGCAAAAGTTCTAACTCATGCACAAAATAAGGTTATTTCTTTTTCTCTGACATGATCTCCCAACCATTAGGCTGCCACTTTACACACAAGCAAGTGAAGACACTTTTGGCCATGACGTGACCCTTAAAGGGGTTGAGCCATGGCCAAAAGTGTGTTCACTTGTTTTCGGATTCTGAAGCCTACCATGAACAAATGGGCTCAATACACACCTCAGATGAAAGCTTAGATTTAGCCCTAACCAATGTACATACTAAGAGCCTTCGGCAACACACTTTTCAGACCGTCGATGCAACAAAATTGGTCTCGAGATAGGAAAATAACACAGAGCTGTTGGCGTTTGCATTGATTTCCTGGCTTACACACTGATGTTTAAAAAAATCTCTTGCAGGTGATGCTAGGCCTAGTACACCAGTCTGAATGGAGAAAATGTTCAACAAAAGTATAGAAATAGGGTTTCAGAGTGCAGTTTTTCACTTCCGTCAGCGAGTGTTAGTGCCGTTATTGCGCAATGATAGAGGCCGAATGCGACGGCCTCTATTTAATGCTAGGGAAAACCCGGCAGAGCACTTTTTATAACTTCAGTTTTCTCTAGTATTACATTCAATTTTGAGCTCTGCTCTATGTTATGAGTAAACATCATTAGGTTACTAAGCTTTAGTAATTAGATCCCATTTTATTTCTATTCAGGCAATTTGGGCCGTAGTTATTCGAGTGACCAATATTCGATTTTTGGAAAAGGACCATCTACTACCACTGCAATGAATGCTGAGTTGCCTCCCTTTAAAAATGGGGGACAAAACTCTGAACGTGCGCCTACCCTCGGCCGTGACATAACCCTTTTAAGGATTCAAGTCTTGTGCTTGCAGATCTTTGCGCTATAGGACCATGCCAAAATGGAGGTGAATGCGTAAATGTAGATGATGGCTGTGCATTTACTTGCAGCTGCCCCTGCGACTTCACTGGAACACTGTGCGAGACCGCCATAGGTGAGTGATCGAGAGTTATCTATCTCCCAACACGTATACAATACCTAGCCTCAGAGTCGGTATAATTATGAGACCTATACATATTATTGATAGCCTGAAAATTTAATTTCTTTTTAATTTCCAGGCAACTGTACAAAAGGTGCACATGTACATGTCAAGCTGTTTCACTTCTGGCGCCATTCTGCATTTCTTATCATTATCCGACTATTATTGTACATTTTAGATTTTTGTGCATCTGGACCGTGCCGTAACGATGGTACCTGTACTAATTATGGCTGCACATTTGAGTGTGAATGTCCTTGTGACTATACAGGCATCCAATGTGAGATATTTATAGGTAAGATAATCATTTCATCATCCCAAAAAGGTAAATCCAACGTCTCGATACATTTTTAATTATAATTTGTCACTTTTATTGTAGCCTTCGGCCCGAGTCAGAACCGGATTGCTGACCGCACTCACAGCTGGCCAGTTGCAGTGTAGATAATCAGATAGTATATTTACCATAAGCTATGTATACGTAATGGTACAACTACACATTAGAGGCTTGCAAAACAGTGACTACATGGAACCAAAATATCTTGAGTTAAAAATTGATTTTTTTATTTTTAAATAAAATTCTACACGGTATACAAGATGTTCAATTCCAATGAACTAATTAAATTGAATAAAATGAAGGGTGTAGTTGTCAACTCCTTGCTGCTTTTAGATCGCTGTGCTGCATCACCATGCTTCTACGGAGGGACATGCACCAACGTAAACT
>Ga0224501_10004166_pt1 | contig 11425 bp, 11 predicted proteins | sample SF_Oct11_sed_USG_4_FD_169105 | JGI IMG/M metagenome (GOLD analysis project Ga0224501, IMG submission 169105) | Sediment microbial communities from San Francisco Bay, California, United States - SF_Oct11_sed_USGS_8_1 | ecosystem: Environmental > Aquatic > Marine > Sediment | place: USA...
TTTGGCGGTAAATATATGACTCTCCCTCAAAAGATTCTCTTAGCTATATGCAGACTTCTGCTCAATATTCCTTTCTCTTGGAAAGTTGAAGGAAGAGAAAATATACCCTTAACTGGTTCACTTATTTTGGCAACCAACCACGTTCATCTCCTCGACCCATTTTTCCTCCTGTTTAGCTCTCCGCGATGGATTAATTTCATGGCAAAAGAGGAACTCTTTCGTTCGCCCTTTTTGAGACCCTGGCTTCACTGGGCTGGTACCATCCCAATACATCGTAGGGGGAAGGTTAGTGATAAACAGAAGATGCTTAAGAGTGCCAGAGATGCATTGGAAAAGGGATTAATCCTGGGAATGTTCCCGGAGGGTGGCAGAAGTCGCGACGGCAAACTCAGAAAAGCCAAACCAGGCTCCGCAGTTATAGCCTCAAAAACAAATGTCCCCATTCTTCCTATCGGCATCGCCGGCACAGACAAGATTAAGGGCATAAGCTGGCTATGGAAGCGCCCTCATATAGTTATCAACATTGGCAAGCCATTCAAGCTACCTCCAAACGACAGCAAGATGAGCAAGTCACAAATGCAATTATTGACCACGCAACTAATGAAGGAAATCGCTGCTCTTTTGCCACTCGAATATCAAGGCGACTATGAAAAACATGGAGATTGAGAAGGCTGACAAGCTGGGCTTATGCTTTGGCGTTAAACGGGCTATCAACATGTTGAAGGAGGTAGCTAACAAATATGGAGAAATAGAAACACTAGGACCACTAGCACACAATCGACTACTGGTGGAAACGTTGACCAATCTAGGAATAAAGCCAATAAATCATCTCGACCAGGCCCAAGGCAGAATCCTAGCTATCACCACTCATGGTACAAGTCCAGCGGTGTTATCTGAGATCGAAGCCCGGCACATTCACGTCATTGATACCACTTGTCCCATAGTCCGCAAAGCCCAAGACACGGCTAAGGAATTAGCCGAGGCTGGTTTTGAAGTCATCATATTTGGTGAGGCAGAGCACTCTGAGGTCAAAGGACTACTAGGTTGGACAGGAGGCAAAGGTATAGCTGCCCTCAACGTGAAGCAAATAGACATGAGCGGAAAATCACGATCACGACTAGGCATTATCTCTCAGACAACCCAAACCCAATTTGCTTTTTCCGAATTCACCAGGCAGCTTATGAGTGTGATTGGGCCTAAGATTGAGGAAATCCACCTGGTTAATACTTTATGTAAAGTAACACAGGGCCAGCAAGAAGCTGCCATAAGGTTAGCTCGCAGGAGTCAACTTATGATAGTGATAGGCGGAAGTAATAGTGCCAATGCCAGACACCTTGTTGAAATATGTTCTCCCTTGGTGGAAACTCATTTGGTAGAAACAGTAGAGGAAGTCGACAATTCCTGGTTCGCAGGTAAGCACCATATCGGTATTACCGCTGGAGCATCCACCCCGGATGAAGCTGTAGAGGAATTAATAGCCAAACTGAGGTCTTTATAATCTTCAGCCAAGCCTGTCGTCCAGCTTCCTGCCACCAATAAGGTGAAGATGAAGATGAGGCACTGCTTGCCCCCCATCGGGACCACAGTTCATTACTAGACGATAGCCCCTCTTGTCTACGCCCTCTTTCTCAGCCAGATTTTTAGCTATGATTATCAGGCGCCCGGCAAGCTCTTGCTGTTCCTCAGTAAGTTCGGCTGAAGATGTGATATGAATTTTAGGAATAATGAGCAGGTGTGTAGGTGCTTGAGGCGAGATATCTCTAAAGGCCAGAAAATCTTGATCTTGATAGACTATGTCACTAGGTACCTCACCAGCAACAATTCGACAAAAAATACATTCCTCTGCCATAATCAAATTCCTTTAACATATTACACCTTCATGTCGTAAATTCTCAATCTCCTTCTGCTCCTAGCCTAGTTTTGTAATATTCCATTAGTGCATTCTCCAAGAAGTGGAAATAAAATTTTTATACCCTCCAAAGCTAATATATCTTTTCCCAAATCAATCGCCCATTATGACCTTTTTAAGCAAACTTTTGCATTTTCCACCCAAATATGCTAAATTTGAACAAAAGAATAAAAATTGAAGGTGGGGGTTACCCACCTTTTTATTAAATATAAGAAATTAAATAGGAAAGAGAAGATGAAAACAGAGCTTAAGGCTGCGATTACTCAGCTTTCGGCTGAGAGGAACTTGCCTAAAGAAGTGGTCTTGGCTGCCTTGGAATCAGCGCTGGCATCGGCATATAAAAAAGACGCATCCGCTCTGGAACAAGATGTTTCGGTAAAAGTCAACCCCAACGCTGGCGAAATCAATTTCTATATCCAGAAGATTATAGTTGAGCCAGTTACTAATCCAAATTGTGAAATCTCCATCGACGAAGCTCAAAAATTACGAGCTACAGCACAAATTGGTGATGTAGTAAGCATAGAATTCACACCTAAAAATATTGGTCGTATCGCTGCTCAAGCAGCGAAACAAGTTGTTCTGCAGCGATTGAGAGAAGCAGAACACCGCATTATGTATGAGGAGTTCACGGACAAGGAAGGAAAGGTTGTTACTGGCGCAATTCAATTTATCGAACCTAAACGAATTTATGTCAGACTGAATAGGACAGAGGCAATATTTCCTCTTAGTGAACAGGTTCCTAAGGAACATTATTATAGAGGGCAACGACTTAGATTTTATCTTCTTGAGATAATCCAGGGGAGCAAAGAGCCTCAAATAATAGTTACGCGCTCTCATCCTAACCTGGTACGTGGCCTCTTTGAGCTAGAAATCCCTGAAATTCACAATGGGATTGTGGAGTTAAAAGCCATAGCTCGCGAGGCTGGACATAGAAGTAAAGTCGCAGTGGCAACTACTCAAGAAAACGTTGACTCTGTAGGTTGTTGTCTCGGTCCTCGGGGTATAAGACTTCAAAGCATCATCAATGCACTGAATGGCGAAAAAATAGATGTTATTCAATGGCACGCCGACCCTGGGGTATTTATCTCTAACGCTCTGAGCCCGGCTCAAGTAGCAAGCATCAAAATAGATGAGGAAAGAAACGCAGCTACGGTGGTTGTCCCTGATAAGCAACTCTCTTTAGCCATAGGCAAAGAAGGACAGAATGCCAGGCTAGCAGCGAAACTCACAGGTTGGCGGATCGATATTAAGAGCGTCTCTGCTATTGAGGCAGAAAGGGCGGTAACACAAGAACCAGAAACAGTGGCGGAGGCTATTCCTACTGAAATCATGGAAGAGGAACCACTTGAAGAAGAGCTAGCTGAGGAAACTGGAGTGGAAAAACCAGTTGAATTTCCAAGCATTTCAGAGGCTCCACCTGATAAGCCGGAAGAAAAACATATTCGCTTTGCTGAAGATATTTTAGTGAGGGCGGTAAAAGCGGAAATACCAGACAAGGTAAAAAACGGAGTTAAAGGTAAAAAAAAGAGAAAGGTGATAAAGTATAAAAAGCAAGATGACCATTTTGTAGATGATGAGATCGAAGAGTAAGCATCTACCTCAGCGTACTTGTATAGCTTGTAAACAGATTAAGGAAAAGAAAGCCTTGATTCGCTTAGTGCGTGCTGAGAACGGAGCTGCTGAGGTAGATATATCTGGGAAGAAGCCAGGCAGGGGTGCTTACTTATGCCCTAATAAAGTTTGTTGGGGATTGGCGCTGAAGAAAAATCGTTTAGAATATGCCCTGCGGACAAAACTTGGTAATGATAATCGTCAAATTTTAACTGAAAATATCCATAACTTGTTGGAGGAAAGCTAAATTTGGATGATAAAAAATCGGTATTGAAGGAAGAACTCCCTAAAGTTGAGCTTCCTCCTTCCATAACTGTGAAGCAGCTAGCCGACGTATTAGAAGTAGAGCCTGTAAAAATAATTAAACAGCTAATGCGCAAAGGCATCATGGCCAATATTAACCAGCCCCTCGATTTTGATACTGCGAGCATGACAGTTGCAGACTTTGGCTATACTGCGAAAGCAGCAAAAGAGCCTAAAGCTTTGCCCTCCCGAAAGGGAAAAGGGAAAGGGAAACTGTCAATTCGCCCTCCAGTGGTTACAGTCATGGGACATGTTGACCATGGTAAAACTACCCTCCTTGATGTCATCAGAAAGACCAATGTGACTGCTCAAGAGGCAGGAGAAATTACCCAACATATTGGTGCCTACCAGGCCTTAGTGGATGGACGCCAAATTACCTTTTTGGACACACCAGGACACGAGGCTTTCACTGCCATGAGATCCCGAGGAGCACAAGCAACTGATATTGTAATTTTAGTGGTTGCTGCTGATGATGGTGTTATGCCTCAGACTGTAGAAGCTATAGACCACGCCAAGGCTGCCAAGGTGCCCATAGTAGTGGCCATAAATAAGATTGATAAGCCTGATGCTAATCCTGAACGGGTAAAACAACAGCTTACTGACATGGGTTTGGTTGTTGAGGAATGGGGTGGCGATACTGTTTGTGTACCCATATCAGCTAAGCAAGCACAAGGAATATCGGATTTATTGGAAAACATATTCTTAGTTGCTGACATATTAGAACTAAAAGCTAATGCTGATAGCTCTGCAGAGGGGGTAATCATTGAGGCTAAGTTAGACAAAACTAAAGGTCCCTTAGCTACCTTTCTTGTCCAGAAGGGTACCCTTAAACTAGGCGATGTTGTGGTAGCTGGCGGTACTTGGGGGAAAATAAAAGCCATGTTTGATGATAAAGGAAAGCAAGTTCACAAAGTTGAACCATCCACTCCAGTAGAAGTCCTCGGCTTAAATGAGGTGGCAAAATCAGGAGATCTTTTTATGGTGCTACTCGATGAGCATGAAGCACGGAGCATTGTTGAAAAACAAAAATCTCCTAGGCCACACCCCACCCTAAGCTTAAGTGCTCTTTCCAACCAAATAAGCGAGGGGCAAATAAAAGAACTCAACATAGTTCTGAAGACAGATGTCGAGGGCAGCATTGAACCCGTAAAAATTTCTATAGAAAGGATGGGCACAGAGAAGACAAAGGCGAGAGTCATCCATGCTGCTAGCGGGAGCATCACCGAGAGTGATGTGCTTTTGGCCTCAGCCTCAAAAGGCATTATCATCGGTTTTAATACTCCCACCTCACCTGGAGCAACACAGCTAGCGAATGCGGAAGCAGTGGCTATCCAACGCTACGATATAATTTACAAGCTAATAGATGACATGGACAGGACACTGAAGGGGATGCTTGAGCCGACTTACACTGAAGTACTAAGCGGGCGTGCTGAAGTAAGGGCTGTTTTCCCCAGTAGTAAACTGGGAAAAATAGCCGGAGTTTATGTTATGGAAGGAAAGATATCGAGGGATGCTCAAGTCAAAATATTGCGCCAAAATAAAGTTATTGGTGAATCTCGGATTTCCAGCTTAAAGCGTTTTAAGGATGACGTCGCTGAAGTCTCCACTGGCCTTGAATGTGGCTTAGGTATAGAGGGGATTGTCGATTTTCAAATCGGCGATATAATTGAATTTTATCGAAAGGAAAGAACAGGTTAATTATACTTCCCAGCCAGGAGATTTAAATGAGCAGGCGAAGTGAACGAACAAGTAAATTGATCCAGCGAGAAATCAGCGGACTGCTTGAGCGTGAGGTTAATGACCCTAGGCTGAGCAAGCTTATCTCAGTAACAGAAGTGACGCTTTCACCCGATCTTAAGTATGCCAAGGTATTTGTTAGTACCTTGGGCAACGAAATAAATAATAAAGAAGAGATGCTGGCAGGTTTCAACAACGCTTCAGGTTTCTTGCGTAAGGAACTTGCGTCACACTTAAAATTGAAATATACACCCCAACTCAGCTTTCATTATGATGATTCCATTGAGCGAGGAGCAAGGTTACTCAAATTGATGGGGGAACTAACCAGCACTGAATAGCTCTATTCGGCTTTCGCTGAATCGCTTCGAAGGTATTGACATTAGTATCTATAAATATGTATAAATTGGTATATAAAAAATGCCTGAATGTGTTCTAACTTTAAAATCCGGGTAGTTATTAATGCAAACATATTGTTCTAAATACCGAACAAAGAGAAAAATAAAAACTGCCCATAGCATAACCATTAAAAACGGGAAACCAGCAATTCAGGGAACCTACACTGTGCACAAAACCAATGTATTTAGAATGGGTTAGGCCTAATTCGGATAGCAAGTTTCCCATATTTATGAAATGGAGGCAAGAATGGGAACAATAAATGTAGCCATTATAGGTGTTGGTAATTGCGCATCTTCTTTAGTGCAAGGAGTTCACTTCTACAAAGATGCTAAGGAAGATGAGTTTGTCCCGGGTTTAATGCATGTCAACCTGGGAGGCTACCGTATATCTGATATCAATTTCGTGGCTGCATTTGATATTGATAAAAACAAAGTAGGCAAGGATTTGGCTCAGGCTATTTTCACCAAACCAAACAACACGTTTAAATTTTGTGATGTGCCTAAGACAGGCATCCGAGTTGAAAGAGGTATGACCCATGATGGATTGGGCAAGTATCTATCTAAAATTATCACCAAGGCGCCAGGTCCGACTGCCAATATTGTAGATATACTCAAGAAGACCGAAACTGACGTGGTGATTAATTACCTGCCTGTAGGAAGTGAGGAGGCAACTAAGTGGTATGTAGAACAAGTGCTAACTGCCGGCTGCGGCTTCATCAATTGTATACCTGTTTTTACTGCACGTGAGCCTTATTGGCAAAGTCGCTTTGCCGAGCACAGACTTCCCGTCATTGGCGATGATATTAAGTCCCAGGTTGGCGCTACCATCACTCATAGACTGTTAACCAAGCTTTTCCGCGACCGCGGCGTCAAGCTAGAACGAACTTACCAACTGAACTTTGGTGGCAATACCGATTTCTATAATATGCTAGAACGAGAGCGCTTAGAATCTAAGAAAATTTCCAAGACCAATGCTGTTACTTCACAGTTAGACTATGTTCTCGATCCTGATAACATCTACGTTGGCCCCAGTGACTATGTGCCCTGGCTAGCCGATCGCAAATTCTGCTACCTGAAGATGGAAGGTCGAACCTTCGGCGATGTTCCTCTGAATATAGAGTTGAAGATGGAGGTATGGGATAGTCCTAATTCAGCAGGGGTAGTAATTGATGCCATAAGATGCTGCAAACTAGCCCTGGACCGAGGCTTAAGCGGAACCATAGTTGGGCCTTCAGCCTATTTCATGAAATCTCCACCAATTCAATATTCTGACGAGGAAGCTCGTGTAAAAACCGAGACATTTATCGCAGGACAAGAGCAAGAAGGTCCCATATCTCTGCCCGAGCTAGAGTCAGTTGAAATTGAGGGATAAACCACCTTTGTGCCAAAAGTGCTAACTTCAAACAACGCATCTTAAAAATAAATCTATATGTGCCCTTAGTTACTGGAGCTTACTACGTTTGAGAAAGGTAGCAAGTTGCTCGAAGTTTCCCTCTCCACCATGTGGGCTAAAGGTAGATTTCACCACATGGCAGAATTTGCCACCAAAGCTAGAGAATTGGGCTTTACCCACATAGAAGCAAATGCCTCAATTTCCCCAATAATGCTTAGCGAGCTTCTCAAGACCACAGTTCCTATTTCAAGCATTCATTCTCCCTGCCCAGCGGTATTGTCATCCAGAGGAATCCCCATAAGTAGCCTTTCTTTAAGCTCTCTGGACGAGAGCGAGCGAATGGAGGCTGTTAGCTTTACCAAGAAAACGATAGACCTTGCGGCAAATGTGAGGGCCAGGGCTATCGTCCTTCACATGGGTGAAGTGCCAATTGACCTGGGTTTACAAGATAGGCTGTATAAACTTTGCGATGAGAGCCACACTCAAACTAAAGAATATAGCCAGGGTAAAGAGGAGCTAATTTACCAACGCATTTCCCAAGTTCCTCCTTACCTTGATGCAGCGAGAAAAAGTCTTCAAGAACTTAGTGAATATAGCCGGCAAAAAGGTATAATGTTGGGACTTGAGACCAGATTCCATTTTAACGAGATACCAAATATGGACGAAATGGCAGAGCTACTTAATGAAGTATCAGAAAACTTGGTGGGCTACTGGCATGACGTAGGGCATGCTGAAGTTCAACAGCAGCTTGGATTTAGCTTGCATGAAGAATGGCTTTCACGGTTCAAAGACAGGATGGTCGGCATCCACTTGCACGACATTCTTGGCATTTCCGATCACCAGGCCCCAGGAAAGGGAGACATGAATTGGGAAATGGTGGCAAAATATTTACCTCCGGGAATAGTAAAGGTTTGCGAAATCGGCGAATGGAATGACGAAGAGCAAATGCAAGGAGTAGTCAATCTTCTTCACAAGAAAGGGATACTAAACTAGCCGGAAGAGTTGAATGAATTTAATAGATATTCGACGGAATTTAGCCTATCATATTACCGATCCCATAGTCGGGATTTTGAGTAAAAGCGGGATAACGCCCAATGCTCTTACCTTTATCAACCTGGCTCTGAATATAGCTGCGGCCTTTATTATCGCTACTGGGCACTTTCTTCTTGGCGGGATTTTAGTCCTAGTTGCAGGCTTATTTGACCTCCTTGACGGAGCCTTAGCTCGCTTCATCAAGCAAAGTACAAGGTTTGGCGCTATTCTGGATTCAGTAGCTGACCGTATTTCTGAGGCAGCAATTTTCTGTGGTCTCCTGGTTTGGTATATACCGCAACAAGCTACCAGCTTAGAAATCGTGCTTATTTTTGTTGTTTTAATTGGTTCCTTCCTGGTCAGCTATATAAGGGCCAGGGCAGAAGGACTCGGCTGGCAATGTCAGGTTGGCTTGTTTACCAGAGCAGAACGGGTTATAGTATTAGCAATAGGTTTGCTGATAAATCAGATTTTTATTGTTTTATGTGTTCTGGTGGTCTTTGTCTTTTTCACTGTAGTTCAAAGGTTAGTTTACCTATGGAAGCAATCAAAAATTAAAGGTGATTAAATGGCTGTTATAGTTATTGTGGGAGGACAATGGGGTGATGAAGGTAAAGGAAAGATAATTGACCTTTTAGCTGAGAAGGCGAAGGTGGTAGCTCGTTTCTCCGGCGGCGATAATGCTGGCCACACTGTGATCAACCCTTATGGCGAGTTCCGGTTGCATCTTATCCCTTCGGGCATTTTCAATCCCCAGGTAACTTGCATTATTGGCAATGGTGTAGCTATTAACCCAGCAGTACTTCTTGGAGAAATAGATGAATTGCACAATCATGGTATAGATACAAGTCACCTTTTTATTAGTGAACGTGCTCACCTAATCATGCCCTATCATACTCTCCTCGATGCACTGGAAGAGGAAAGGCGTAGCAAAGGGGCCATTGGTACTACGCGCAGAGGAATTGGTCCTGTTTTTGCCGATAAAGTAGCGCGTTTGGGAATTTGTGCTGGAGATTTATTAGATAAGGATACATTTTGGGACCGCTTGAGCGCGGCTCTTGAGTTTAAGAATATCATTTTGACAAAGGTATACCAGGTCTCACCCTTATCGTTGGAAGAAATTTATGACCAATACTGTAATTATGGGGAGCAGCTAGCTCCTTTTATCCGGGAAACTAGCTCTATAATTCGCGAAGCTGCGACAAAAGGAGAGTTTGTTTTATTAGAAGGTGCCCAGGGAGCTTTACTTGACCCTGACTTCGGCACCTACCCCTATGTGACCTCTTCCTCTCCGTTGGCCGGGGCAGGCTGTATTGGAACAGGCCTGGGGCCAAGGCAAATCGATAGTGTGGTAGGTGTGTTTAAAGCTTACAGCACTAGAGTTGGGGCTGGCCCCTTGCCCACAGAGCTCAAGGACGAAATAGGCGACTTTATCCGGGAAAGGGCTCAGGAGTATGGTGCTACCACAGGAAGGCCACGACGATGCGGTTGGTTTGATGCTGTGGCCGGTCGTTTCAGCGCTCAAATAAATGGCCTTAGTGAGATAGCTCTAACTCACCTTGATATCTATGATGGTTTCCACTCAATTAAAATATGCACCGCCTATAAATTTAATGACGAGATCCTAACTTCTTTCCCTAGAGATATAGCCATATTGGGAAAATGCAAACCTGTTTACGAAGAATTGGATGGTTGGCGAGAATCAATAAGTGGAATTCGAAATTTTGAAAAGCTTCCGGTGGGAGCTCGCAATTATATGTCTCGGCTTGAAGACCTCCTTTCCTGCCCCATCAGCCTAGTTTCCGTAGGACCGGATAGGAGGCAAATCGTTGAAAGAAATCCAAAATCCGAAGCACAAAATAGAAATACCTAAAACGTTTTTGATATTTGAATTTAGATATTTGGATTTTTCTAGAGCTTAGAAATTAGGATTTAGAATTTAACCAGGGATAGGCAAATCTATCTGATAGTTCTTTAGCACCGCCTTTATAAGATCGGTTGATTTCTCATCAGGTTCAATCAAAGGCAGGCGAGGTTTACCCACTGGAAAACCTAAATAATTCAGAGCCCACTTGATAGGTACAGGATTGGAAACGATGAATAGCGCATTTATCAGAGGTAATAGGTCTCGATGAATCCTGGCTGATTCTTGAGTTTTCCCATCAAGGAACTTCTCTATCATTTCTTTTATCTGTATTCCTACCAAATGAGAGGTGACGCTAATTACGCCATAGCCGCCCAAAGCGAGTATGGGGAAGGTATCACTGTCATTGCCGCTGTAAACTAAGAAATCCTTTTTTGTTCTACGAATAATCTCAGCTATCTGCCCAAGATCGCCGCTGGCTTCCTTCACGCCTACAATATTATCAATTTGGCTCAGCTTGATTACCGTATCAGCATCGAGGTTAGTAACCGTACGTGATGGTACATTATATAGGATGCAAGGCAAGGTGGTACTCTGGGCAATAACTTTAAAATGCTCCCACAAGCCTTCCTGAGTTGGCTTATTATAATAGGGAACTACTAATAGACAAGCATCGACACCAGTTTTTTCGGCTTCCTTGGTTAACTCTTGGCTTTCTTTTGTATTATAGCTGCCTGTGCCAGCGACTACTATTCCACGGTTACCCAACGCTGATTTCGTTTCAGTAAAAAGCCGTAGTTTTTCTTCCCTATTAAGGGCAGGAGATTCACCGGTAGTACCCGAGACCACTACACCATCACTACCCGAATCCATTAAAGATAGGGCTAGCCTTCTAGCTAGTTGATAGTCGACTTCCCCATGAGCATCGAAAGGCGTAACCATGGCTGTTAATAAGCGACCCGGCCTGTTTTTACCCACTCTATTCATTTAACCTAGCTAGGCTCTTTTTAAGGCTTATCCAACCCCTCTCTATCCCCTCCTCAGCGATTTGTACAGAATTTAGCGCCGCCCCTTTACGCAGATTATCAGCCACTATCCACATAACAAGTCCGTTGGGATGCGAGATATCTTTTCTAATTCGGCCTACAAACACATGGTCCGACCCACTAGCAGCCCAGGGT
>Ga0224501_10004167_pt1 | contig 11420 bp, 13 predicted proteins | sample SF_Oct11_sed_USG_4_FD_169105 | JGI IMG/M metagenome (GOLD analysis project Ga0224501, IMG submission 169105) | Sediment microbial communities from San Francisco Bay, California, United States - SF_Oct11_sed_USGS_8_1 | ecosystem: Environmental > Aquatic > Marine > Sediment | place: USA...
TGTAAGAGAACTCCGGGTCGATGAGAATCTGTGAAGCCTGAACAAAAATAACCGAAGACCATGCGACCCCAACTACTATGACAATGGTACGCCACAACCGTAAGTCCCGTTCAAAGAACCAGCGAACCGCTCTGCCTGAAAGTATAACGCATATACCGATAGCTATGAGGTATGTTGATCCATAAAGAAACTCTCCGATAAGTCTCGGAACCTGTGCAAAGGTGTCAACTGTATTAGCCACATTTGCCACTGCAGTTCCTCCCAGATAGCCGCCAACAAGAATCAGCAAGATTCCTGCAATCGCTGAAAAGCCTGCTATCTGCACAGTGAAGGGAGGAGGGGAGTATTCTCTTATCCATTTGATAAAGTTTTGAGCTGTTTTGTCGAGTCTGAATCCTCTTATAAAAAGGAATCCGCCTACGACTATGGCGAGGGCTTGTCCAGCGTACGATAACAAGTTGTAGAACCATAGGACACCTAAAACGATGAGGAGAATTCCTGGGAGACCTAGGAGCATTCGGGAATAGCGGGGGTTCTCTACAAGAACTTTCATGTATCGAGTAAAGAGTGCGGCTGTTTCTTCGATGGATTTGCTGTGCTGTATCACAATTCTTCGAACAGAAGTAACCGGCACTCTTGATTCAATCAGCGGCAACACCATCTCGTCTGTGTAACCGTCGGTAACGAGGATAACATCTGTGGCAGGAAACTCGTTTAGAACTTCGGTTAGTTCAGCTACGAGTTGCCTGTCAGCCTCAACTCCTTTCAAATCGGAGCCTGCTATGGTTGCAACCTCATGCTCTTCTTTTCCCTTGGCACTCTTTTTCAGGTTGTCGTAGATTCGGACAGCTTCGAACATGGCGTTGGCGTCAGCTTCCTCAGGGTCTCGGAGGGCTAGACTCGCAGCAGCGTTTACGTTCTCTTTTCTTCCAAGGATAGGCGTGTTTATTCCCGCTTTCATGCCGAGATCGTCGTCCCTGTCGACGCAGAGGACGAGAATACGCTCCGCCTTGGTTGCTGTCGGCATATTTGCTCTCCTATATTATTCTTTTGTTTGGAGGCACACTTTAATCTTGTCTTTATTTTTTCTCTTCAAGATTCCGTGAAGAAGCTTTGTCTATGAATGTGTCGAAATTAGAGCATCCCTTTCTCAGCTAGAATCTTAAATTCTTCCCACATTAACTTCTCACCGCGTTTTAACTTCGCTAATGCCCTCTTCTCCAGCTCTTTCTGGAGTTCACTCTGGCGTTCAGCTTGTCTTTTATCCGCGGTTTCCTTCAAGTCTCGTTCGATGGTTCTGATTTTTTCTATAAGTTCGACGCATTTTTGGTGTAGTTTCTGGGCTTGCTGTTTGGTTTCCACATATTTTTGATGGGCATCATCAGCTTCAACTTGGAGTTTGCGGGTTTTGTCTAAGGCTTCAAGCATCTGTTCATGGAATTTTTGGCTCTGTTCAGCCAGTTCAGAAAGTTTTTCGTGAAGGGTTTTTGCTTCAATTCCAAAGCTTTTCTCTTTGCTTCGCAGCTCGAGGAGTTCTTCCTTCACTTTTTTTATTTGCTTTTGAACTGAGAGTTGGGCTTCAAGCTGTCTCACCTGATTAACTAGGTTCTGTTCTTCCTTTAATGGCAGGGAGGTTGTTTGAATCTTCCAGTCAATCTTCTCAATTTCCCTCTCTACATGCTGCAGGTTTCCTTCTGGTCTCTTTTCATTCAACCCCCTGATTTTCTCTTGTAATTCCGAAATTTTGTCGCGCTTCTCTTTGCGTCTAATCTTCACTTGATCGCGCAGGTTTTTCAGTTCTTGAACTTTCTCGTTTAAGGCGTCTCTTTTTTCTTTGATGTTGGCAGCTTCTTTTCGTAGATTTCTGATTTTTTCGTGGATGGCGTTTCTCTTTTCAGCCCACTTTTTTGCTTCTAAGTTCAGTTTGTCTCGTTCTTCCTTAAGCGGAGTTAATTCTTGGTTTAGTTTTTCGATTTTGTGTTTGGTGGAGTCAGATATTTTCTTCACTTCCTATTCTGGGCTTAGTTTCTGCAATGATCTTCTGAATTAAATTCGCGTCTTTTGACAAGTTTGGAAAAGATTTCGTGATTGTAATGGTTAAGGGTTTTGTTCCAGTATGATTCTTGCATCGACCGTTTTTGCTCCCTTCTCGTAAACCATTACCGGATTTAGGTCGAGTTCTTTGATGTCTTGGTGGTCCATCACCAACCTTGATGTGTTTAGCAGGATTTTTGCGATTGTGTCGATGTCGAGGGGTGGTTGACCGCGGTAGCCTCGGAGGATGGGGTATGCTTTTACTTCTGAGATCATCTCTTGAGCGTCCTCTTCAGTTATTGGGGCAATCCTGAATGCCACGTCTTTCATCACTTCCACGAAGGTTCCGCCGAAGCCGAACATCAAAGTTGGTCCAAACTGGGGGTCTTTGATTGCTCCTACTATAACTTCTGTTGAGCAAGGAGCCATCTCCTGAACGAGGATGCCGTTAATTTTTGCGTCGGGTTTCAGCTTCTTTACGTTCTCCACAATTTTGTTGTATGCGTTTCTTGCGTCATCTCGGCTGTTGATGTTAAGGATTACTCCGCCTACGTCAAATTTGTGGACTACGTCGGGAGAAATTATCTTGAGAACTGTGGGGTAGCCGATTTCCTCGGAGAACTTTGCTGCTTCCTCGGCAGTTTTTGCTATCTTCAATTTTGTGATGGGTATTCCGTATTCTTTACAAACCGTTTTTGCTTCATGTTCAAGGAGGAAGTTTCTTCCCTCAGTTCTAGCTTCCTCAAAGATTTTGTTAACTTTTCCCGACAATGTCAACAACCTTTTTTATTGGCTGCAGAGAGGTAGGTAAGTTTTTCCCCTTTCTAACTCTTTTGTATATCTTTTCCGTAGATTCTAATTTTTTGTTGGCGCTTTTCTTTCTAGGAGTGCTTGTGACATAAAAAACATAAAACTTATGATAGCACAAAGCGGTTTTCTGAAAAAGTACTGTTTTCAACAATCTTCTGTTATTAGGAGCCTAATATGACGGCTGGGTTGTTATTCGGTTTTGGCTATAACCAGAAAGATTCCTGTCGCTACGATTACTAAGCCAGCGGCTGTGAACATGCCTGAAAAATGGCTGATGTCGCCTGCTGGGGGATTAATGGAGTAGTATGCAACGATTGCTCCTATGATGATGAGTATCAACCCGAATAGCTTCTCGGCGACTGCTAATCCTACGGGCACATTCTCGCTCATGCCAGAACCCTCAAGGCTTAACTTTACAGTCCCAAGGATTATTTTAATATAATGGTCATTCAGGGCAAAAAGAACGAGTTTTTGCACGCATAGCGACTAAGCAATTCCCATTCAGGTAACCAGTGAGAAAATGTTTCAAATGACCACGTATTTCAACGGTTTTCCTTCTCGGTCAAGTATTATTATGTTCTTTTCTGATTGGTATGGGTAAGCGGTTATGAGCATTATTCTGCCGTAAAACTTGTTCAAGTCTGTAACGGAGGGACGCAGAGCGCCTGATGGGTGGGAATGGGCAACTCCCATGACTGAGAAATCGATTGGAAGCGTATGTAAGGGAAAACTGGAAAAGGTGTTTCCATGAGTTGCCAACGGCGGAATCTGAGTATCGTTGATTAAGAGTCTATGTTTGTTCACTTTTCCTTTCAAAAGAAGTATAGCTTCTCTGGGATGAAGCATCTGCGCATAACTCAAAATGCTGTCCACAACCGCCCGCTCAACGAAAATCTCTCTATCCAAACCAGACACCGCCCAATTAAACCATGAAAACCCTTTATTTTTCGTGTGTTGTTGTTTTTCGGTAAGCTTCTAAATAGTTCTTCGCAAATTTGTCTGCGTATTTTTCTATGCCTCCCTGCGCGTCTGTCTCTCTTCTGAGGTGATGATAGAACTCGTGGAGGATTAAATGTGGATTCCACAGGATCTCCCTGCGGGAAACATGAATGGTTCGTTTCTTCGCCACGTAACATGCAGGGTTCTTTGAGTACCGTTTCGGCATGCCAACCCTAAGTTTCGGCTTCACAACCCTGTAATGGCTGCTCAGCATTTCAAGAGCTTCCTCAGTGTCTTTGGAGAGAATCAAGTAAACGACTTTCGCTTTAAACAAAACATCGGCAGTTAACATGTTCAGCAAGACATATTCCTGACCGCACTCAACTATTTTTTTCTTTCTCACCAACCGTGCTTAATTGTTGAAGGAGTAGTTCCTTTCTTTTGTTTTCCCTTCTTCTCGAAACGCTTAAACTTGTTGATTTTCACGACACCATTTTCCAGCGCAACCCAATACTTATGATTTAGATTTTGGTGATAAACAAACTTGTTCACCAGCCTCTTCAGCTCTTTTGAGGATGAAAAATCGGAATCTACAAAGAGCTTATTGCCCCTTAAAGTGACATCAGCCTTGAGTTTAGAACTCAGGAAACTGGACAAGTATTCACGTTCATCCTCCAATTCACCCAAATCCACCTTTAACTTCCTCTTCCCCCTCAGAAACAACTTTCTAACCTCCACAACAACAATTATTCCCGCATTAAAAATGTAAACGTTTTTTGAAAAAACTTATGCATCGTCTACAAGAACAGAGGGAGAGAAGAGAAAGCAGTACCCCAACCAAAATAAAACTGAGCCATCAGGGGGAGATAAAGCTAGTTTTAGATTGGGGTACTACGCTTCCCAAAAAGAACAGATGAAGGTAATAAATCTTACTAAAACCCAAACAAAATCAGTCGTACTAACTGTAAAGATCAGCTGTTTATCCAAGCGATTATCTAACGTTACAGTTTCATGGCGAGAAAGAAAACAAAGAAAAACACATCATCCAAATGAATGCAGACAAGAAATGACAGAACATATCAAACTAGGTACTAGTCTCTTCTATTTTTCCTTTTTTTCTGCCAAATATTTTAGAGATAAACTGGCAGTAACTGGTTTTTGCTCACCCACTAATCTGCAATAAAAATTATTTGCAACCTGAGACGAAGTGACAAGGGGGATTAGAGTTGGATAATAGCTTAAGAACCTAATCACCCATTGCTTCCAGTTTCGCTGGCAAATACTCGTCAACAATATAAGTTAAACCATATCTGCTGAAAGCCTCTTGCTCCGCCTTCTTCTTAATCTTCAGGAACGTCTTAATCTCTCTCTTCCACAGGTCTCCCTCGTATCGCGGATCCTTCTCCAACTCATGAAGCCGCTTAACATCCACAGCCGTCAAGGGATCGCTCGGCAGCTTATAGTCAACAATATCGGTAGCATAGACACCACTCCACTTAGCATCAGGCGTTGTTAATCCCCTAAGATGAGCCGCGTTTGCCGAACCTGAAATGATAACCATGGCAATGTGCATTCCCCACGGGTCTCCGTCAGTGAAGATAAAGACCGGAAGATCCAACTCCTTATTCAACCTGTGGATGAAGTGCCTAGTTGCCCGAGGCGCCTGACCAGCCGTTAGAACAAGGAGAGCGTTAAATCTTTCGTGAACCCGCTCCTCTACAAACCTAGTGAACAAACCGCCCTTCTCGATGGCAATAACCTTATCAGCGCCGGTTTTAACGAACTCTGAGGAAACGAGGGATGGTCCTATCATGACCCCGTCAGGATGAGACGTCAGGTTCAACTGTTTTCCCTCATAGCCAGGAACTGTATATTCGATTGTGAGGTCACCGAAGATGGCTGAACGCTCCTCAGGGAAGACGTTAAAGTCCTCTCTAGCGAAACCCGTAGCCGTCTCTAGGTCAGTGATGATATTGTTGGACTCCGGCTGATCCTTAAAAGACATTTCATAGGCTTGAGCCGAGTAATAGACATCTCGAAGAGTCGAAGTTTTCCTGTTCTTTACAAGTTCGCTGGCGAAGAAACCAGCCCAAACCATCTGAGTGAAGGGTCTGATGTGCCGAATATTCCGAGCACTACGCTTAACACTCTTTTCTCCCAAGATATACTGCCGCAGTTCAGGGCTGTAGAAAATGTTTTCGGTGGATCGACTCGGCATCTCTACCCATGGAAACTTACCCAATTCCATTTGACAATAAAGTTTCCTACCAAACCCCTTCAAATCCTTCAAAATCTCTTTCTTCTTCTCTTTAGCTGAACTCTCAATCTCCTTTCTCTTCAAATTTCCTCACACTCCTCAACAACAATTCAATATCGGGTTCTTCCTCCTTTCCAGCCAACTCCGTAGAAAACCTGGCTATCTTAGGCAAATACTTGGAGAAAACCGATAGCCGTCTCCTCTCCTTCGCCACATGCTCCCGCTTCGCCAAAAACGTCTGTAATCGACGGGCCACCTCACGGATGCCATTCAAAATTTCACTCTTCACCTCTGGCCTGTCCGCAATGAACTCTTTACCAACTGTCTTGTAGGGAACCTTCGTGCTGCACACATGAACTAAAATGGCTACTGGCATTCCAGATATAACCTTGTATCTTCTCCAGTTGATAGACCGGATTACCTTCACCGAAATGTCACTGGCTTCATCATACAACAGCGGAATCCTGTTAGCAAACCGATAAACAACGAAATCATCCTTCTTCGGAATGTCTCCTCCATACGCTATAGCCGTCTCCACGATGAAGGGATGACCCGCGTAGGTGGAGGGCTTCCTTTGACAAACCGCTATGAACTCCGGCTTCAGTTCCTTGAGAATCCCAGTTCTCAACAATTCTTCCCCCAACGGAGACAGACAACTTGCATCCGGAGGAAGGAAGCCGTCGAATCTCTTCATCATGCGAACAAGCCTCACAATCTCGTCGGGCCTAAGTTTCTTCGGGTTTTTTGTTCTCACAAAACCAGCGGATGAAAGCAGACGAAGAATAATGGTCCTGTCGACATTCGGGAAGTTGCTTTTCATGAAATCAAGCATGTTTTGAGACTTGGTCTTCTCCAATGAAGCTTTGAGGTTTTCTTCACTTACTTTACCAAAAAGTTTCTTAAATTTCTTAAACTTCTTGATTGTCTCTACAAGCCTAGTAACGTCTTCGGGTTTCAGCCTCTGCGGATTAGCTGTTTTAATGAATCCCACGAAGTCCAAAAAACTTAGGGAAATGCCTTGCCCAACGCGATGAAAGTGTTTCCGCATGAAGTCCAACAGGTTTCGGCAATCGGTGACTCGTATTAGACGCTGAATCGTTTCAACATCCACACCATAGGGGTGAGCCAACGTTTCTGTTGGTGGAGGCGGCATATTTTTTGTGGCTCGACTGAACAGGTATAATCTGCCTTTAGGATCAACGAATCTGATGTCTGCATATGGTGTCACTAGGGCAGTCTGTTTCAAGTATTCCAGAATCTTAGACATGGCCCTTAAGTAGTCCCCTTCCAACGAAAATTCAACGATGGTTCCACGCCACTGCTCCTTGTTTCTCCGGGTCTTACGATCCAAGATTAGGGGACGGTTCCGCTGGATGTCTATCATCAGCTTATACTCGTAAATCTTAGATGTGCCCGTGCTGGATTTGATGAGGACGGGTTTGTGGGTGGTGATCTGCCCGTAAAGAATAGCCATGGTTCCTCCAAGACCGAAAGTTCCCCGGGCCTGCTTGAGCGTGTATTTTGAGCCGAACAAAACCTGACCGAAAGCAGAGGGAATGTGGCGAGCTGAGATTCCAGAGCCGTTGTCCATAATCTTTAGCCTGTATACTCCATTTCCGGATTCCGTTGCAGAGTTTTCCTGGGACAATCGGACGTACACTTCTGGAGGAATATTCATTTGGTCGGCGGAATCGAGAGAGTTTTCCACGAGCTCCCTGATGGATGCAAAGATTGCCCGGGAAGGGTTGGTGAAACCGGCTATGTCGCGGTTCCGGTAGAAAAAGTCTGCGGGGCTTATCTCTTGAAAGGTCACCAAAGCTGGTTTCCACCGTCCCTCGATATTCTAAGGTTTAGAAGATGTGTTTTCATTGCTTTTGCATCGCCTCCACGGTGTTCTGGACTAGGAATCACGTTAGAAGAGCATTGTATGATATGTAGCAACATGGCAGGTTCATTCATAATTCTGTATGATTACTATTTCAATGTTTTTGTAAAATTTAAAGGTTAACTAATTATTCCAAGTTGCAGCGGTTTTTTAGGCTAGCGTTTGTATGATGGTTCCCAGAGTTGCAGCCTCTGTTTCTTGAGTTCTCTTCGTTTTTTGTGCAGAAAACGGTACACTGTTCCGTGGAGGCTTCCCCTGATTAGCATACGCACAGCTTCTCGGGCAATTGCAGCTTGATTAGGGTATCCAATTATCGAGATTGTGTGACCGTAAACTGAGATGTTTGCTTCACTTAACTCCTCGATTATTCTTCTGGTTTTGCCTTCCTTTCCGATTACTCTTCCCTTCAGCCTCTTCAGGTCAGACGGGGACCGTCCCACAGTTTCCCGAAGGTCAATAACTTCGAACACAATCTCGTCGTCGTCAAGCAGCCTGAATGCATGGTCTGGCGCGAAGCCTCTGCCTATAGCCGTAACCACTTCTTTGGCTCTGAAGAGAACCGTTGGATCCTCGGCTGTTGCTGGAAGAGTGATCTGAACATTTCCGCCTTGGCTGTCCACCTGCAGAACAACAGAGAGCTTCTTCTCAATGGCTGCCTTGATCTTGCCTTCTGGACCAACAAGCGCCCCGATGCGGTCTCCCGGAATCTTGATGTAAGCTTTACTTCCTTCCACCTGTAACCCTCTCGTACATTTCATCTACAGACAATATGCCTGAGTCTTCCCTCTTGAAATATTTATGTAAGTTTTCTAGATCTCTTCGCAAGAATCTGTCAGCCATGGGATGCTTAGTTAACACAGATTGTGCAACATCGAAGATCACTGGTTTTCCCTTCCAGATCATGATGTTGTATTCGCTAAGGTCCGCGTGCACCAAGTCTCCTTTCTGATAGAGACGCCTTAAATAGGTTAGCAGAAGCCTGAAAACTCTTTTAGGGTCCTCGAGAGTGGTTTCTTTCAGCAGAGGCGCACGGATACCATCCTTGCCGATAAACTCCATGATCAAAACGTTCTTTTGCACAGCCAAGGGTTCCGGAACGTTGACTCCGGCTTCTTGGGCACGTCGCAGATTCTTGAATTCTTTTTGAGCCCAAGTGTATATGAGGGATCGTGTGTCTCTGCGGACATGGGAGAATCTGGGGTCACCCTCTATGTAGGGGATCATGCCCTTTTTGAATTCCGCTGAGGTGGTAAGATATATTTTGATGGCTAATTCTTTTCCTTGGGTGTCTTTTCCCCAGTAGATTCGAGCTTCCTTCCCCGCCTGTACAACTCCATGAATCTCATCGATGGTTCCTTTGTTCATGAAGTCGTAGATGGTCATGAGGGTGGAACGATCGAAAACCTCTTCTATAACTTGGTAATCCTCGCTCCTCTTATTTCTCATCAGCCGCTCAATTTCGTATGCTTTTTCTTTCCGGTTGAGCCTCTTCTCCGCCTTTTCTCTAGAAGACACAACAAACCGTCCTACAAAACAATGAAATTTCCTATTTTATGGAGCTCGCTAGAGAAGCAACTGTGACTTTGCTTATGATCTTCCGTTTTCTCCAAGGAGACACCTTTTGGAATAGAGGAACGTCTTCATATTTAGGTTTCTCTGCCACAATTACTGAATGTCTATTGAAGAAGCTCTATTAGAGTGGCTGCCAACTATTTCTGAACGTATTCCAGTTCGATTAAGCGAGGGAACAAACTTTGAAATTTGTTAAGCTCGGCGAAAAAGGGTGGCTTGAGAGGCAAGGTTATTCTAAGAAAATCTTGCTTACAGAGGACGACTTGAAATCGAAAGGAAATATTGTTCAGATCGTTAAGAACGAAGCTCACACAGAAATAAAACCTCACTACCATAAACAAATGATCGAAATCTACCATATACTGAAGGGAAACGCGGTCATCTTTTGCGGAGACACAAGAGTTAGAGCCCAACCGGGGGATACCTTACTGTGCGAACTTGGAGAAGTTCACGGCGTAGTCAACGATACAGATGAAGAATTCCAGTTTGCTGTTTTCAAAATCAACGCAAAAGATGACGACATGTACTGGGTATAAATGCTGAAGAAGATTCGAAATTTTCTATATCTTAACGATCTGGGCGTGGGGGACACCGCAGATGTTTAGAACTGCCTCGGGATGAACCAGACCCTTTTCTATGGCTTTGTTCACGATGTTAGGTCCAACCATGTTCACGATGGTGGATTCTTTCATGAGCTCAACAGCATCTTCCACAGGCATCTTTGGACCTTTATAGAATTCTTCTCCCACCTTGAAAACTATTTTTCCATCCCTCAGAATCGTCCCTAACAGTTCCTCGTCACAGGCTGCAAGAAGCACGTACTCCCCGCATTTCCGCAAATTGGTGTAGGCTTCCAATGTTAAGAACTCTACAAAGTTGATATGGACGATCTTGCCCCACAGGCTTCGCATACCAAAAACAGGAAACGCCTATCCTTAACGATTTTCGTGTCAGGACGACCGCAGACAGGACAAACCACAAACTCTTTGACGTACCTCTTGATTAGCCTCTCAAAGGTGTCGTAGCCGAATTTTCCCTGAAAGATCGCCCGGTTCCTCTGCATGGTTGCAGCCGTAGCCATTTCTCCTGAAAAGAATTTTAGCACATGACGCGGGTCCCGGTTAAGGGCTTCACAAATCTCCTTAAAATTCGATAGGATTGTGCGCATGCCGATGACATGACTTCGAGGTTTCGGAACCTCAAACCGTTTGTGCTCACGTACCTCTGAAGGAAGCTGCGATCGGGCACGTTCAAGCAATTCTCTGTAGTTCATCCCTAACTCCTCCATTACACCTCTTTTGCCCTCAATAAAAGCCCTTCTCTTTTCTCAAGAAAATTTGAAATAGGTGTTTTGGATTTGAGAGTGACTGCGAACTATGTCTGTTTCTTGAGTCAGTATTCTTGCAAAAAGCTATGGGATGCGCTCTTTCTCCCGTTGTTGTTACTGACAGGATTGAAACAGAAAATCCTTAAATCTTAACGTGACAATCGGATATTGCGACAATTATCGGAGGGCCCGTAGCTCAGTTTGGTTAGAGCGCCAGGCTCATAACCTGGTGGTCGCCGGTTCAAGTCCGGCCGGGCCCACCAAAAAGGGGCATTATTCAGCTATAATTGGCGTATGGCATTAATCATATATATTGAAACAGAGGTTAAATCAGATCATGTCATTAATTGTTGCTGAAGACCTAGCGAAAAGTTATGGCAAAGTAGTTGCCGTTGATAGCCTAAGCTTGAAGCTTGATGAGGGTTCTGTCACGGGTTTGATAGGACCCAATGGTGCTGGAAAAACCACTACAATCAAGATGATTCTCGGTTTGCTGAAGCCGGATAGAGGCTGGGTGAAAGTTTTTGGTCAAGACCCTTGGGATAACACAGCTATACGGTCGATGATTGGAGTAGTTTATGAAAAAGCATTTTTTC